>OGOU01003523.1_pt1 | contig 9968 bp, 7 predicted proteins | sample 1552721 | NCBI WGS metagenome assembly OGOU01 (sample SAMEA2580176, study PRJEB22360) | human gut metagenome | biome: human gut; feature: human-associated habitat; material: faeces | place: Denmark | collected 2008/2010 | reverse complement strand
AATATAAAAATCAACATATAGCTGATAAATGGGAAAAAAACAAACATTTGCGTAAACTCTATTAGTTGCATATTGTTAGGATTTTGTTAGTTTTGCGTAAGATTATGCAAAGAGTATGAGCGTTTGGGTGCAAAAAATCAAAGCCGGTGATAAGCTGGTATATAAAGAATTGTTTGATGAATTTTATCAAGCATTATGTTTGTTTGCATCCAGATTTCTGAAAGACGATGCTTTGGCTGCGGATGTTGTGCAGGAGGTATTTGTAAAGTTTTGGGAACATCATGCCGATTTCGATAACGATTTAAAGATTAAATCTTACCTATATACATCTGTACGGAATACCTGCCTGAATATCATTCGGGATAAAAAGGAGTTCATCCCGGAGGGAGAAACTCTCTATCGGTTGGAAAAAGAAGCCTATTTTGAGAATGCGGTTTTAGAGCGTGAAAGTCTCCGAATGTTTTATGCAGCCATCGATACTTTGCCGGAACAAAGCCGTAGGATCATTTATCTGGCTATAGATGGAAAAACGAATCGTGAAATTGCCCTGGAATTGGGAATTACGGAATTTACCGTGCATCGTCTGAAAAAAATCGCTTATAAAAAATTAAAAGTCCTGTTGAAAGACTATTATTATTTCCTGTTGTTATTATATTTTGTTTTACATCAATGATTTATATTTAAAATAAAATCTTTTTTCAAAAATAATTGAAAAAAATCCGGTTTTGTGTGTACCATAAAACCGGATTTTTGTGTTATAGGGGTAAGATAAGATCAATTATATGGAAAAGGTGTTTAATGTGGCGAAAGCTATTTCGTCGATGTTAGCTGGTGAGGCATCGGACGAACAACAGCGGGAGATAGAGGATTGGAGGCAGGGGTCGGAAGAAAATGCCCGATTGTTGAGTAAAATGATGGATAATGAATATCTGAAAAAAGACCGGGAGAGCCTGGCACGTTTCGATAAAGAGGAGGCTTGGCGGAAGATTTGTGAAAAGCAGGGAATAGTGACAGAGTTACCGAAACGGGAAGAGATACGACGAATCGGCCCTATCTGGAAATATGTTGCAGCGGTGATGATTCTTGCATTGGGTTCGGGAATGTGGTGGTGGCTGGCTGAGCGGAAACAAGAGGTACAAGTGGTTGAAATTGCACAGGAAATTCGGGGAAACGAAGGACATAAAGGTGTGATATTGAGATTACAAAACGGAAACGTGATCGATTTGGAGAAAAACGAAGGTGAGGTACAGGTCGGGGCAGGCGGAGCGGTAGCGAATAAGAACGGTTTTTTGTTGGCTTATGTGGAAGTGGAAAAAGAGAAAAGCGGGGAAACGACTTATAATGAAATCGAGATTCCTCAGGGAACCGGGTTTCAGTTGAAGTTGGGCGATGGGACGGTGATCTACCTCAATTCAATGTCGAAAGTCCGTTACCCGGTAGTCTTTCCTAAGGGAGAACGGCGAATAGAACTGGAAGGAGAAGCTTTTTTGGAAGTGGCTAAAGACAGCACCCGCCCTTTTATCGTGGAAACGAAATATGTGGATGTACAGGTGCTGGGAACGAAATTCAATGTGTCGGCCTATGCCGACGATCCCACGGTAATGACCACATTGGTAGAAGGGGCCGTTCGGGTGAGTAGCGAAGAAAATGGTGTGTCGGCTGTGTTGAAACCCAGCGAGCAGCTGGTTTTCAGTAAAGAAGAAAAGACAGCAGAAGTAAGAAAGGTGGATGTAAGGTATTACACGGCTTGGCGGGATGGCTGGTTCCGGTTTCAGGACGTGACGTTGGAAGAATTAATGAAAGTGGTGGTGCGGTGGTATGGCATAGAGGTGGTGTATGCCGATCCGGAAGTAAAGGAATATCGGTTCGGTTGTAATTTTAACCGGATGAACTCGATAGAGACTTTCGTGAATATTTTTGAAGAGAACGGAAAAATCAAAATCGACCGGAAGGATAAAACGCTGGTGATAAAAAAGGGAAGGTAAAGAGTAAAAACGGCCTCGAGTGATGTTATTGCACGAACATCGCTGTAAATCAGGCAGTTTTTTTAGTTAAAATAAAAACAGGAAATGCTGGTAACATTTCCTGTTGAATTCCATTCTTTCTTGCACAAAAGAAGAAATTAATGTAAATTAAAATGCAAATTTATGAAAAAAATTTTAAAGTTGATTATCCGAAGCGACTCGGATAAGTTAAAAAAGCAATGGTTAGGCTTAAAATTAACACTATTGCTACTTTTCACAGTTTTTTTTAATGTCAATGCATCTTTACTTTCCCAAAATAAAGTGACTCTGAATTTAAAAGGGGCCACTTTAAAGGATGTCATTTGGGAAATCGAACGTCAAACCGGAATTGTATTCATGTATAGTTCCGACGATTTGAACAAAGTAGGAAAAGTAGATGTAGAACTAAATTCCAAGTCGTTGGACGAAACATTGGAGAAATGTTTGGACGGAACGGGACTTACCTATGCTTTACAAGACGATGTGATCGTTGTAAAGCCTGCACCGCAACAAGATGTAACAAAGAAAGTTTCCGGAGAGGTAAAGGATTCGAAAGGGATGACTTTGCCCGGTGTGACTGTTATCATCAAGGGAACGACCGTAGGCGTGGCTACCGACATCAACGGTAAATACGCCATAACTCTTACCGGGATTCCCGATCCGGTGTTGATTTTTTCTTCTGTAGGGATGAAATCCAAAGAGGTTAAAGTGGGAACGAACGAAGTGATCAACGTGGTATTGGAAGAAGATACCCAGGTATTGGAAGAAGTTGTGGTTGCGGGTTACCAGACCGTACACAAAAGAAATGTAACGGGTTCTATTTCCAGAGTAAGCGGGGAAACGTTGGCGGACATTCCGGCCGCGAGTGTTTCGGAAATGTTGTCCGGTAAAGTCGTTGGATTGCAGTCGTTGAACACCGGAGGAGGTCCCGGTTCGAAAAATGCTTTGGTCATCCGTGGAAATACGGTTATGTCCGGTAACTTAGGAGAGGCGAATGAATTTAGTGATCCTCTTTACGTAATCGATGGCGTACCGACAGACCTGCAAAGTCTGGCCGGGTATGATGTTACGAATAGCGACTATTTGGCCTCGTTAAATCCCGACGATATCGAGTCGATCGACATTTTAAAAGACGCCTCTGCGGCTGCTATTTACGGATCGCGCGGGGCGAACGGTGTGATCATTATCAAAACCAAGGGAGGACGTCCCGGAAAATTGCAGGTAACTGCTAAAGCCACGATGGGTGTGAATCTTCGTCCGGCTCTGAAAGGAGTTATGGTGGGAAGTGCGGAGCGGAACGAAAAACTCCGCCTGATCAATAGTTCGTGGAAATACACCGATATACAGCAGAGCCTGCCGATGTTGCTTACCGATAGTTTGAATCCCGCATTCAATAACAATATCGATTACCAGGGGATGTTCTATCAAACCGGGATTACCCAGGATTATTCGGTATCGCTCGACGGAGGTACGGAAGAATTGAGCTATCGTTTATCGTTAGGTTACTATAACGAGAAAGGTATTGTGAAAGGGAACGGAATGGACCGTTTCAGTTTATCGCTGAATTTAACACAGCATCCTTTTAAGGCTCTCCGCAACCAAACGGTGATCCGTTTGTCTTATAACGACCGCCAGACCGGGACAGGAGATTCCGACGGGCATAATACTTTTCCGATGGACTTAAAGGATATGCGTTCGTCTCTGTTCTACCTTTCGGACGACCAACGGGATTATCTGGAAGGACAGTTGGAAAACCTGTATAATAAAAACCGGATTATCGATGTTTCGGTATCGAACTATGCCAATCTGGATATTTGGAAAGGCATTACTTTAAATTCTCAGATCGGTTTGGTGTACAATCATACGAAGACCAATTTCCACCAGCCTTCGACGGTACGTTCGGACGGAATGAACTATGCCCGTTACTATTGGGGACAAACCAAGACGGCTTCTATCGAGACTTATTTAAGTTATACGAAAGATGTAGCTAAAAATCATAATATCAACGTCTTGTTGGGAACATCGTTCGATTATACCCAAAATGAGACTTCCGATTTCAATGCTTTGGGCGGTTCGGGAGATATGATCCATACCATTACAGGATATAATAAAGACGATATAGACGGTTCGACGAATATTTCCCAAAATGCGATGTTGTCGTATTGGGCACGTCTCGGTTACCGTTTTATGGACAGGTATTTGATCGACCTGAACTATCGGCGGGATGCTTCTTCCCGTTTCGGAAAGAATAACCGTTGGGCAAATTTCCCTGCTGTTTCCGTAGCCTGGATTTTTTCCGACGAGCCGTTTTTGTCGGGGATAAGCGATTGGCTGACATTCGGAAAGGTTAAGTTTAGCTATGGTAAGAACGGAAAGCAATTTAGCGACAATTACTTGCGGTATAATATGTACACCCTCGGTTATAATGGAATGGGAGGGTATGCAGGAAATGTGTCTAATTCTACTTACAACGGAACCACTGCCGTAGTGCCCGATTTTTCACAGCTTGCCGATAATAACCTGTCCTGGGAGGAAAGTAAGCAATGGGACTTAGGTATCGAGTTGGAGTTGTTCAATAAACGAATTTTTGCCACTGCGGATATTTACAACCGAAAAACCGATGCTCTGTTATTCGGTGTAGCTTTCCCGGATTACACCGGATTCAATCAGGTGCAGTCGAATGTGGCAGGAATTATGAACTACGGTTTTGAATTGTCTTTCGATGCTTACCTGTTCAGAAGAGGTAATAATTTCCAGATCGAAATTCAGCCGGGTATTACCCATAACAACAATATGGTGACCAAACTTCCGAATAATGACCGGGACTATATAAATTCCGCTTATAGTTACGGTTACACCGTGGGAAAACCCGGTCCGGTTTATTACGGGTTGAATTACCTCGGTCCGATCGATAAATTATCCGATCTTCCAGTGAATCCCTATACCGGTTTGCCGCTCGATCCCACTAAAGGTGGCGTTTGGGGAACGGCAGTTCCGGGTTATCCGCTTTGGGAAGATGTGAATGGCAATTATGTGGTGTCCGATGCGGCCGATGAAGATACGCAGTTGATCGACAAAAATGCCAATCCGAAAATACAAGGATTTTTCAACTTCAACATTTCCTATAAACAATGGAGGTTACGTGTAAATAACGAGTTTGTTTTCGGCCGTGATATTTACGACCAGGTTTCGGCATCCGTATTGAACCGCTACGATTACGGTTCCTGGGATACGAAAGCTTCGCTCGATCTTTCCAATTATTCCATTTGGACAGGCGAAGGCAGTGGCGGTTATTATCCTTCTTTGCTGGCAACCGTGCCGGGCAGCGCTTCGCGCTACGGTTACCGCGGATCGTCGATGTATTGGGAAAGCGGGAATTATTGGAAGATCAGGGATATTACCCTTTCTTACAATTTCGACCAGCCTTGGATGAAAAAAATAGGATTCAGCCGGCTCTATGTCTATGGAACGGTGTACAATGTTTGGCAATGGCAGAAATCTAAAACCGTGACCGATGCCAGTGCGGTGGATTCCAGAGGTTATACTTACGGTGACGGCTATCCTCAAGCCCGGAAGTTTGTACTTGGTTTGAACTTACAATTCTAAAAGAGAGCGTTATGAAAATTAAAAATATCATGAAATTACTTCTTGTAGCGGTCGTTATTTCCACTACGGGATGCCAGAAATATCTTGACTTGGATCCGCTTAGTAATGCTAACGGAGAACAAATCTGGGGAACGGCGGAAGGTAACCGCCAGTTGCTTGCCGGAACATACAGTTTATTCCGCCGGATCATGTTGTCGGAACGTCCTTTCTATCTTTACGGAGACCTGCCTGCACAGACCGTATTGAAATCGAATCACTGGATTTCACAGCAGGTTGTAGATGGAAATTATGCCGGTTCATATATTTACGATTCTTACGGCTGGTCGGATTGGAGCCCGTATTATCAGGTTATCACGACTGCCAATACCTTGTTAAACCATATCGAGGATGTTCCCGATTCCGAATTTAATAAGGATGAGGCAACCGGAAATAAAGAGAAAAAGCAGATTGCTGCGGAAGCTCATTTTCTGTATGCCTACACTTATTTCTGGCTGGTACAGGTTTACGGGGATGTGCCTTTGGTAAAAGAGGCGATCGAAAGTGTGGACCAGGCTTTGGTGGAAGGTTCCACGGTAGGGAAAGCCCAGTCGTCGGAAAAAGATGTGCTGGAATATTGTATCAAGCATTTGGATGCTGCTATCGCTACTTTGGATTATGACACTCCGGGCAGCGATACCTGGGCGGTGAGGGCAGATAAAGGAGCCGCTCAAGCCTTGAAAGCCCATGTTTGCCTGTGGCTTGCCAATAGTTATAAGGGAACCGATAAATACAGGGAACTGGTACAGACGGCGGACGATTGCCTGGCAGCCGTGATCGCTAATGGAAATCGTTCCCTGGTGGATTACAGCAATCCGGATGCAGTGACCGAAATGTTTAACGGACGCAGCTCCGAAGGTATTTTCGAATTGAATGTATCCATCACTCAAAATGAAACCTACTGGATGTATTACAACTGGAGTGTACACAGCCGCACCTGGTGGTCGGAAAATTACACCAATTCCAATTTGATCGCCTCAGGCGGGAATCCGCAGAGTAATTTGACGGTTGCCGATGTAAACTGGTCGCAGTCGCTTTATTCCGAAAAAGACATTCGCCGCGATCTTTTCTTTGAAAACTTCGGAAGTAACAATACGAGTGAATCGAGACCTCCGATGTTGAAGAAATACTCCACCGGACAGCAGGTGGACCCTGCCAATGCCGGAGCCTATTTCGCTAATTCCAATGTGATGCTGCTGCGTTTGACCGGAATCTATCTTTTACGGGCTGAAGCGCTTTATAAGCTGGGACAGACCGGAAGTGCCCGTGCCCTGCTGAACGAAATCCGCCGCCGTTCCGGAATCGGCGATTATATGGGTGGTGATTTGTTAGCCGGAATTTTTGAAGAACGTGCGCGTGAGTTGGTGGGTGAAGGCCATAGTGCGTTCGACCGCATCCGTAACGATTATTGGACAGGCTGTGACTGGTACACGGCAGACCGTGGTGCAAAGAAAGGATATTACTGGCCTGTATATACCGGCTTGTTCTCTGCTAACCGCGAATTGGTACAGGGTGCTTACTGGCAGGGTAAAGTTTAAAAATTACCGGAATGAATGTTTATAGAATCAAAACAACAAGTGATATGAAAAATATAATTTATTTCTTGCTGCTGGCTGTTGGCATGTCGGCTTGTACGAACGACGACTATCTGATCGACGGAGGAACGGCGAATCCCAATGTCGATATGACGACTTATGATTTTTTGAGATCGAAACCTTTGTTCGATACCTTAGTGATGGCGATCGATATTGCCGGATTGAAAGACAAAGTGAACGAAGCGAAAACTTTTTATGTGCCGACCAACTTTTCGTTCAACAAATATATTACGGCAGAATTGGAATTGCGTAAAAAACTCGATGCGGACGCCGTTTATACGTTCGACAGTATTCCGAGGGCGGAATTCGATTCTTTGCAGATGTATATGTTCGGTGAATATCTCACCCGTGACAGTTTGGTAAAAGAAGGAGAGATTTACACTTCTTTTATCGGGAAAGAATTTAAGTTATCGAGAGAGCCGCAGGATGCCTATCAGGACGATCTGGTGATACAACCTGAATACCTCTATTTTATTAATAAAGTAGGCAGGCAGTTCGATTCTTATGAAGACACGGTGGACGGTAATGTGGCGAGTAGCGAAAAAGACGAACGGATCATTGTGCAGACTTCCGGTATCATTACGACGACCGGAGTGGTGCATGTGCTGAATAACAACCATACGCTGTTTTTCCATGTCGCGAAACTACAAAATTGATAGTCAGGGTTTATTAAAACAAATGGATTATGAAAAAGATTGCTTTAATCATATTGCTTTTTACAGTTTGGACTTCTTGCCAGAAGCCGGATGTCGGTTTCTTTAGCGAGGAAGGGATCACAACCCGTGAAGATACGATCTCTATCGTCCGGGGCATTTATCAGATTTCGTCTATCCCTTATGTGGACGGAAGTACCCGCCCCATTACGTTCGAACTGGTGAATGTGAGGGATTTGACCACAGGAGAGGATGTGCCTGAATTTTTGAACGGCAGGTATGAGATTGCTTTGTGGTCGTCCGCCTACGATGCCACCACGGATACGACGATGGCTTTAGTGAACGAGAAACTGGTCACGTCTGAAGAAGCTCCTTTGCAAATCAACTCCCGGAGCGGGCAGTTGGTTTTTAATAGCGGAACGGTAAATTTGCCGGGGGGATTGTACGGAGTGGATGTCAGGGCGACCAATTCCAAATCGAGCAAGGTGTTTGTAAATTTCGGAATCGTAAAAATGGAAGTGAAACCATTCCAGGTTCCCGGTAATTTCGGAGATTATTTTTATGGAGTTTCTTCGAACGGAACAGAAAGTGAAATCAAAAATTTTAATCCCTATACGACTGCAGAGACAGAACAGGTCGTTAATAACACTCATCCCCGCCGGAAGTTGTATAAAGTGGGGGAATCGGATATCGTAGAACTGGAAATGGTAGTGAAAGATGCCGAGGGCACACCTTTCCCTCCTCAGGCCATCGAACGCTGGTGGAGTTCCGAGAATAATTGGTACTACAACAGTTATCATGACAATTCGCTGGCCATCGAGGGGAGTTCAGAGAAGGTTACTTATACCGATACTTCCTGTATTTTCCGTTTCCCGACGGTTCCTTATCCTGCTTTCGGTAGTTCGTACAATAGCGGAGATAACATTTACCTGACTTATTACAATATCAACAACACTTATTGGAAACTGACGGACGAATATCAGCAAATGGCCAATGCTACCGGTGTGATTTACCCGTCTTATCAGGTACGTTTCAAAAATAGCTACAAGATAAACGAGCCGGGGAAATGGTTAATGGAGATCATTAGTCCTTATGTAATCTGTACCAGACGGTAGGCAGATGTAAAGCTTTATAAGTGAACGATTAAAATTGAAAGCGTATGAAACTGAAATTAATGAATATATGCAAAGCTCTCCTTATCCTGCTGATTTCAGTGGGAATGGTGAGATGCAATGAAAACGAAGAAATAGCCGGGAGCGGAGGAGAAATCGAAATTCGGGATTCGTTGCCGGTAGGGAAATACGAGGTAGCCGTGTCGGATATACAGGTGACTTCTGGGGAACGCACGCTGAATGTGAGCTGGGATGCTCCGGGTAACACTTCCCAACTGGCCTATTATCAAGTGGAATGGCAGGGAAGAAACACCGATACAACCCTTTATACGGCTCCGACGACAGCAACCTCTTATCAAATCACTCATTTATACAACGATGAGTATTCTATCCGGATTACGGCCGTTGCTACAACGATGCAAAAGTCCGATCCGGTTGCTGCCGAAGGCTTTTTCAGTCCTTTGGAAGATACCCAGGCTCCCGAAAATGTCAGCGATTTTCAAGTGACTCCTGTCGCTACCAGTGCTGCTTTCAACTGGGTGAATCCTACAGATGAAGATTTCGACCGTATTCTTGTAAAAGTCCGCCGTACGGATACCGTGGGCTGGTTTTTGGTCGATACCTTATCGGCTATCGAATCTACTCTTTCCGTAGTCGGGTTACAGGAACGTTCGGAATACGAATACAATATTCAGACGCTCGATTATATCGGTAATATTTCGGAAGCCATAGAGGGGACTTTTAAAACGAAAATGGAAGTGCAACTCGAAAAGCTCGATGCCGACGGTAATCCTTTATGGTCGATCGTGGACTTTTCTTCGCAGGAAACCAGAGGAGACGATGGCTATGCCAGAAATGCAATCGACGGGAAGGACAATACCTTCTGGCATTCGGTTTACAGATCATTTTAAATCCGTCAAAGCCTGCAGCCATAAGCCTTTTAGCCTGTTCCAGCATATCCCT
>OGOU01003522.1_pt1 | contig 9969 bp, 10 predicted proteins | sample 1552721 | NCBI WGS metagenome assembly OGOU01 (sample SAMEA2580176, study PRJEB22360) | human gut metagenome | biome: human gut; feature: human-associated habitat; material: faeces | place: Denmark | collected 2008/2010 | reverse complement strand
CCACTGGCTTCATTTTTTTTTGAAACCTTTCATATCATTTTCCCGACATATATAATAGAGGCACAATTAATAAGTAAATAAATCAATTTAGTTTAGAAAGGATTTTTTATTATGAATGACGAGGATATTATTGATCTGTTTTTTGATCGAAAAGAATCCGCCATTTTTGAAACAGATAATAAATATGGAAATCATTTATCAAAGCTTGCCATGAGAATTTTAAATTGTCATGAGGATGCTGAAGAATGCAAAAATGATACTTATTTTGAGACTTGGAACACCGTTCCGCCCACTCGCCCAACTAATTTTCTTGCCTATTTAATGCGTATCTGTAGGTGTGATGCCTTTGATCGTATTGAATGGCAAAAAGCTAAAAAGCGACACAGCTGTATTGTTGAATTAACCTCAGAAATGAGCGAAACTATTCCTGATACAAAACTTAAAAGTGGAATCGAAGAATGGGAGCTTGGACAAGCGTTATCTGTATTTTTAGAATCACTTTCTGCTCCCAGGCGAATTCTTTTCATGAAACGCTACTGGTTAGGATTGTCGATTCGAGAGCTTTCTAATCAATACGGCATACCAGAAAGCAATATCAAAACACAACTTTACCGGACGCGGGAATCATTGAAAAAATATCTTAAAAAGGAAGGAGTCTACTATGAATGAATTGATCATGCGCGCGTTATCCTATGTTGATGATCGCTGGATTACAGAAGCTATGAGTGATTATGAAACAGTGAAAATGAAACATTTTTTTCAAAAAGAACGCAGAAAAAAATATCTCTGTACTGCTGTATGTATTGCCGCTGCTGCCTTTATTCTGTCCATTTCTCTTATTTGGTCTATAGTACATAAAAATATGAACAATCATCTGGACAATCATCCTTTATGCCCTACATTGGTGGAAACACAATCAGAATCTGAGTCATTGTTGGAAACAAAGTCTGAGCCAGAGTCAGAAATTACTACTGAGATGCATTCAGAAACCACAGCGCATCAAATTTATATAAATCGCGATTTTACATCCATCACCTATGGGTATGCAGGCAATACATTTTCAATAAGCGATTCTGCTATGAAAGATCGGCTTTGTTCTGCAATTGAAGCACTTTCGCTTCAAGAAGCATCTGACGAGGATCTTGCAAACTACGAAAGCTTAACTGGATCGTATTTGATTGAATTTGATAATGGTATCATTTGTGCCTTTACATCACAGTATTTTTATTATTCAAACGGTGCACAAACTGAAGCGCCAAAGTTATACCGATTATTGAATTCAGATGATTTCGATACGATTCGCAGACTTGTGGAGGAACTCATACAATGATTCGAATCAAAATATCACACTCAAAAAATAAGCAATTTTTGCTATTTGCAATCTTTTTTCTTATTATCAAAATAATTTTAATGAAAGATGTCACTATTTATGCTATTACAACTGCATTTGCCGATGATCAACTAATGGTTCATATCGCTGAAAAGCTGTTACGTCTAAACTGGCTTGGTGGTTACAACCATTATACATTAGCTAAGGGTTGCTTTTTCCCATTTTTTCTGGCGGTAGGAAAGTTTTTTCACATTGATTTTATTTCATGTGTACAGATTTTCTATGCACTTTCGTGCTACCTATTTTTGAGAGCCATTCGACCAGTGATTTGTTTTCAATGGACGATTTATCCTTTTTACCTGCTAATGCTTTTTAATCCGATTATGGCATCCTCTGAAGTTATTCAGCGAGTTTACCGAAACAGCATCACACCTGCTCAGGTTCTTCTTGTTTTCGGTGGACAATTAGGCTTTTATTTGCGATATCAATATGGTAAAAAATTTTCAATGAAATGGGCTATTGTGACAACCTGTGGATTTATAAGCCTTTGGTTCAGCAGAGAAGATACCATATGGGTTGTTCCATTTCTTATAGTATCGGCTGTTGTCATCTTTTTGAAAGCAATTATTCATGGATTTTTTCATAATGTCACATGCAAAAAAAGAGTTCAATACATCATCATTTTACTTCTTCCATTTCTCGCATTACCTGCGTGTCGTCTTCCGATTACGCTGATAAATGGAGTTGTGTACAACAGTTGGACTGACAACGAATTAACCCACGGTGTTTTTCCTAAAGTAATGAAAGCATTATATGCTATTGATATGGAAGAACCTACACCTTACACGTCTATCGGCAGAGAAAAAATCGAAAAAGTGTATGAAATCAGTCCGACACTTGCTTCAATACAAGATTCTCTGGATGCGGTGATGGATTTATATGCGGCTCAATCAGGACGCATCGAAGAAAATAAGAAATGCGGGAATGTAGAAAATGGCTGGTTTTTCTGGGCATTGCGTGATGCAGTTCAACTTGAAGGATATTATAAAGATGGGCGAACAGCAGATAGATTTTATCAAGCGATTTATAATGAAATTGAAATAGCTTTTAAAAATGGAAAGTTAAGACAAAAAGCCACTATGCCATCTGCTTTGATGCCGCCATGGCAGCCTGGAATGCTGAGCAGCTTATTAAGTACTATTGCCCAAGCAGATGCTTATGTTTCCTCTGAAAATGAACTTTTCCTGCTAGATCGCATCGCAGTTGATGACGGCAGTGACGGAATTGCCCGTTTTGAGTGGATTACCGGAAGGCATGCAGTGAGAGCAGTCTCAAGTATTGATTCGTATATATATTCTGATTCATTGGCATATAATGATTCAAATTTCTCCTACAGTTTTTTTAACTCGCTGGCTGGAATTTTCCAAATTATTTCAATGCCACTCGCTTCGATTGGAAAAATTTGTTCTCTGATTTTATTGCTTTTGTTTTTTATCAAAAAACAAAAGCAAAATGCATCCATTCTTCTTATGTTATCTGGCATTGCAGGTGGACTTCTATGTTTATATGCTGGAGTTGCCTACAATGAGCTTCGCTCTTGTTCTTCGATTGCTTATATGTATCTTTGTGGTGCATATCCATTGACTCAGGTATTCTCTGTTCTTGCAATTATCGCTGTCGTGCAAACACTGATTGCTTTTAAGACTAATAATTTAATAAAAATGGAATAGAAGAATACATAAATATTCAAGAGGCAAAGCAGAAAATCGCAAAATAATTGTCCTAAAAAACAAAATAAAACAGAAAGGCATACGATTTAAATGGATAAAATTGCTGTACTAATTCCATGCTACAACGAAAGCATGACCATACAAAAAGTAGTAACTGATTTTAAGATGGCTCTTCCTGATGCCAAAATCTATGTATACGATAATAATTCCAGTGACAATACGGCTTTGCTTGCAGCACAGGCAGGAGCAATTGTCCGCCATGAGCCTCAGCAAGGAAAAGGAAATGTTGTCCGACGCATGTTTCAAGAAATTGACGCACATTGCTATATTTTAACGGATGGTGATGATACATACCCAGCACAGGCAGGTTTACAAATGGCTGATATGGTATTAAGTCAGCACATAGATATGGTAATTGGAGATCGCCTGTCCTCTACCTATTTTCAGGAAAATAAGCGGCTTTTCCACAATGCAGGAAATATTTTTGTGCGAAGTACAATTAACCGACTTTTTCATAGTAATATAAAGGATATCATGACTGGATATCGCGCTTTCAGCTATCGTTTTGTCAAGACCTTCCCTGTGCTGTCTCAAAAATTTGAAATTGAAACAGAGATGAGCATTCACGCGATTGACAAACACCTGCAAATCGAAAATCTGGCAATTGATTATAAAGATCGCCCTACTGGCAGTGAGTCAAAATTAAATACTTACTTCGACGGTTTTCGTATTTTAAAAACGATTCTAAATTTGTACCATGTGTATCGTCCTCTTGCCTTCTTCGGGGCAATTAGCTGCTTCCTTTCAATCATTGGATGCATTTTAATGGTTCCCGTGTTAAAGACATACTTTTTAACAGGACTTGTTCCGCGTTTTCCAACCCTTATTGTAAGTGGCTATTTGCTAATTGCCGCTTTGCAGCTTTTTTGTGTCGGTCTCACATTACAAACAATCTTGAAAAAAAATCGTCAGGATTTTGAACTTGAGTTATATCGGGTTATGGAACAGGAGAAACGCACTATTATGTAATTTATACAATAGTATATAATCTGTGTTACAGATTTATATATTTCTCCTATTGTCACTTATGCGAATGGTTTTTCAATAAATGACCCAACGTATAAAATATTGAACATGGATTATTGTCTAGTCTTACAAAATGATGAAACAGGGAAGCAGCGTGGACTTTGTTGGGCTGCAACATGTGCTACAATGATTCGTTACAGCACAGGAAATCGTTCTATTGAATCATTTCAAATTGCAAATGAAATGGGAATTGGATATGATGTGGGTGCTGATATCTTCACAATGCGACAAGTTCTTATTAATCATGGATGTACCATTCAATATCAAGCCTTAAATAGAAAGGCAATATCTATTACTGAGGTTATGCATAATATTAATAATCAATATCCTCTAGCAATGGTAGGGACTAGATATAATAATGGTTATCCAATTGCTGGACATGCAGTCACTATTATTGGATATAATGGTTCCAATCTTATTTATTGGAATTCAGCTAGTGGCCAAATGACAGTAGCAGCATTTTCTGCTAGTTCAACAAATTTCACTACTGGTTCTCTAGTTTATAACTGGGATCGCAGTATATTAATCCCATTGCCATAATATATTAATTTGTAAGCCAGCGGGACGGGAAAATGCGGCGCTGTAGTGCCGCATTCCCGTCCTTGTTGGCTATTGTTAGTTATTTTGTTTTTTCATTACAATCTGAAATTCATCTACGGTCATCTTTGCACACTGTGCAGCAGTTTCGATAGACAGAAGATTTTGTTTAACAAGGTCAATTAACTGATTAATGCGTCCCTGCTCAAGTCCCTGCTCAAGTCCCTGTTGAAGTCCCTGCTGAAGTCCTTGTTGAATTGCCTGTTCGCGATTCTTCTTAAGTTCTTCTTCAATTTCTTCCTTCATAAGCTCTCTCAATGCCTCACACATATCCGAAGTCCTCCTTACTTTGTCATAGTTTTTTCTGTTTGCAGCGACACTAACTTGCAATACGGCATCTGCTTTTTCTTTGTCGCCTGGTTCGGTAAAAGCGCTTGCTAATTCTGTGAATCTTTGAATATCATCGGTCTGAGCACTTTTTGATAACACTTTAAGACTTTCATGATTCTTAGAATTAAGTTCGTTTGTCACAACAATCTGTGTTGGAACAGAAAGTCCGTTTACATAGTATATGCCAGGAGACTGCCTTTCAATTATGTATCCTTCTTTAGAAATCTGGTTTAACAGCTCCTTCGGAGCAGATGCCCGAAAAAGTGAGACGGTCAATTCTCTTAGCGGAATTTGATTCACTTTTTCTCCTAAGCCTTTGTACAGGAAGGCATATCCTAGCGTCTTGAAAAAATCATCAATTGTCATACCATCATCGGGTGATTTATATTCAATGATATTATGTCCTCGAAAGATTTTTCCAATTTCATTTTGAATCTGCACGCCTTTCCTTTTTTCGATGATCAGAAGATCCATTTGCAATGGTTTCTTGCTTAGATTGTACTCGCGCTTAAATTCGAGATCGTCTTTATTGAAGCGAAGCTCAAGTTCGGCTGCGGCACAGAAAGCAGGATGCCATTGGATTTTTGTGCTGGGTCGCCGTTCATTTGGTTTTTCCATAAAACTCCTCCATTCAAAAATCATTCTCCAAATTTTGGAATTTTATCGAAGGTATATTTGACCTTAATGTAAGATCATTTATCATTTGCACGGTGTAAAAGTTCATTTCAAGATAAGTATAACACTAGAATATATGTTTTGCAACACAAATTTTATTGCGAACCTTTTCTTATTTTGGTATAATTACAACAAACGTAGTTTCGCGAATTTTGAGGAAAGTGTGGAGGAGAAAAAGATGGCGTTGAATGACGTGGAGGAAGATCTGCCATATACTATGGGGCGTCTCATAGCAGGTGCGAGAAAAAAGAAAAACATCTCACTGGAAGAACTTAGTCAGGGAGTCATGTCTGCTGAGGATTTAAATTTTATCGAGAAAGATGATGAGTATGCAGACAAGACAACGTGGGATTTTCTGTTGGGACGCCTTGGAATTTCGCCTCTTATCTATGAGTGCTATGTGGAGCAGGAAGAGTATGATCTGTTTAAGGCGCGCAAAGAGATGCGTGAGATTAGCAATCAGATTATGAGTAATGGGCTCATGAGTAACGAAAGGTTGAGAAGCAAAAATACAGCGCAGCTAAAACTGCTGGCAGACCAATTAGAAAAACGCAGTCAAAAATATGCTGCATTGCTGAATAACGTAAAAAATATAACGGCAGCAATCCATCAAATTTTTCTTGCGAACATGAAAGGATATGTAATACTGGCAAAACAGCGAGGAGAATTGTGCAAAGCTGACGCATTAAAGCTTCATATGGAATCAGAATGGAAACGAATTTATTCATCGGATGCAGTTTCTTGGATTCAAAAACCGCATAAGGTACTGATGGCAGTCTATGAGCAGGAAATGCTTTTTCTTCTAGCGCAGGGATATGAAGAAAATGGAGAGATTGAGAAGGCAATACAGATTCTAACGTGGTTGTGGGAACAGAGAAAAAGAGGCGGTGATCCAGAAGAAAATACACGTGTATTATCTTTTGCTGCATGGAAGCTTGCTGCATTGGAGTTGAACATAAACAGACAGGAAAAAGCCATGGAAATTTGTCAGGAAGCGATTGACCGCTCTATTCAGGCGGAGAGCTTTCGTGGATTGCTGCCGCTCTTAAAGCAGCGCTTGTTTTTTGAAAAACAGTTAAAATGGAATCAAGAAGAATGGGATGAGCAGGAAAAGACGATAGGGATGATAGATGAACTCTTTGCAGAGTTTCAGGTCAATCCATATGGTCTGTTTGTGCTGACTACTTTTGAGAATGCGCGTATAGCAGATGAGATTATTCGGATACGAAGAAAAGAGCAGAATCTGACACAGACAAAATTAAGTGAAGGTATTTTGGAGCCGGAAAGCTATTCTCGATTTGAGTGTGGAAAGCGGAAACTGCGCTGGAAAAAGAAGAAAAAGCTGCTGGAGAGACTCGGTGAGCGTGGAAATAAGGTTACACTGCTACTAGAGAGTGATGATCCGGATGTGGTGGAGGAGTACCAGAGAGTAATGGATTGCTCATATAGGGAGAAGTATGATCTGATGAAAGAAAAAGTATATCGTTTGGAAGGTATGTTAGATAAAAAAAGCGAAATCAATAGGCAGTTTTTGATGCATATGAAAAATAATTTGGATATTCGTTTCTTTCAGGCTTTTGATTCAAATAAAATAAAAAGCAAGCGACAGAAAACTATCGTTCTGACAGTTCCACAGTATAGTGAAGTATGTATTTCGGAACATTGTTGGTCTCGGACTGAAACAGCACTTATAAAAGGGATTGCGAATGATTATAGAGAGCTAGGAGAGCCGAAAATAGCAATTTCGATATTAAGAAAAGGAATTAAAAGTTTTGAAAAAGAACAAATTGGAAGAGAAAATACCTGCCCTGGAAAAGGGCTTTTATTGGAGCACTTGGCAACATATTTAGGAGATGTAGAAGCGTATGAAGAAGCGATTTTGTATGCGAAAAAAGAAATTAAGGTGATTATGAAATGCGGAAGTGCAAAAGGTGTTAGCGATGAACTATATGAGCTGGCATGGAATGGAAAAGAAAAAGGACAAGTAAAGCCAAAGCTATATAAGAAAAGATATTTACAGGCATTAAACTTGTCCATTTTATTTCAAGAGAGAGAATTTATTATATTCTTGAAGGAAAGAGAAAAGAAATATTGTAAATAGGAGCATAATATTATTGGCCATCTTTGCCAGGTTTATCTGACAGTGGTCGTTCAGCGGCAGTGGTTTCTTCTTGCGTAGTGGGAGTGGAAGCATTGCCGCTTGTCGGCTTTATCGTACTGAAAATAGCGGTGATACCCAAAAGAGAAATAAGAGATGCAAGACATACTGTTTTAAATTTTTTCATGTGACAGTCTTCTTTCGTAAAATGTTTAAAATTATTAGTCACTAACAAATGATGATAGCATGTTTTTTAAAGAAAGTACATGACCAAAATCAAAGAAAAATAGGAAAAAATATGGTGTTTTGGTCATGTACTTTTGATATCATATATGGTATAAAATAATCAAGTAACTTGAAACTCGTGATTATAGAAGGGAAGGTGAGTCCAATGGAAAATAAAGTTAAGTTAATTGATAGCTAATAGAAATGAGGCTTATTATGAGTATTGTATTAAAAAAGAGATTATTGGCAATCGGAGCTGCATTAATATTCGCATTATCTGGAAGTACTGTATTGGCCGGTTCGTATCATTTGGGTGTATTTACAAAGAATAAGGGATATGAAGCAGGTCGTGAAATTAAAAATCAAGCGACCAATACGATTAAAGTTCAAGTAACAGGAAGTAATTGGATTAATTTGGCAACTAACTTTTTGGAATGTATTTTATAAAAGAATGGTGGTGTGCATATATGAAATCAAGAGTGAGATTAATACCTATTGCATCAATTATTTTAATATCGAGCACATTTTCTTTATCAGGATGCAAATTAAAGAGAGAATTGGAGGTGCCATTTGCAGAAACAACTGTAAATGAAACTGTAATAAGTGATACAAAAATAAATGATATTCAAACATGTGAAGCAAAAGAAACTGAAATAGATGAGACACAAATGCGTGAAACGAAAAAAGATACACTGACAGGTGAGATTGTGTATCTTAAAGCACAAGTATCTGATGCGTTTATTTTAAATGAGCTGACAAATTGCTTTTTAGGCTGTGATGAGGCAATGGCACAGGATTATCTGGTGAAGCCATATTATGATTATTTAGAAGAGCAGGGATATATGTCTTCTGGTCAGTATCTTTATGAGAATGAGTTTGAGATATTAAATATATTACAGAATGGTCAATCAAAATCATCTTATATCATATATAAAGATAATAAAAATGCTGCGGGTATGTGCTATGACATTTATGATATACCTGGTTTTTTATATAATGGAATCGGTTCCTCAATGGAAAAGCAGTTTCCAAAAGAGGATTTAAAATTATGTACAAGGGAAGAGGCAATTAAACAATGCGAAAAATATGCGGTGGCATGTGGATATAAAGATGCAGACGTACAGGTATATGCAATGACAAAAGAAGCGCTTAACCGTGTCTGTAAAATAAACAATACAACGACGGCTGCTCCAGATCCTAATTTTTATCACCCTTTTTCAGAAGCAGAAAAGTGGAGATTAAATAAGGAGCGTCAGGAGGCATTAGAAAAGGAAGATACCGATCTGGTGCAATCAATTGAACAGAAAATGACGGAACTGAATGAAATTTCGTATATTCAGTGGGAGAAAAAGGATGAAGCATATCTATTGATTTACCGACCGTATGTAAATAATTTGCTTGTGGATGGATGGGGACAGACACTAGTTATTGTGTATGTACCGCAGTTAGAAAAAGTGGTTCTGGTAAAAGGATATTCTCCGGTTCAAGTGAGTAAAAAGCAGGAGAAAAAACTGATCTCAAAAGAAGTAGCAATATCGACAGCAATGTTGGATAAGGGAATTGAAGATGTGAGTAAATTTAAAATTAAGTCAATAGAACTAGTATATTCAACTAGAGCTGTGCAGTTTGAGGCAGATGAACCGTCGATGAACCCATGTTGGAAAATTAACTATTCTTATCCTGAAATGGCAGAGGATGATGAAGGAAGTATATGGATTGATGCTGTTACAGGATTTGTGAGCAAATATATTGAAAATTTATAAAGATGAATAGAATGATTGGAGGTGAAAAAGATGAATGCAATGAAAATGGATGCAAAACGAAGCATTTGTTCCGTAAAAATGATAATAATAATAGTAGCTCTAGTGTTTACTTTAATTTTTTCATCGTGGGATATG
>OGOU01003521.1_pt1 | contig 9969 bp, 8 predicted proteins | sample 1552721 | NCBI WGS metagenome assembly OGOU01 (sample SAMEA2580176, study PRJEB22360) | human gut metagenome | biome: human gut; feature: human-associated habitat; material: faeces | place: Denmark | collected 2008/2010 | reverse complement strand
AAGCTGCTTCTTTGCCGTAGCAGAAACAGTGACACTTCCCGCACCGTAAATCTTCTTTGCTACGGTTTCAATCTTTTCGGTCAGGGAAAGGTCATCCTCATATAACGGCTTAAAGTGGCTTTCTTTTTCAGAAAGAGTCTTAAGCACCTTTTCGGCTAAAGCCATGCCGCCTTCGCCGCCCTTTTCCCATACTTCGGAAAGAGCAAATTCCGCGCCTCTCTCCTCGCAGAAATTCTTGACATAGGAAATTTCCGCTTCCGTATCGGTAATAAAGGAGTTTAAGGTTACCACTACGGGTACACCGTATAATTTCAGGTTTTCAATATGCTTCTCTAAGTTTACAATACCCTTCTTTACTGCCTCAAGGTTCGGTGCTGCCAACTCATCCTTCTTTACGCCGCCATTGTATTTTAATGCCTTTACAGTTGCTACGATAACTACTGCGCTCGGATGCAGTCCTGCCATACGGCATTTGATGTCAAGGAATTTCTCGGCACCGAGGTCAGCACCAAAGCCAGCCTCTGTGATGGTGTAATCAGCAAGTTTCATACACATCTTTGTAGCTGTTACGGAGTTACATCCGTGAGCGATGTTTGCGAATGGTCCGCCATGTACGATTGCCGGAACGTGTTCCAGTGTCTGAACGAGGTTTGGTTTCAGTGCATCTTTCAGAAGTGCTGTCATAGCACCTTCTGCGTGAAGGTCACCTGCTGTTACCGGTTTCTGCTCAGAAACTTTACCATATGTGTAACCAATGATGATCTTGGAAAGTCTTTCTTTCAAGTCTGAAATATCGCTTGCAAGACAGAGAACTGCCATGATCTCAGATGCAACTGTAATGTCATATCCGTCTTCACGAGGCATACCGTTTGTTCTTCCGCCAAGTCCGTCTACTACATTACGAAGCTGACGGTCGTTCATATCCACACATCTTCTCCATGTGATCTTTCTCGGGTCAATGTTCAGTGCATTGCCCTGGAAGATATGGTTGTCGATCATTGCTGCAAGAAGGTTGTTGGCTGCACCGATCGCATGGAAGTCACCTGTGAAATGAAGGTTGATATCTTCCATCGGAACTACCTGTGCATAACCGCCGCCTGCTGCGCCGCCCTTTACACCGAATACCGGTCCGAGGGATGGCTCACGGAGAGCTACCATTACGTTTTTGCCGAGTTTCTGCATACCATCTGCAAGACCTACCGTTGTTGTGGTCTTTCCTTCACCTGCCGGTGTCGGGTTGATTGCAGTTACAAGGATCAGTTTACCATCCTTTTTGTCGCTTTCTTTCAGAAGATTGTAATCAATTTTTGCTTTGTATTTTCCGTACTGCTCCAGATATTTGTCATCAATACCTGCTTTTTCTGCAATCTCTGTGATTGGAAGCATTTCGCACTCCTGTGCAATTTCGATGTCACTTTTGAATCCCATAATTGTCTCCTTTCTGTAGGCGCCGCGTCACTTTTTAGTTAAAAAAAGCAGTATCCGAGGTTTCCTCAAATACTGCCCAGACGGTCGGCTCTGCAAATCTCTGATTCCCATGTGGTGATTTCCACTGCTCCGCCAGTCATCAGAGATTCTTTTAAATTGTTGAGACAATTTTATCATAAAGACTTTAGTTCGTCAAGAAATTATCAAAATTATTCTTTTCTTTTTGCAAAAGTACAAAAAAATCAAAATAAATTTTGTATATTTTGCACATAGAATCAAGGACTCTATATACTCTATGCAAATGGGACCTCGCCGGTCCCCTCTGCACACCCCTGAGCTTTTTTACTCCTCCCAGGTTATCTATGTATGTAAATATACAAAAAGTACCAGAACACTCTGTCTCCGTGTGGGGAAAGTTATCCTGGTACTTTTTCATTCTACTGGTTAAATTTAAAATTTAGTTCTTGTTTTGCGTGGCCCGGTGGGGTGCGCGAGGGGAGAGCGGCCTTCGCAACTGTGAGCGCCCTCCCCTCGCATAAATTTTTTATAGGTTGTCAAACCATTGACGGGTCCTAGGGCATTTTCCTAGAAGAGTGGTCTCAAGGCGGGGTATAACTCCTTGAACTTCTGGTAACGTTCCTCGTACTTCGCCACAAGTTCTTCTTCCGGCTCTACGGTATCAACTACATGAGCCATCTTCTTTCCGATGGTTTCAACATCCGGATAAGCTCCGCATCCTACAGCAGCAAGCATTGCACCACCCATGGACGGTCCTTCTTCTACTTCAAGGACATCAACCTTAAGGTTCATAACATTTGCAATGATCTTCTTCCACAGCGGGCTCTTTGCGCCGCCGCCGCAGATCTTGGTACGGTCAATTTTGATTCCAAGTTTACGTGCAACTTCCAGTGAATCGCGAAGTCCAAATGCAACCCCTTCCAGAACGGCCTGTGTCATATCTGCTCTTGTGCTGTCCATAGACATTCCGATAAATGCTGCTCTTGCGGAAGGGTCATTATGAGGAGAACGCTCTCCCATCAGATATGGAAGATAGAACACATGGTTCTCGCCGAGCCTTGTGATTCCTGCCTGTTCTGCCGGATAATCTTTGGTCTTAAGGATTTCATCCATCCACCATTTATTACAGGAAGCAGCACTGAGCATGCATCCCATCAGATGATAATTGCCATCTGCATGGTCAAAGGAATGCAGTGCATTGTTTTCATCTACTCCGAAATCTTTGCTGGAAATAAAGATCGTACCAGATGTTCCAAGGGAAATGTTGCACTGGCCATCGCCAACCGTTCCTGTTCCCACAGCTGCCGCAGCATTGTCGCCTGCACCTGCTACAACCTTCACATCCTCTGAGAAGCCAAGCTCTTTTGCAACTTCCGCTTTCAGGTTTCCGACTACCTGCCAGCTCTCGTACAGCTTCGGAAGCTGTTCCTCTGTGATATGGCAAATCTCAAGCATTTCCTTTGACCAACAGCGGTTCTTCACATCCAGAAGAAGCATACCGGAAGCATCGGATACATCTGTGCAGAAGGATCCGCTTAAACGATAGGCAAGATAATCCTTCGGAAGCATGATCTTTACCACTTTTTTGAAATTCTCAGGCTCATGCTTCTGCATCCAGAGGATCTTTGGTGCAGTGAAGCCTGCAAATGCAATGTTTGCGGTATACTGAGAAAGTTTTTCCTTTCCGATAACCGTATTAAGATATTCCGTCTCCTCACCGGTACGGCCGTCATTCCAGAGAATCGCCGGACGGATCACATTGTCATCTTTATCCAGAGTTACAAGACCGTGCATCTGACCACCAAAACCGATTCCTGCTACTTCTTTGCGGTCAATCCCTTCTGTGAGCTCTTTGATCCCTTCTATGCTCTGGGTGAACCAGTCCTCCGGATTCTGCTCAGACCAGCCCGGATGGGGGAAGAACAGCGGATATTCTTTTGATACGATGTTGCAGATCTTTCCGGATCCTTCCATAAGAAGAAGCTTTACAGCGGAAGTTCCAAGATCAACGCCAATATAATACATAGTAATTTTTCCTCCTGTAAATACAGAAACCGCGGCCCTCAGTTCGCAGCGCCTGCACGCCTGAGAGCCCGCGGTTTCTGAATCGTATTTAACCAAATCAAGAAAGTCCCCTGCGGGGTTACGAAAAGCAATAAGCAGCGAGTGGGGACTTGCTTGTATCAGGCAGCACGTACGGATGATCTTACCTGCCTGTTTTAATCATCTCCAAGGATTCTCTGTCGGATATCTCACGCCTGCCGGCTGATTGTAACCGATCTCTTCAACCGGTACACCAATGTATTTGAACACCTCGAAGAGAGCTTTTCCGTGATGTCCGAATGCTACAGCACCGTGATGCGGGAATCCTCCCTCGATCAGCACGTGACGGTAGAAACGTCCCATCTCCGGAATTGCAAATACACCGATAGCACCGAAGGAACGTGTTGCAACCGGAAGAACCTCGCCGTGTGCGATATATGCACGAAGCTTGTTGTCCGCTGTACTCTGCAGACGATAGAAGGTGATATCTCCAGGCTTGATATCTCCCTCAAGAGTTCCGTTTGTAACCTCGATCGGAAGGGATCTTGCCATGATCATCTGATATTTCATCTCACAGAAGGACAGCTTGCTGGATGCTGTGTTTCCACAATGGAATCCCATAAAGGTATCCTGAAGTGTATAGTTGAATTTTCCTTCGATAGATTCTTTGTACATATCCTTCGGAACGGAGTTATTGATATCAAGAAGTGTAACGATATCATCACTTACTACCTGTCCGATAAACTCACTTAATGTACCATAGATATCAACCTCACAGGATACCGGAATGCCCTGTGCTGTCAGACGACTGTTTACATAACATGGAACAAATCCAAACTGTGTCTGGAATGCAGGCCAGCATTTTCCTGTCAGTGTTACATATTTACGATATCCTTTGTGATCTCTTACCCAGTCCTTCAGAGTCAGCTCGTACTGTGCAAGCTTCGGAAGGATCTCAGGTTTCTTGTTTCCCGCACCAAGCTCTTCTTCCATCTCTTTTACGATCGCCGGGATCCTTTCATCACCTTCATGCTTGTTGAATGCCTCGAAAAGATCCAGCTCTGAGTTCTCCTCGATCTCAACGCCAAGGTTGTAAAGCTGTTTGATCGGTGCATTGCAGGCAAGGAAGTTTGTAGGACGCGGTCCGAAGCTGATGATCTTCAGGTTGCTCAATCCCTCGATCGCTCTTGCGATAGGAAGGAATTCATGGATCATATCCGCGCAGTCCTCTGCATCACCTACCGGATACTCCGGAATATAGGCTTTTACATTACGAAGCTGCAGATTATAGCTTGCATTCAGCATACCGCAGTAAGCATCTCCACGTCCCTGGCAGAGATTATCCTGTGTTTCCTCAGCTGCTGCGATAAACATCTTCGGTCCCTCGAAATGCTTTGCAAGAAGGGTCTCAGAAATCTCCGGTCCGAAGTTTCCAAGATATACACAGAGTGCGTTACAGCCTGCTTTTTTGATATCCTCCAGAGCCTGGACCATATGGATCTCACTCTCTACGATACAGACCGGACATTCGTAGATATCCTTTGCATCGTATTTCTTTGTGTAAGCGTCTACAAGAGCTTTTCTCCTGTTTACGGAAAGGCTTTCCGGAAAACAATCTCTGCTGACTGCAACGATTCCGATCTTAACTTCTGGCATGTTGTTCATAATCTTCATTCTCCTTTTTATATCCGGCAGATTTTCCACCGGTGATATTATTGTTCGTTTGTAACTATTCACTTCACCCAAAATCAGTCAAGTGTGATATTTTCACCCTTCAATCCGTTGAATGCGCCTTCGATCTTCGCATCCTCATGAGCGATAAGCCATTTATTTCTGGCTGTCATCAGACCGTCCTCTCCGTCCCCTGACATCGGAAAATCAATCTCTGTGTTGGTTCCTTTCGGAAGAACAACTACACACTGAAATCCACTCTCATTCACATGACACGGTGCATAGTGGAGCGTTGTGGCATAAACCTCGATCCCGGTTCCTGCCGGTACCAGAAATGCCTCCACCTTTGAGGTATCGTATGTAAGATCCTCTTCTATATCCTGCTGATGTCCGATAAGCAGTACAAGATCTGTCACTGCTACATTGATCTCGGAATTCCGATGATATTCCAGGGCATTCAGCTTTTTATTGTGACCATTGCAATATCCGATCTGGACAGGTAATCCACCAAACGCTCTGTTTTTCAGCTCTTTTTCCACATCGAGAGCTTCCAGCTCCTCTGCTGACGGAACATATACCACATCCTCCGGAACCGGTGTATGCTTCATCTCCTTCAGAAGCGGACCGAAATTGTATCCCTCCAGAACCTTTCCGTATCTGCGGAAAGCCGGATCTATTACTTTCTGAATTTTCACGATTTAACCCTCCTTACAAAATTACTGTTTCACAGCTTCTCTGTATCTTCGTTTTGAACTGAAAAAAGCATACCACATCATGGTATGCTTTTCGCCGCTTTTCTTGACTCATTCATAGCACTTTTTTGACATTTTTATGATTCTGACGCTCCACTCTTCCCGGCAGGATCCCGTAACGCTTTACAAATTCCCTGGAAAAAGCCCTGCTGCTTGCAAACCCGTTGTCAAGTGCGATAGAGCTGATGGTATGATCTGTATGCAAAAGCTCCTTATAGGCGTATGCCATGCGGATATCCTGTAAATATGTCTTAAAATTGACCTTCGCATATTTCCGGAACATTCTTGACAGATATGCATCGGAATATCCGAACATGGCTGCAAGTCCGGAAAGTCTGAGATCCTCCTTGTAATGCTCCCGCATATAAGTGGTTATTTTTGACAAAGCATCCAATCTGCGGCTGATCTTCAGCGCATTCTCCTCCACCTCTGTTTCCCTGTATGCGGAAACCATAAGATAAAGAACTTCATAGAACACTGCCCTGATACGGAATTCGTACCCCGTTTCCCCGGATACGTACACCCGATACATCTCCCGGATCAGAGAAACCATCCGTTTGTCTGTTTCCTCAGACTCTTCGTTTCTGCTCCGAAAACGGATGAACCTCTGAGCGGTAAAATAATCCGAAAACTGCTTCAGCGGGATCTGCAGTACGATGGTCTCATTACGTACTGGCGCCTGAATAGAATGTACTTCATTGGAATTAATGATCAGAAACTCCCCTGCCTTCAGAGGATACTCTTTCTCATCGATATAAAAATAAAGGCTCCCGTCCATCACCGCAAAGATCTCGATCGAAGTATGCCAGTGTTTTTCCCGTACATAATTTCCGTTTCTTCCTTCAAAAAGAAAAAGCTTAAAAGGAAATCCCTCATTGGGAATGATCAATTCATGCTGAAACTCCATGCTCCTTCTCCCTTTCCTGCTGGCCGGTCTGGACCCGGCGCATCATACTTCCGTAAAAAGCCGCCAGGATCTGCTGAAATAACGTTCCGATCATAACCGGAAATAATGTTTCCGCCGGAAAATACGCTCCCGCGATCACCGCACCGGCGCTGATGTTCCGCATTCCGGAACCATAGATCATGGAAACCGTTGCCTCTTTATTCTGCCTTGTAAGAATGGCAATGATCCAGCCAATGGCATATCCCCCTGCTGCCAGGACCAGGATCGCTGCTGCTACCTCCAGCCGTTCTCCGTTAAGATGCTTCATATAAGGAGAAACTTTGGAGGAGTTGGAGGTTACCACAAAAATCAGGCACATTTTTGAAAAAGGTGCCAGCTTTTTCGGCCAGGTCTCCATAACCTTTCCATGGCTGACTTCATTAAGGCACATGGCAAGGACTGCCGGCAGAGCGATCATGAAAACCAGCTCCTTCATCATTCCCACAGTATCCATTTTTACGCTGGAGCCCACCAGGAGCTTCAATACTGCCGGGATCAGAAAGGGAGCCAGGATCGTATCGATCACAACCAGCGAAAGTGACAGCGGACTGTTTCCATTATAAATGGATACCCACATCAGACTGATCACCGCTGCAGGTACGGAAAATTCCAGCACCATTCCTGTGATATAATTCATATTGCCCGGGAACAGAAGATGTCCCAGACCGCAGGCGGCCACCGGTCCCAGCACATGAAGGATCAGCAGCATCAGGATCAGCGGAAGCGGCCGCTTAAACACATCTGCTACATCACGGAACCTGGATTTCAACGCACCGATAAAGGTCATAAATGCAAAAGCATACGTCACATAGGGCACGCCATGCTTCGCAATATCCGGAAACAGTACCCCTGTAAGCAGACAGGCCGGCGTCACAAAAGCCATCCATTTCTCCATAAAGCTGTTAAATTTTTCCAGCATATCACACCTCTTGTTTGTCTTTTTTTACAGTTTATCACAAAAAAACAGCGGTGCAAGAAAAAAATTCCCTGTTTTATAGCCGATTCCGGACAAATATGATATGATAGTACCCATCCAAAAGCAACCTGAAACCAGGGCGGACTACAGATGACCGCCAAAATGATCATTTTTTATGATCTGGAAAACGAGGCAAAAAATGATTTCTTTAATTATACCATGCTTCAATGAGGAAGAATCCCTTCCGCTTTTTTACCCGGAAGCCACTTCTGTCCTCAGGCAAATGAACTGTGATTATGAGCTGATCTTTGTGAATGACGGTTCCAGAGACAGAACCCTTGAGATTTTAAAAGAGCTTTCCGAAAAGGATCCTCATGTGATCTATCTTTCTTTTTCCAGAAACTTCGGAAAGGAAGCTGCCATGTATGCAGGCTTCTGCAATGCCGGCGGCGATTATGTAGCAGTAATGGACGCTGATCTTCAGGATCCGCCGTCCCTTCTCCCGGAAATGCTGGAGAAGCTGGAATCCGGAGAATATGACAGCGTTGCCACCAGACGTGTCAGCCGTGACGGAGAGCCACCTATCCGGAGCTTTTTTGCCCGGAAATTTTATCGACTGATCAATAAGATCTCGGATGCAGATATTGTGGACGGCGCCAGAGACTTCCGTCTGATGAAGCGCAGTATGGTGGATGCCATCGTCTCACTCTGGAAGCCCATCGTCTCCATGAGTGAGTACAACCGCTTCTCCAAGGGAATCTTCGGCTGGATCGGTTTCCGCACCTGCTGGCTCCCCTACAAAAATATCGAACGCGTAGCCGGTGAGACCAAGTGGAACTTCTGGAAACTGTTTAAATACGCAGTCAGCGGCATCATCAATTTCTCTCAGGTACCGCTGACCATCGCCTCCTGGTTCGGAACGACCATGACCGGTTTTTCTTTTCTGGTCCTGGTAGCCATCATAGTCCGAAAGCTGATCTTTGATGATCCGGTCCCAGGCTGGGCTTCCACCATCTGTGTCATCATCTTCATCGGCGGCCTGCAGCTTTTCTGCCTGGGTATCATGGGGCAGTACATAGCCAAAACCTATATGGAGGTCAAGCAGCGCCCCCATTACATCATAGCAGAGTCCAACAAAAAGGACTTTACACCCATACGTTGATTTTTATTCTGTCGGCAGCTCGACCACCTGATATTCGTGGCCCAGCGCCGGCAGGATTTTTTCTTTTACATCACTGGTTTTCATTAACAGAGTGGAAGTATTGATGCACGGATGGCATCCGAAATATTCTTCATCCAGGACTTCTTTATCGATCACCAGATGTACCTTCTTTTCTCTGTCAAAGATCAGTCCCATCAGACTTAAGGATCCCGGAGTAATGTTCAGATATTCCTCCATCTGCTCTTCGTCTGCAAAGGAAAGTCTGGCTGTTCCGATCTGTTTGGACAGAAATTTTGTTTTAAACGGCTTCTCTCCAGGCATCAGCAGAAGATAGAAATCTGTTTTCTGTCGGTTGCAGAGAAAAAGATTTTTGCATATCTGCGCTCCCAGAAGCTGATCCACTGCCTCGCAGGCCTCCATGGTCATCAGCGCCTCATGATCTGCTCTTTTATATTCAATCCCAAGACTGTCCAGAAAATCGTACACTGCGATTTCCTTCTCCAGACGGCCCTCGGTGTTCTCCGGTCTTCCTGTATAGATCGTTTTGTCAATTCTTGGTTCTTCCATGGTGTCTCCTCCGTTATTTTTACATTCTCATATGTCCAGGTCTTAGTCGCAGCACATTACGCTTTACTGTTTTACCCGTAACCTGCCGATTTGTTTAATCATAGCACACCTGTAGCAAATAAGATACTCCGGATTTCCGTCTGACTATTGACGATATCAGCCTCGGATGCTATACTCTCAGGCAGAAAGGGAATGAAGTTCTCCCCCGATCTTTATCGAAACCGCCAATGAGCTGATGACTTCTGTGCAATGCACGGGGTTACCAGCTTTTTTTGATGGATTTTTCAAAACGGGGAGATTGAAAGGAGTTACTATGACAAAAGAAACTATCCAAAAAGAACATCGGATTCTGCAGCTGAAATATGCTGTCCTTGCAGTGGTGGTGGGAATCTGCGTCGGGATCGTAGATACTATCTTCGGCCGGGGCCTGCTGGCGATCTCTGCTTTTCGCACTGCCCACTGGCGC
>OGOU01003516.1_pt1 | contig 9980 bp, 9 predicted proteins | sample 1552721 | NCBI WGS metagenome assembly OGOU01 (sample SAMEA2580176, study PRJEB22360) | human gut metagenome | biome: human gut; feature: human-associated habitat; material: faeces | place: Denmark | collected 2008/2010 | reverse complement strand
TCGTAAAAATAAATATATAGGAGATTTATTATGGGAAAAAATGTTTCTTTTCCAAAGGAAGTGTGCATCCTTGCAATTCCCGTTGCACTGCAATGTATGCTTCAATCATCGTTCAGCATTATTGACCAGATTATGATTGGTCAGCTTGGCAGCATAAATATTGCCGCTATAGGTCTTGCAGGAAAATTTTCATCTATATTTTCCGTCATACTCGGAGCAATAGGTGCAGTTGCAGGCATAATGATTTCTCAGTACATCGGCTCAAAAAACAGGGAGGAGGCGCACAAAAGCCTGTCCCTGAATATGATTACGGCACTGGTTATTTCTTTTATATTTATGGCTTTGTGTGTTATTTTTCCAAGCTCTATTATGGGAATGTACAGTACCGACAACAATACAATAAGCGTTGCGTCAGAATATTTAAGGATAATTTCCTTTACATTTCTCCCTCTTGCAGTTACCACCTGTCTGTCAACAATGCTTCGCTGTATCAACAAGGCAATGATTCCGCTTTATGCAAGTATTGCGGCGGCTCTTTGCAACACAGGCATCAATTACCTGCTGATTTTCGGCAAATTCGGATTCCCGCAAATGGGAGTAAACGGCGCCGCTTTAGCTACGGTTATTGCCTCATATATCAATATGTGCATAGTTATTATCGGACTTATATATGTTTACAACAAAAATAAAATAAAGTTCAGCTTCTCTGTAAAACTCAGCAAAATGACTCCTAAACAATATTTTTCAATACTTTTCCCAATCCTGATTACAGAGTTTTTGTGGAGCTTGGGTGAAAATGTATATGCTGCAATATACGGTCATCTCGGTACGGATGGATGCGCCGCAATGACTCTTACCGCTCCGATTCAGGGACTTATGATAGGTGCATTGAGCGGTATTTCTCAGGCAGCCGGTATTATGATTGGCAAAAAGCTTGGAGAACGGGATTACGATACAGCGTACAAAAATTCCAAAAGATTTATGATGTACGGATTTGTCGGCTCTCTGATACTTGCATTTTTGCTCATAGTTCTTAGATCTTACTATACGGGTATTTACAATGTAGAGGATTATGTAAGAGAAGTGGGAAATCAGCTTTTATTTGTTTTTGCTGTTGTTTCGCCTGTAAAGGTTATGAATATGATTCTGGGCGGCGGCATTATAAGAAGCGGCGGAAAAACTAAAATTATTATGTGGATTGATATTATCGGCACATGGGGCTTTGGTGTACCACTCGGACTTTTAAGTGCGTTTTACTTTAATCTTCCTATTACTTACGTTTACTTTATTCTTTCATTAGAGGAGATTGTAAGACTTGTTATTTCATTTGTAGTGTTCAAAAAACGGATTTGGATAAAGTCGCTATAAGATATTTACGGATGTTATCTATAAAATAATTAAAAGTTTTCGCCCGCCTTTTTAAAAGGTGGTGGGCAAAGCCTTGCCTTGCAGCCCAACGGCAGCTTTTTATGTTCAGCAATAAATAAAACTGCCCCGACTGCTAAGCATTCAAATTCAATGCCGACAGTCGGGGCGATTTTATTTAGCTTTTCAATATATGATATATGTTTTTATGGATTATTCCATATTTCCGGGGAATCTTGGAATTCCGTCAAAGCCCTTCTGAAGGTCTTCGTCTGTCGGAATATAGTCGCTCATCAAACCATCGTTATACTTTTGATAAGCAAACATATCAAAGTAGCCTGTACCTGTAAGACCAAAAAGAATTGTTTTTTCTTCGCCTGTTTCCTTGCATTTGAGAGCCTCATCAATAGCAACTCTGATTGCGTGGCTGCTTTCGGGAGCAGGGAGAATACCCTCAACTCTTGCGAACTGCTCTGCTGCCGCAAATACCGATGTCTGCTCAACAGAGGTTGCCTCCATAAGACCGTCGGCATAAAGCTGAGAAAGTGTGCTGCTCATTCCGTGATAGCGCAGTCCGCCTGCGTGGTTTGCAGATGGAATAAATCCGCTGCCGAGTGTGTACATCTTTGAGAGAGGACAAACCATACCTGTATCGCAGTAGTCATAAGCAAATTTTCCTCTGGTAAAGCTCGGACAAGACGCAGGCTCAACAGCGATGATTCTGTAGTCAGCCTCACCTCTGAGCTTTTCGCCCATAAACGGGGAGATAAGACCGCCGAGATTTGAGCCGCCGCCTGCACAGCCGATAATAATATCAGGTTTTACACCATATTTGTCAAGAGCAGCCTTAGCCTCAAGACCAATAACTGACTGGTGCAAAAGCACCTGATTAAGCACACTGCCAAGTACATATCTGTATCCCTCTGTAGAAGTGGCAACCTCCACAGCCTCAGAAATTGCGCAGCCAAGGCTTCCGGAAGTGCCCGGATGCTCTGCAAGGATTTTTCTGCCCACATTTGTATCCATTGAAGGAGACGGTGTAACGCTTGCGCCGTAGGTTCTCATAACCTCACGTCTGAAAGGCTTCTGCTCATATGATACCTTTACCATATATACCTTACATTCGAGTCCAAAGTATGAGCAAGCCATTGAGAGAGCAGTACCCCACTGACCTGCGCCTGTTTCGGTGGTAACACCCTTGAGCCCCTGCTTTTTAGCATAGTAAGCCTGAGCAATAGCGGAGTTTAGCTTATGGCTGCCGCTTGTATTGTTGCCCTCAAACTTATAATAAATCTTTGCAGGAGTATCAAGAGCCTTTTCAAGGAAGTATGCTCTGATAAGTGGAGAAGGACGGTACATTTTGTAAAAATCCTGAATTTCCTTAGGAATTTCTATGTAAGCGTCTGTATCGTTTAGCTCCTGCGCAACAAGCTCTTTGCAGAACACAGGATAAAGCTCCTCTGCTGTCATAGGCTTTAAGGTTGCAGGGTTAAGAAGCGGAGCAGGTTTATTTTTCATATCTGCACGAACGTTATACCATTGAGTAGGTATTTCACTTTCGTCAAGATAAATTTTATACGGAATCTTTGTATTATCCATTGGATTCAGCCTCCTAAATATATATATTTAGGATATTATACCATATTATTTAACTCTTGTCATCTCTTTTTATAAAAAATATGATTATTATACATAAACTAAACAATAATTTACTGCCATTTTACAAATGAATGATAAGGCATTTTACATAGATTGCTTAAACTAAAAGCGTACTCAAAAGAAGTACGATATTTATTTTAGGAGATTTATTTATGAAAAAAAACAGTTTAAAATTCCTATCATTCTTGGCAGCAGGTGCAGTTATGGCAGGTATAATTGGAGGATGTGCAGGAAGTTCTGGCTCAGAGTCAGGAACTAAAAATGACGGTTCGAGTGATGCCTTTGATTCAGGCAAGAGTATTTCTGTAATCACAAGAGAACAAGGCTCAGGTACTCGTGACGCTTTTGTTGAGCTTACCGGAGTTCTGGTTAAGGATAGCGACACAAAGAAAGACAACACAAGAGCGGACGCAGTCACGGTAAACAGTACAGAGGCAGTTATCACAAATGTAAAGGGCAACGATGCGGCTATCGGATATATTTCTCTCGGTTCACTTAACGACAGTGTAAAGGCACTAAAGATTGAAGACGTTGAGGCTTCGGCTGAAAATGTTAAGTCAGGCGAATATAAAATCAGCCGTCCGTTTAACATTGCTTATAAGGATGAGCCTCAGGGACTTGCCAAGGATTTTATCGATTATATTTTAAGCTCAGACGGTCAGCAAGTAATTTCTGACGAGGGATATGTATCTGTATCTGAAAATGCAGCCTACGCAGGATCAAAGCCTGAGGGCAAAATTACAGTGGCAGGCTCGTCGTCCGTATCGCCTGTAATGGAAAAACTCATCGAGGCATACAATGAGGTGAACACAAAGGCAGAAATTGAATTGCAGACATCGGATTCATCGGCAGGTATGCAGTCGGTTCTTGAGGGAACTTGTGACATCGGTATGGCTTCGAGAGATTTAAAAGATAACGAAACAGCACTTACATCAGTCACTATCGCAAAAGACGGCATTGCGGTAATTGTAAATCAAAGCAATTCTGCCAACAATCTTACAATGGATCAGGTCAAAGCTGTGTACACAGGTGAGGCTAAAAATTGGAGCGACATAATCAAATGAGATTAAAAAATATTAAAGAGCCGGTTATGAAAGGTGTTTTCTTTCTAACCGCAATTACAAGTGTAGCAGCGGTAGTGCTAATATGTATTTTCCTTTTTATAAACGGAATACCCGCTATGGCTGAGATAGGTTTGTTTGACTTTATAGGAGGCTCTGAGTGGGCGCCTACAAATGTACCTGCAAGCTACGGAATCTTTACTATGATTATCGGCAGTATATATGTTACTGTAGGGGCTGTTATAATCGGAGTGCCGATAGGTATTTTAACGGCAATATTTCTTGCAAGATTCTGTCCGCAACCGCTTTATAAAATTATAAAACCGGCTACACAGCTTCTTGCAGGTATTCCGTCAATTGTATATGGTTTTTTCGGACTTATGGTAATTGTGCCGTTTATCCGTGATAATTTCGGCGGCGACGGTACCAGCCTGCTCGCAGCTTCTGTTGTGCTCGGTATTATGATTCTGCCTACAATCATCGGTGTGTCTGAGTCAGCAATAAGAGCTGTACCGGAAAATTACTATGAGGGTGCACTTGCACTCGGTGCAACAAGAGAGAGAAGTGTGTTCAAAACAATTCTACCTGCTTCAAAATCAGGTATTTTAGCAGGTGTTGTACTCGGAATCGGCAGAGCAATAGGAGAAACGATGGCTGTAATCTTAGTCGCAGGCAATCAAGTACAAATTCCTTCATCACTTACAGACGGAGTAAGAACTCTTACCGCAAACATAGTGCTTGAAATGGGTTATTCTACGGGTATTCACCGTCAGGCGTTGATAGCCACAGGGGTTGTTTTATTTGTATTGATATTAATTATTACAGTTTCAGCACAGGCAATAAAGAGCAGGAGTGATAAGAATGGCTGATAATAATGAAATAAAGGCGATTAATAAGACAGGCTTTTCTCAAAGACTAAGAGAATACAAAAGAAAACCATTATCGTTTGTTTTGCTTATTCTTGTTGCAGCTTCAGCGACACTTTCGGTGTTAGCCCTTGTGTTTTTAATTGTTTATATTCTTGTTATGGGTATTCCTCACCTTACTCCGGATTTGTTTGCCTGGGAATACAACAGTGACAATGTTTCCTGTATGCCGGCAATTATTAATACTGTAATTATAACGCTGCTTACGCTTATAATTGCCGTTCCGCTGGGGATTGGCGCAGCAATTTATCTTGTGGAATATGCCAAAAAAGATAATAAGCTTGTAAAGCTTATCAGAACTATGTCTGAAACACTTTCGGGTATTCCGTCAATCGTTTACGGCTTATTCGGTATGCTGTTTTTTGTTACAACATTGCAATGGAGACTTTCTTTGCTTGCAGGTTCGTTTACTCTGGCTATAATGGTGCTTCCTACTATTATGAGAACCACCGAGGAGGCTTTGCTGTCGGTGCCGGATTCTTACCGTGAGGGAAGCTACGGACTCGGTGCAGGCAAGCTCAGAACTATTATCAAAATCATTATTCCAAGCGCAATGCCAGGCATACTTGCAGGCATAATTCTTTCAGTCGGCAGAATTGTGGGTGAAACTGCGGCACTTATTTATACCGCCGGTTCAGCGACAGGACTTGCAGACGGACTTATGTCATCAGGCAGAACACTTGCCATACATATGTATGTGCTTGCAAACGAGGGCCTGCATACAGATCAGGCGTGGGCAGTAGCGGTTGTATTGGTTGTGTTTGTGCTTTTAATAAATACTGTGTCGGCGTTTATAGCTAAAAAACTGACAAATAAAAGCAAATAACTTATGATGAAAGGATACAAATGGATAAGTTTACTATAAAGGATATGAATCTGTATTACAGAAAATTTCACGCATTAAAGTCTATAAACATTAATATGGAGGCAAACCGCATTACAGCTTTTATTGGTCCGTCAGGCTGCGGTAAATCCACTCTTTTAAAATCGCTCAACAGGATGAACGATCTTGTGGAGGGATGTAAAATTACAGGAGATATATGCCTTGACGGTGAGAGTATTTACGGAAAGGATACAGATATAAATATTCTGCGTAAAAGGGTTGGTATGGTTTTTCAAAAGGCAAATCCATTCCCAATGAGCGTGTATGATAATGTTGCCTTTGGTCCCAGAACTCACGGGATAAGAAACAGACGAGCGCTTGATGAAATAGTGGAACAATCGCTCAGAGATGCGGCTATCTGGGATGAACTCAAAGACAGACTTCAAAAAAGTGCACTCGGACTTTCCGGAGGTCAGCAGCAGCGGCTTTGCATTGCAAGAGCGCTTGCGGTGCAGCCCGAAGTCCTTCTTATGGACGAATCTACTGCATCTCTTGATCCGATTTCAACAGGAAAAATTGAAGAGCTTTGTCTGAATATTAAAAATAAATATACAATTATAATGGTTACTCATAATATGCAGCAGGCAATGAGAATTGCTGATAATACGGCGTTCTTTCTGCTCGGTGAAATGATTGAATGTTCCGATACGGCGTCTTTGTTTTCTTCCCCAAAAGATAAGCGCACTGAAGAATATATTACAGGAAGGTTTGGCTGATGAGAGAATATTTTGATTTAGAATTAAATGATCTTAATAACAAGCTCATTGAAATGAGTGCTTTGGTTGAGAGAGCTATTAAAAATACAATAGTAATTATTAAAAACGGTGAATACGATAAGATTGAGAAATCAAGATCTATCGAAGAAAAAATAAATAGAATTGAAAGTGAAATACAGAACTGCTGCCTGAATCTTTTGCTTTTGCAGTCGCCCGTTGCTGGTGATTTAAGAACGGTTTCCGCTGCACTGAAGATGATAACCGACCTTGAGAGAATCGGCGACCAAGCGATTGATATTGCGGAAATGTCAATTTATATTAAAAACTGCGAAAATCTTTATTCTATGACCCATCTTTCTGAAATGGCAGACCGTTCATCAGATATGGTAACAAAAGCGGTTGACGCATTTGTAAAAAAGGACTTAAAGCTTGCAAAAGCAGTTGCAACTATGGATGACGCTATAGACGATTTATTTAACAAGGTAAAAGAAGAGGTAATTTATATTATCAGGGAAAATAAAGAATTAGAATATCAGGCAATAGACATTATGCTTATTGCAAAATATTTTGAAAAAATCGGTGATCACGCCGAAAATATTGGAGAATGGGTGGTATTTTCCATTACAGGTAATAAAGAATACCGGTTCTCAGACTGAGCTTTTTATTGCAATTTTAGCCTGTTGTGGTATAATTATGGTTAAGACGTCTGCATGACTGTTTAAAATCATTTATTTGGGAGTAAGTATTATATGTTGATTTATATTGTAGAAGATGATACAGACATCAGAGAGCTTGAAACCTATGCGCTGAAAAACAGCGGATATGAGGTCAACAGCTTTGGAGAGAGCAAGAGCTTTTTTAAGGCTTGCGCAGAGGTTAAGCCGCAGCTTGTAATTCTCGATGTTATGCTTCCTGATTTTGACGGTCTTTCCGTTCTCGAAAAGCTCAGAAAGGATAAATCTACAGGAAATATTCCTGTAATTTTGGTTACAGCCAAGTCAAGTGAAATGGATAAGGTAAAGGGACTTGATATGGGAGCAGATGATTATATCACAAAGCCTTTTTCCGTGCTTGAGCTGATTTCAAGGGTAAGAGCGATTTTCAGACGCTGCACTGTAGAGGTTAAATCCGAAACCGTTGAGCTGGGCGGCATTTTGCTTGATGATTCAAAGCATATTGTTACTTCAAACGGCGAGCAGTGCAGTCTTACATATAAGGAATATGAACTGCTTAAGTATCTGCTCAAAAATAAGGGTATGGCGCTTACAAGAGAAAACATAATAATAAATGTGTGGGGATATGATTTTGAGGGCGAAAGCCGCACCGTTGATATGCACATTACAACTCTCAGGCAAAAGCTCGGTGAGTGCGGCAATCTGATAAAGACAGTGCGCAATGTCGGCTACAAGGCGGGGGAATAGTAATGAAGCTACGCAAGATTCTGATAAAAAGATTTATATTCACCGCAGGTATTTCAATTCTGCTGACGGCTGTTTTTTCAACAGCCGCTTTTGGAGTTATTTTTTCTTCATCAGAAAAAACAACTCTTAAAGATTATGCAAATATGGCGGCTGAGTTTTATAATAAAAACAGCAGCTATGAATATTTGCTTGACCTAAGCTCATCTAATATAAGAATTACACTGCTCGACAGCAAGGGCAATGTGCTTTTGGAAAGCGAGGACGGAGTAGATGTAACAAATATGGGCAATCACTCAAATCGTCCCGAGTTTATAGACGCAATTAAAAACGGATACGGTGAGGACAGCAGAAAGTCCGAAACCATAGGCAGAGTTACATACTATTACGCAGTGAAAACCTCAGACGGCAATGTGCTGAGGACATCGGAAAGCGTTGAAAATATTTTTGCCCTGTTTATGCACCTGTTACCCATCCTTTTGATGGTTATATTGCTTATTTTTGTATTCTGTTATATTATTGCAAAGCGGTCAACAAAAAAGATTATCACGCCTATTGAGAATATTGAAAAAAATATTGACGGAAAGCAATATGAGGAATTAAGCTCAATTTCAAAGACAATTTCCAGTCAGCAAAAGCAGATAAACAAACAGGTTTCACGACTTCAGCTTGAAAAAGATAAGATTGATACGCTTATTCAGAATATGTCTGAGGGCTTTATTATGCTTGATATGGACAAAAACATTCTGATGTGCAATCATTCGGCGTCAAGACTTCTCGGCAGCAGTTCGCAGGAGGCGGTCGGTATGAGTCTTGCTTCATTCTCACGCAATGAAATCCTGTGCGAGTGCGTTGACAAGGCTTTCAGCGGAGAAAGAAGCAGCAACGAAGGCAGTATAAACGGCAGAGTGCTGCAGATAATCGCAAGTCCTGTGTATTCAGCAAGCGTTCAAAAAGGTGTAATCTGTCTTGTCATTGATATTTCCGCAAAGAGAAAGGCTGAGAAAATGAGGAGAGAGTTTACTGCAAATGTCACTCACGAGCTGAAAACTCCCCTCACCTCAATTTCAGGATATGCAGAGATTATTGAAAGCGGAATTGCTGCTCCCGAGGATATTGAACGGTTTGCAGGAAAGATACATAAGGAATCGGGCAGACTTTTATCGCTTATAGGTGATATTATAGAGCTTTCGGAGCTTGACGAAAACACAAGACCTGTTAATTATGTAGAGGTTGATTTATCTGCTCTGTCACGGGAGGTTGTTGACGACCTGCACACAAATGCCGAAAAACACGAAATCTTAATAAGTGTAGAGGCAGATGATAAAATTTTTATTTTGGGCAACAGAAATCAGCTTTACGAGCTTGTGTATAATCTCTGCGATAACGCCATAAGATACAATCGAAAAGGAGGAAGTGTTTCGGTTTGCGTAAGGAATGATGACGGATATGCAGTGCTGAGCGTGGCTGATACAGGTATTGGTATTCCTCTAAAGCATCAAAAAAGGGTATTTGAACGCTTTTACCGAGTTGACAAAAGCCGTTCCAAGGAAACAGGCGGCACAGGCTTAGGTCTTGCCATTGTCAAGCATATTGCCGAAAGGCACAAGGGTACGATTACGCTTAACAGCGATGAGAGCGGCACTACCTTTATATTTAAATTAAAATCCTTGTAAATACTCTTTTATAAGATTTAAATATTAATATTCAATAGTCTGACAGAGTCTTGTTTAATATAATGATTAATCAGGATAAAGCCGTTATTGACCTTGAAACTTTACATAGATTTTACAAACCTCAAATAAAACTATTACTTAATCCTAATATTATTACAGAGGTAAAGGAGAATATAGGAATATGGATATTTTTTCGATACTTCAGCTGCTCAGCGGTCTGGCGTTATTTCTATATGGTATGAATACCATGGGCGATGGTCTTGAGAAGTTCTCAGG
>OGOU01003511.1_pt1 | contig 9988 bp, 8 predicted proteins | sample 1552721 | NCBI WGS metagenome assembly OGOU01 (sample SAMEA2580176, study PRJEB22360) | human gut metagenome | biome: human gut; feature: human-associated habitat; material: faeces | place: Denmark | collected 2008/2010 | reverse complement strand
GTCAGGGACGGAACAAGTTTGAAGTTGTAAAGGTCTCCGATGCCACCCTGAGAAGAAGGAGTATTGATCAGGATACGACAGGTCTTCATGGCTGCTGCATGTTTTGCCATTTTTTCTTTCTCATTTACATTGATGTAAAGGGAAGATGTATGTCCGTATCCGCCGTCAGCTACAAGCTGTTCTGCTTTTGCAATTGCTTCATCAAATGTTTTTGCTTTGTACATGGCAAGTACCGGAGACAGTTTCTCATGCGCAAATTCTTCACTGATGTCTACAGATTCTACTTCACCGATCAGGATCTTGGTTTCTGCAGGAACTTTTATACCTGCCATCTCAGCGATCGTAGCTGCTTTCTGTCCAACGATCTTTGCATTCAGTGCGCCGTTGATCAAAATTGTTTTTCTTACTTTTTCGATTTCGTCTTTCTTAAGGAAATAGCATCCTCTGTACTGGAACTCTTCTTTTACTGCTTTATATACACCTTCCAGAACTGTTACAGACTGTTCGGATGCACAGATCATACCATTGTCAAATGTTTTGGAGTGGATAATGGAGTTTACTGCAAGACGGATATCGGCAGTATCATCAATGATAACCGGTGTGTTTCCGGCTCCAACACCAAGTGCCGGTTTTCCGGAGGAATATGCTGCCTTAACCATTCCAGGACCGCCTGTTGCAAGGATGATGTCTGCTTCTTTCATTACCATGTTGGTAAGTTCCAGACTCGGTACGTCGATCCATCCGATGATGCCTTCCGGTGCGCCTGCTTTCACTGCTGCTTCAAGCACAACTTTTGCAGCTTCGATGGTGCTTCCTTTTGCACGCGGATGTGGGCTGATGATGATTGCATTTCTTGTCTTCAGCGCGATCAGAGTTTTGAAGATTGCGGTGGAAGTCGGGTTTGTAGTCGGGATAACTGCTGCGATCAGTCCGATCGGTTCTGCAATTTTCTTGATTCCGTAAACCGGATCTTCTTCGATCACACCACAGGTCTTTGTGTTTTTGTATGCATTGTAGATGTATTCAGATGCATAGTGATTTTTGATGACTTTATCTTCAACAATACCCATTCCTGTTTCTTCTACAGCTGCTTTTGCAAGCGGGATACGCGCTTTGTCAGCAGCAGTTGCAGCGGCTTTGAAGATCTTGTCTACCTGCTCCTGTGTGTAAGTGGCGAAAAGTTTCTGTGCTTCTTTCATCGCAGCGATCTTTGCTTCCAGTGCTTCCGGAGTGTCAATGATTGCCGGGATGTGGGTTTCTTTCTTTGCCATTTCTGAATCCTCCTGTTTTTCCACTTATGATATGATCCTTATAATTTAGTCCGATAAACAATTCTGTTAATTGATTAACGTTAATTATTTATCAATGATTGATATGCGCTTATTATACGGGTTTGTTAATCATTTGTCAATCTGTAATTTGTTAAAATTTTAACCAAATTCTTTCATGTATCTTCTCTGTTTTTCTATAGATTCTACAAATCGGATTGTGAATCCGGGATATAAAGCATCAATTTCAGTATATATTTCATATCCGATTCCCATAGTCATTTTTGTCATATTTTTCCATCTGCTTTCATACATTAATTGATGGGAAACGAAAATAAGGAATCTGTGATTTTCCATCACTTTTCTTATTTTACGTTGATTTAACGCAAAACACTTACAGATTTATTACAGAAGGAGTATTTTCATGGGAACCTGCAATGCATTACGAACGACTGAAACTTACACAACTGAAAATTTTACTTTGATACAGTTAGAGGAAGAAAGACAGAAATTGAAGAAAAAAGAACTTTTAAAAAACATGCTGACTGACGGGGAATTCAGCATCAAAGGACAATGTGCCATCAACCTTATGATGACCAAACTGGAAATTATCAATACTTTTTTACTGATGAAATATAACCGAAGCTTTATCCAGATGACGACGGGAAGGCTCAAAAGCTATGACAGCGTCTGCAAAAAAATGCAGAAAAAAGAATTGGATCTGAACTTCGCTCAGGCGTTGGAAAAAATCAATGACCTGATCGGCGTGCGCGCCGTTTGTTCTTATGTAGATGATATTTATAAAGTCGCGGAACTGATCGAGAAACAACAGGATATCCGTATCATCAAGACAAAGGATTATATCAAAGAGCCAAAGAAATCCGGCTATCAGAGTCTGCATTTGATTCTTGAGGTCGCTATGCCATTCCAGAATGAAAGCCAGTGGATCAAAGTCGAACTGCAGCTTCGCACAGCCGCCATGGATTACTGGGCAAATCTCGATCATCAGCTTCGCTATAAAAGAGGTCAGAAACAGGCCGCTGTCATCAACGAGGAATTACAGAGATGTGCTTCTGTAATCTCCGAACTGGACCAGAAAATGCTGGATATCCGCAAAAAAATCGATAGAATCTGATCAGCAGACGCACCACCGGCAATTTCTCTTGCATACTTTGGTATACAAAAAACGCAGGGGCATCGACATCATCGTCAGCTCCTGCGTCTGTTTTATTTCTGCCTGCTATATGGTTCGGACAGTCACTGACATACGCGCCCCTGTTTCTGCGTAGTTCCCGGCGCCACAAGTGCGATAAACGGATGCTCCTGATGGCTGGATTCGGCTCTGGCAGACTCTACGCTCTGTTTGCCGTAATGGAGCGCGCACTGCTGAATATGGCGCTCTCTCGCCCATCCGCCATGAGTTTTCTCCCTCTTAATTTAGTTCAGGCCGAATTCTGCTGCAAGTTTTTTAAATTCCGGCAGGGAATTCTGAATTGTATCATAGGATACACAATATGCCAGTCTCACATATCCCGGGCATGCAAAAGAGCTTCCCGGTACCATCAGAATGTTGTATTTCTTTCCGGCTTCACAGAACTGCTTTTCGTCTGCGACCGGAGATTTTACGAACAAATAAAAAGCTCCCTGCGGTTTGATACACTCGAAACCACATTCTTTCAGTCCATTGTAAAGTGCCAGACGGTTGCGGTCATAAGCAGCAACATCCACCTCTGCGTTCACACATTTCTGGATGACTTTCTGCATCAGAGACGGTGCATTGACACTTCCGAGTACACGGTTGGCGATCGCTGCTGCCGTGATCACGGTCGCACTGTCCTCAAGCTCATCCGGGATAACCAGATAACCGATACGCTCGCCCGGAAGGGACAGAGATTTGCTGTAGGAATATCCTACAACTGTATTCTTATAATATTTTGTCAGATACGGAACTTCCACACCATCGTATGCCAGCTCTCTGTATGGCTCATCAGAGATCAGATAGATGACGGAACCAAATTCCTGCTGTTTCTTCTCAAGGATTGCAGCAAGCTCTTTAATCGTCTCTTCGGAATAAACAACACCCGTCGGGTTATGTGGCGTGTTTACGATCACAGCCCGGGTGTTGACATTGATCTTTTCTTCCAGTTCTTTCAGATTCGGCTGGAAAGTCTCAGTATTCGGAGAGATTTCCACAAGCTTGCCGTCATAGTTACGTACATATGCACCATATTCCAGGAAATACGGTGCAAAAACGATCACTTCCTCACCCGGATTCAGGATCGTCTTGAGGATGACATTCAGACCGCTGGCAGCGCCAACGGTCATGATCAGATTATGTGCAGAAAAAGCGGTTCCGAAGCGGCGGTTCAGAGACTGCGCAATAGTCTCTCTGACATCCTCAAAACCAGCATTGTTCATATATCCGTGAAGGACTGTCGGTTCTTCGTTATTTACGAGATCAATGATTGCCTCACGTACACAGTCCGGTGCCGGAACACTCGGATTTCCAAGACTGAAATCATATACTTTGTCTGCGCCGTATTTTGCACGGAGACGATTTCCTTCCTCGAACATCATGCGGATCGCTGAGTTGTTCTGGACAAAAGGTTTCATTTTTTCTGCTATCATAATTATGCCTCCTCTAATTTTGTTTCTTTTATATTATTTGCGATACCCACGGATTGTTCCGTGCTACGCACTCTCACAATCCTACCCTCTATTCGCATATCGCGGGATTTCATCCCACTTTTATGCTCATATCGGGGCGGGTCCCAAGTTCTTACATCCACTTATGAGCAAGCTCATGTGGATTTAGAACTTGGGACCCTGGTATCTTATTTCTTTTTGCTGTGCCCGAAGGAAATCCATCCGACAAGAACAAGCATTGCAACACCGATGATCATCCACGGAACCAGATAATTCATTCCTTTCGGCTGGAACATATCATAGTACCCTTTCAGGTAAATAACCGCAACAACTGCCGGAATCACCCAGAGCATGTAGTTTCTGATAAATTTCGGAAATTTCAGTCCTGATCCTGTGTTGGCTTCTTTGATAAAATTGTCCCATCCCCATCCATTCTTCGATGCACAGAAAATGACGAAAACTACAGAACCAAGCGGCAGGATATTATTGGAAATGATAAAGTCCTCAAGATCCATGATGTTGGTTCCTTCACCGAGAATCTGGATACCGGACCATGGTCCGAATCCGAGAATTGCCGGCATGGAAAGAATGATGATCAGTACAATATTAAACACAACCGCCTTGTTACGCTTCCATCCCCACAGATCCATTGCAAAGGACAGGATATTCTCAAATACAGCAATGACCGTAGAAAGTGCCGCAAAAGACATAAACAGGAAGAACAAAGCTCCCCAGAGTCTTCCGCCTGCCATCTGGTTAAACACGTTTGGCAGTGTGATAAATACAAGTCCCGGACCTGCCCCCGGCTCTACACCAAATGCAAAACATGCCGGAATGATGATCAATCCAGCCATCAACGCTACAAATGTATCAAGGATCAGAATATTGACACTTTCGCCTGCAAGCGTACATTCCTTACCCATGTAGCTTCCGAAGATTTCCATCGCACCGATACCAATGCTTAATGTGAAGAATGCCTGAGAAAGTGCACCGAAGATCACATTTCCGAGACCTGCCTCACGAATGTTGTCAAGGTTTGGCACCAGATAAAATTTCACACCTTCCATTGCACCGTCAAGTGTCACAGAATGAACTGCCAGCACAACGATCAGTGCAAAAAGACAGATCATCATCACCTTCGTGATGCGCTCGATTCCGTTCTTAAGTCCAAGTGAACATACTCCAAATGCAAGAAGAACTGCTGCGATCATCCAGCCGGTCATAGTACCTGTCGATGTCATCAGATTGGAAAAGAACCCACTGACCTCATCAGAAGATGCTCCACTCAGCTTACCGGTTGCCATAACATAACAGTAATACATCATCCAGCCGGCGACCATAGTATAAAACATCATCAGCATATAGTTACCGATCATTCCCATATAACTGTATTTATGGAAATTGGCACCCTCCGGCTCCAGTTTGTGAAATGCTCTCGCTGTACTTAATCTGCTGCTTCGTCCTACAGCAAACTCGCTTACAAGGATCGGCAGACCCAGCAGCACCAGAAATACCAGATAGATCAGGATAAAAGCTGCCCCACCATATTTTCCTGTCATATATGGAAATTTCCATACGTTTCCAAGCCCTACGGCACATCCTGCGGAAACCAGAATAAAACCAAGTCTTGATCCAAATGTTTCTCTTTCTTTCAAAAAATTTCCTCCTCTGTTTTGCCATAACATACTTTGATCGAAGTTGCTTTTTATTTCAATTCAATCTTTTTCATTATAACACAGGGACAGTCCAATGTGAACTGTCCCTGTCGGATATCAGGATTAACTTTTCTCTTACATATCACGTCATCCTGCGTATATTCTCTTTTATTTGCTGTACAGATAATTGCCGTTTGACGCATCATCAATATTAGACGCGTCAATCCATTTCGGCTCAAGCAAGACATTTTTTTCTACAGAAGCCGCCTGTGCCGGATCTGTAGACATAGCCTGTGCTGCAGCTATGATCGTCTGATATCCAATATCATATGGATCCTGTGATACTGTCCCAAGCTCCTGTCCGTCCGTGATTGCCTTCTGCTGTACGCTTGTCGCATCTACACCTACCATAACCGGTGTATTTTCTCCTTTATCCAGTCCAAGATACATATCCGCCACATCTTCATTGGTACAGAATACTCCGTCCAGATCCGGGTAACGCCTCAACACATCTGCCATTGCCTCTGACATATCTTTGACCTTATCGGTATATAATTCACTTACAATTGAAATTCCCTCATAATCTGCCAACGCTTCCTTAAATCCCTCGACACGTTTCTGTGAACTTTCGGTCTTTTCCTGCGCGGAAAATACTGCAATCTTGCCGTTTTCTCCGATTGCATCCACAATTTTTTCTGCCGCAAGTTTTCCTGCATATGCATTATCTGTGCCGCGGAACGCTGCTACCAGCTCATCATCACTGACATTGGAATCAAAAACTACAACCGGAATGCCATTCTCACTGGCCGCCTCAAGCTGTGCCTGACAGGATTCAATATCTCCGGCTGACATGCACAAAACGGTAGGGTTCTCTGCAATTACCGCATCGAGCGTATTAACCTGAGTTTCAATATCCTGCTCATCCGAAGGACCCTCGAAAGTCATAGAAATTTCATCATCGGATGAAAACTCATAGGCTTTATTAATATCCTTAACTGCATCTTCCATTCCCTGACGGACAAGTTTCCAGTATTCTCCATCTGTAGCCTTGCTCACAACTGCAATTCTGCTGCCTGCACCAAGTGTGATTGAAGTATCAATAGCAGCGACTCTGTCCTCCTCTGTAGTATCTGACTCTTCTATAATCTCTTTCTGGTCTTTATCACTTTCAGACAGTTCATCTTCGGCCTGCACATCTGAAATAAAATTACCAAAGCCGCCCATCTTACCACTCTCGCCTGCCGCTACGACTGCACCGGCAAGAAAAAGCACCGCAATAGCTGCTTTTTTCATTGTATTTTCCTCTTTTCTACTATAAATTTTACATCAATGCGATTCTTTTCTACATTATACACATTTTCATTTTTCCGTCTATAGATTTCATAGTTTTTTCATTTTTTCGAAGAAAATACGGCAATTTCACCATATTCTGATTCAGATATTTGGGAAACCTGCAAAACATTCTCCTTTCGGAGTTACCTGAAATTCCAGCTTCTTTCCTGTGACCGGATGTCGGAACACAAGATGACAGGAACATAGTCCCAGCGGTAGTCCTGAAGAATCCTCCGGATTATATTTTCGATCTCCGAGAAGCGACATTCCGGCATGTGCCATCTGTACCCTGATCTGATGATGGCGGCCTGTTCCCAGCTGTATCCTGACCAAAATTCTTTTACCGGTCAAAGTCCGCTCATCTGAAACTTCATTAAGTACTTCATAATCCAGAACTGCTTTTTTTGCTCCGTCAGTTTCTGGTGTAACTACTGCAGATGTATTTGTTTTTCCGTCTTTCTTCAGATAATCTTCCAGATGCCCCTGCACTTTCTCCACCTTCTGAGCTGTCACGGCAAGATACTCCTTCGTAACGCTTCCTGATGTAATCTGACCTGTCAGCCCTGCAGCTGCCTTTTTATTTTTTGCAAAAACAAGCACCCCTTCTACCGGCTGATCCAGACGATGAACGACTCCCAGATACGGCATTTTCCCGGGATTTTTTGCTACCAGATAATTTTTCAGAGTGCTTTCCATATCCGGCATCCCGATTCTCGCACTCTGCACAGCAATACCTGCCGCTTTGTGGCAGACAATGATTTCTTTATCCTCATATAAAATCATATTTTCTATATTATTCCACATAAAAAAACTCTCCCTTAGCGCTTACTGCACTTTCTATGGAGAGTATAACGTAAAATCTATCTTTATACAACAGTAAGACGGTCATCACTTTTTCTTATAATTTACTTCTCATAATCTAAAATGATGACCGTCTTAACAATCTTCGCTATTCAATTTTAATTAACCTCTTTGTTCTTTCAAAACTTATCGTCTTGTTTACTAATTGAAATCTTTGATACCTCTTTTAGTATACTTCATTCAATTATCTGTATTTAGTTTTTATATTTATTAATTATCTTTTTATCTAATATTGTGTCTTTTGGTTTCTTGTAATTTCCTGCTCACAAACGAGATGATTTTTATCATTCGGTTCATTTAGAAAGTTGATAGAGTTTAAATTATAATTTACGGATTATAATTTAATTTAGAAATATGAAAGTATCTTTTCCTTCTGATTAGAGCAACTCCAAACTTAACTTCTTAAATTTCGAACTGTTTTCATCGGGAATAAGACCCCATTAATTTCTGATGTAATATCTTTTGTGAGAAGATATTCTTCTAATGCAAAGCTTCGATTCATATAACTCACATCATCTGGATCTCAACTTTTAAAAATGTTTCTTTACACATTTCTAAAATTCTTTGTATCAGGTTCGTGACAGTTATTCAATATGAGTGATCGATTCTATATACCTGTAATACGTTTTGTATGATTCATTACTTTCGGAAAGGCCTGTTCGCCAGGTAATATTTTAAATATTTCTTTCGAATGTTCTGTAATGATCGGTATAAATAATGGATAATTTATGTATCAGGTCTTTCTTGCAGGAAACTCAATCTCTGTCACTTCTCATATTGATATGATGTGTGGCTAGCGTCCCAACGGTATCACCTTACCCTTTCTTTTCGATTTCATTCCTTTCATGTAACATTTATTTATACTATGAATTGAATGATTTTTTATTTTGTTTGATTTGTTTTTCTCTTGTTTTCTTTTGATGTCATTATAATAGCACCGTCCAATGTATTTGTCAACACATTTTTATATTTTTCTCATAATTATTATTTATTTCATTATTTGCAGTATATTTATATTGTGTATTTTTCGTATTATATATTATTTTCTGATAATTCATTCTACTCCGTCTTTTCCTTCTCGTCCCCATACCGGTCACCCTTCTTTCCCCATACTAATAAACAGACAGGACACCATTCATACAGAAACCGCAAATACTCATGAGTACTGCGTTATGCGATACATGCTTAGCTTCTGCCACCAAGCTCGCTGTCTGAGCGTAAGCGAGTTCGAGCGACTGGCAGATTATAAGCGCATGTATCACATAGCAGACGCAATGGTATTTGCGGAGCTGTATGGATGGTGTCCTGTCGTCTTTATAGCAATATATATTATCCTCTGTTGTAATTGATCAGACAGCCTTTCAGGATGATCGCACGCTCATCGTCAGTCAGTTCACCCAGAGTTACCTGGAACTCTTTCAGTCCGTCTTGTTTTACTACATAACCCGTGATACTGTCCGCTTTGTCTGCAACAGCTCCTCGAACCTCAGGGAAGAACAGATAATCTCCGTTCGCAAATGGAAGCTCTCCCTGTGGGATTAGGAATGGAAGCATACCCCAGTTGATCAGGTTGGAGCGATAACGCTTTGTTGCGTATTCGTTGGCAATATTTGCCCATCCGCCAAGAACCTTCTGACAGGAAGCTGCCTGCTCACGCGCAGAACCATCACCAGGTTTTACTGCAAAGATCGTACTTCCGATACCGATGTTTTCTTTACTGATATCTGCAAACTGTTTCTTAATAGCTTCCATAACAGGCTTCAGTTCCGGTACTGCCTCTGCCGGACATTCTCCTGCCTCCAGAGCTTTCTGTGCTTTCTGGATTTCCTTTGCGCGTCCAACGTATGCCGGATCTTTACGGGACAGAGTAAACTCAGCCAGTCCAAGCGGGTTGGAACGGAAGGAGGAAGTTTCACCTGACGGGATCAGCTCATCCGTTGTTGTAACCGGATCATGGATCTCAGATACAACTTTCAGCACAAGATTATCTGCCAGTGCAGGCATCTTCGGCCAGTCTTTGATGTTTGGTCCAAACTGGATCTCCACGCTCGGATCTGCAACACCCTTACTGTCAAAAATACGGTTCTCATAAATCGTCTTGTCGAAGAAGTATTTCTGATGTGTATAGTTTCCGTCAAATTCTTCTGCTGAAGTCAGGAAACCTTTGTTTGCTGCTGTTGCTGCGATAGATCTTGCATCCATAAGAGCAACAGAAGAAATCTGTCC
>OGOU01003506.1_pt1 | contig 10003 bp, 7 predicted proteins | sample 1552721 | NCBI WGS metagenome assembly OGOU01 (sample SAMEA2580176, study PRJEB22360) | human gut metagenome | biome: human gut; feature: human-associated habitat; material: faeces | place: Denmark | collected 2008/2010 | reverse complement strand
ATAGAGATTACTAAACAGGTCAAGGATGCTGCAAGACTTATGAGGATTACAGTAATAGACCACCTCATATTAACGGATGAAGGATATTATAGCTTTGCTGATGAAGGACAGTTATAGCGTATCATCTTGAAAAGGACATTCAATTTTTAAGTTGGGTGTCCTTACTTACATAAGCTGAATGTTCGTTCAGCATTTGTAACCAACTATTAATAATTGTGAATTATGAAGACATACATAGCATATCTAAGGCAATCCACCATGAAGCAACAAATCTCAGGTCTTGGTGTAGAAGCACAACGAGAGATTATACACAACCATGTGAAGAACCAGCCTATACTTGTTGAGTACATTGAAACGGAGAGTGGGAAGAAATCTAATAGACCTCAACTTCTTGCAGCTTTGGCGATGTGCAGGAAAACCAACTCTATTCTGATTGTAGCCAAATTGGATAGACTATCAAGAAATGTAGCGTTTACTTCCAAGCTGTTGGAGAGTGATGTTGAGATTGTGTTCTGTGACTTTCCACAAGCCAACAGATTAATTCTGCATATCATCAGCAGCATAGCCGAATATGAAGCAGGATTAATCAGTCAGAGAACCAAACAGTCACTTCAAGCCAAAAAAGCAAGAGGTGTACAACTTGGCAAAGCAGAGAACTTGATGAATAAATTTGAACAAGCTGTTCAGCATAGTATCATTACCAACAAGGCTAAAGCGGATAACAATCCAAATAACATGAGAGCGATAGCACTGTTACGGTCACTATCAATGCAAGGCAAATCATTATCCGAAATGACTTGTCTGTTGAATGAGCAAGGCTTTGTTACATCTAAGGGATGCAAGTTTCAGATTACACAAGTCAAGAGGTTGCTTGTCAGAGCAGGATTGGTGTCGTGAAGTCACTTTGAAAGGCAGGACAAATTTAGAACAAGGTCAGTCTTATATACCCCAATCTAAATTTGTCCTACCTAAAAAAACATAATACATTTTGTTGTTCATTCTTCTGTTGATTTTATAAGACTATCAGTTTTTAAATCATCATTATTAGGCAATTTAAATATTACAGGAAATGTGCATTTGACTTTTACGGGTACTCCATCTTGTGTGCCAGGTTTCCATTTAGGCATAATTGATACAATGCGTAGTGCTTCTTTATCTAAAGAGGATGATATGCTTTTTAGTATTTTAGGTTGTGTTACTGAACCGTTTTCATCTATAACAACTCCGACTGTTACTCTTCCTTGTATTCCTTTTTCTATGGCATCACTTGGATATTTCAAATTATCATAGATAAAATCAAATAAGGCTTTAAGTCCATTAGGAAATTCTGGCATAACTTCTACCACCAGATAAATATCTGTTTCTTTATTTTCTTCTGGCAAATATTTAATAGGAACTCTTGCCGTATCATAATACGCATGAGTAGTTTCTTCATTCGGTACATCAATAGATTTTACAACCAGCCTTGCTGTTTGAACACTATCTAAATTTGCAACTTCATTTTTCGAAGATTTATTAGTACAGCAAAGAACAAGGCAACTTAATAATATAAAATATAACGTCCTATATGCCATGATGAATTGAAATTATATTGAACATTACTCCACATAAAAGACTTATCCTAAAGACAAAGATAAAAAAACTTATGTTTATAAATCTTTGAATACTCTAAATTTAAATTATTTCATGTTTGAGGGCAGGATATTCACTATTAATCCTCACTTCATGCTTAGTGATTTAAAACCTTTCGCTATCTTTGTACCAATTCTAATGAACTAATGCGTTAGGGAGTTGGAAGGACATATTTAACGAAAGGTGTTATTGAAATTATCTTCCGCTAACAAATTCTCGCAAAATTTGAAACGGTACGAAGATGATAGCAGTAGCACCCCACCATTTGATATATACCTACCTTATATTTATAAGGCTTTTAGATATTGTCAAAATTGGTGTGGGTTGCTATTGTTTTATCCGTACCAAAGGCAATGCGAGAAGCCAGTTAGCGAGATAAAGCAAATAGTGTTCCCACATCTTTTTTTATTTATGGCTCATTGTAGGGAGCAGGTGAGCATAAAGGTGCAAATATGAAAACCTACTTACTGGATATTCTTAATAGATATAAGAAATTTAGCGAGAGTTTAGATGTAGAAGCCATTCTTTGCTCTAAATCATGGTCTGTTTTCAATGACTCCGGTTGCAAAGAGATATATTTATTTCAGCATGACGGTAGTCTGATAATCTCTGTAAGTGGAGAAGTAACTAATGCTACATGGAAATATATTCCAGTAAACCAATCTATTTTAATCAGCACAAAGAGTGCTTCGTATATGTTGCATCCTGCGTTTGTTGATGATATAATTTTTGCTTTGCAGTTGGACGGAACAAATCAATATTCTTTTATGATTGATGAATTGCAAAGAGATACATTCGCTCCCAAAAGTTTATCAGATATTGAGAAGTACTTTATCACCAAAAAACAACTTGAACTTGAAAAGGAAAAACAACTATTAGCACAACGTGCCTATGATAAAATTGTTGCACGTGAGCGACAAGAACAACAGAGAAAACAAGAAGCGGAAGAGGCTTTAATAGAAGAAGCTCTAAGAGAAAGTAAGCTTTATCAAACAGTTCTTTCTATTGCATGGATACAGATGTTTCTAATTCCTATCATTCTAATTCCATGCTATTTGTTTTCTGACGAGTTTAATAACAATGGTTGGAAAGACAGAATAAGTCTTATTATGGTTCTTGCCTTTTTAGGAGTACTCTTGTTCGTTATTATTAGCTTTTTTATCCTTGACCCGATTAAAAACAGAATCATAAAACGGATTAAAGAAAACAATATTCATAATTCCTAATTTAATAGCTAACTTGATATGAAAATATTTAGATTATTGACAGCTTTATTATTGATTGCTGTATGCGCAGGATTGGGTTCTTGTGGCGATGATGAATTAGACACAAAGCCATTGGAACCAGTTATAGATGAAATTACAATTAGTGATATTTCTTTCGATTTTGAAGCTAATGGTGGGGAAGAAACATTGTCTTTTTCAACTAACAGAGATTGGACTGTAAGCCTTGCCAATACCGCTAATGGTGAGAATTGGTGTACGGTTACTCCTTTAAATGGAAAAGCAGGAGATAACAACATTCAAATCAGAGTGGCAGCAAACAAAGGCTATGATGATAGGAATGTGTCTCTTACCATAGCAGCAGGTGGCACAAGCAGAACTGTTATCATCAACCAAAAGCAACAAAACGCTTTAACCCTTACAGCAAATAAATTTGAAGTAGGTAAAAATGGCGGTAAAATCAATGTGGAAGTAAAAGCCAATATCCAGTATGAAGTAATTATATCGGAAACATCCAAAAATTGGATTAGCCAATCAGCTAAAACACGTGGATTAACCAGTAATAATCTTTCGTTTGATATTGCACCAAGCGAAGAATATGATAAACGAACCGGAGAAATTATAATCAAAAGTGGTGAATTTTCTGAAACAGTCCATGTGTACCAAAGCGGAGAAGGTGTTCTGTTGCTCACTAAAAGCGAGTATTCAGTGAGTGACAAAGGAGAAACGATTGCTGTTGATTTAAAAAGCAATTTTGCATTTGATGTCAAAATGCCCGATGTGGATTGGGTGCAGTCCGCAGCAAAGACTCGTGGAATGTCAAGCCATACCCTTTATTATACCATTGCTCCAAATGAAACTTATGACAGCAGAGAAGCAGAGATTATCTTTTACGATAAGAACAGTGCAGTGAAAGACACTTTGAAAATAATGCAGGTACAGAAAGATGCTATTATTATAGGAAAGAAAGAATATAAAATATCTGCCAATGGAGAAACTGTTGGAATAGAATTAAGTTCAAATATAAACTATGACATATCACTGCCCACTGATTGCAGTTGGATAAAAGTGATTGATAAACCAATAACAAAGGGATTGGAACAGCATATTATTTATTTGAAAACTGATAAAAATGACACTCCAAATCAGAGAAATTGCGAGATAATAATCTCAAATAAAGCAAGTAATATTAGCGAAACGATAAAAATCATTCAAGAGAGTGGAGGTTATGTACATATTCATAATAAACTATATGAGATAGTAGGCGAAACGACATCCGTCCATATCGACATAGATGCAAATGTTTATTATACTCCTATTGTTCCGGCTGAATATTATTGGATAAAATATGTTAGGTCAAATGGGAATAGATTATACTTTGACATAGAAGAAAACTATTCTAATGAAATAAGAAAAGGGCATATCATAATTGATAGTCCTGCTATCTTGAAACAAGACACTATTCAGATTATTCAGACCCCAAAATCTAATTGGATTAAGAAAACCATACACCTTGATGTAGCTGGAACTTTAGAAAATCTGATAAATAGTGAGCAATTATTTCAAATAAATGAATTGACTTTAACTGGTAGCTTAAATGATGATGATTTTATAGTTTTGAATGACATGACAAGTAAACGAGGAAATCTGTCTTACTTGGATTTAGCTGATACCGATGTAAAAAGTTTAATGAATAAAGCTTTTTCATGGACTCTTTCAGAAAGCTCACTAAGTGATTTCGACTCCAAATTAATATCAATCATACTGCCCAAAAATTGTAAAGAAATCGGTTGGGAAGTTTTTGACGGATGTACAAGATTACAAATCGTTTCTTTGCCAAGTACATTAGAGAAAATAGGAATGTTTGCGTTCGCACAAACAGCTATAAAATCAATTAACATTCCCTTTAAAGTGACACGCATAGAAGAAGCTACATTTTTAATGTGCCAAAATTTATCATCTATCACTATGAAAAATGTGGCTTTTATTGGCAATAATGCGTTTACCCAATGCTCCAATCTATCTCAAATAGATTTACCGAAAAGTCTTGTAACAATAGAACACAACGCATTCTCAGATACAGGAATACAGCAGGTGGAATTGCCTAATGGATTTACTGAATTATCTGACAATCTTTTTATGGGTTGTACGAAATTGGAAAAAGTAATTTTACCTGCAAGTTTAAAATTTATGAATGATGGCTGTTTTAGTGGTTGTGAGCAATTAAAAGATATTTATATTTATGCTCCAACTCCTCCCAGTTATCGAGACATTTATGACGATGCGTTTAGAGATGTTCTTCTTGATAATTGTGTGTTACATATATCCAAAGGAAGCTATGCAGCATATCGTCATGCCGATGGTTGGAACAAATTTACTAATATAGTCGTGGAAGAATAGTAGCAATATTAATAAATGATTCCAATTTGATATTAAGATATAAAAGGCGGCATTGATTATCTTTGCCGCCTTTATTTATGCATTTTCATGAATAAGCAGTATATAACAGCTATAATGTGTTTCAATTAATAATAGTACCTTTTTTAGTGAAAGTTAGTTTTATAGACCCCAATTCAAAAAAGTACTATGCTTACTTTGAATAACTATATGGATATTTGAAACTTCATTTTATAATTGCTATTTTTGCAATGCAGGTTTATTCTGCAAAAGAGATTATTAAATTATTGTCAAACACTTCTTGTTTTTCCTCCAAGTTAAACCAAGAGTTAAACCGCTTCATTTAAGCGAAAAGTAGATATAAGCTAATCAATTTAATGCCAGTTATTTAATGATGATATTAATAAGGTTAGCGCACCTGCTTTGGGAGCAGGGGGTCGTGGGTTCGAATCCCGCTACCCCGACTGATAAGAATCAAGGAGTTACAGTAAAATGTAGCTCCTTTTTTGTTGCTCGATTGGGCGGTTGTATTGACGGCTTAACGTAGAAATCCGATTCGACTATAATTTTCGTGGTTCAGGGGATGTTTAACCCTAAGGGGTTCTTGTTGCTATGTATAAATTATGGCGGGTTACAATAATCCATTAGACCTTATTTCGCATTTATTACTGCCTTTGACTGCAAATAATAATTCGTCAGACATCTGTTGCCCTTTCGTTAAACAATCGTCTAACGCAAGAGTAACAGATGTCTGACGCAAGGGCAATAACTGTTTAACGAATTAAGAATAGTAGCCGGACTATTTGTTGGCGATACATTTTCCTATTATCTATAGAGATTTTCCTTATTCTTTAATGAGTTATCAAGAACATTACATCTTTAAATAAAAGTCTTTGGTCAGCGCAATGTACTCCGGGGTAAATTGTTCGTGTTTCTCTCCTTCTATGTAAAGACTGTCCTCAATACATGATATGCTTTGCCGGCCGAAAGTCAGCAACACGCGCCGGCAAGGTTTTCCGGGTTTGGTAAAAACATGCAAACGGCGATGTGGATGAAAATTATATTTCCAGGCCGTATCAATCACTGTTCTTTCAACTTCGGCCGGAATGATAATGCTTATAACTCCCTGTTCCGATAATAAGTGCGCCGAATGCCCAAAAAGAAGTTCATAGTTCAGCTCACTCGTGTGCCGTGCCATGCAGCGCTGATTGTCAGGGCATCTCAGGGCGTCAACAAAATAAGGCGGGTTGGAAACGATCAGGTCGAATTTATCTTCCGGGTGATACTTGCGGAAGTCGCAGCATACAACTTCCATCCGATTGCTCCAGGGGGACGATTGAATATTCTCTTGGGCTTGTGCCGCCGCTGCCGGATCTATCTCGACAGAGGTAATTACCGCTTCCGGATTACGCTGTGCTAATTGTAAGGATATTAAGCCACTACCCGCTCCTACATCAAGAATCCGTTTAACATCTTGAACCGGAGCCCACGCTCCTAATAACACCCCGTCTGTACCTACCTTCATGGCGCATTTGTCGTGTCGGACGGTAAATTGTTTGAACTGAAAATAAGGATTCGGCATATTTGTCTTTGTTAATCGGACTCAAAAATAATCAAAGCCGACAAAATAACGGCAATTTTGGCATCGTTTTTGTCTTTTTAAAGAAAGGACACCCGTTTATACAGAAGAAATAGCTAACTTTGCAAGCGCCTTATTGGCCTGCCAATATGACATAAACTAAAAAGAATGAAATGAAGAAAAGAAATTACTTTAGTGATATCGAAGATAGGAATGAAAATGCATTTTCTGTAATTGCTGATTTTGAGGGGAATGAAGAACAATTGATGGATATTGAGGTTGATGAAATCCTTCCGGTATTGCCTCTTCGGAACATGGTTTTGTTTCCGGGTGTGTTTATGCCGGTATCCGTTGGAAGAAAGTCTTCCTTAAAATTGGTGCGTGAGGCAGAAAAGAAAAGTTCATATATAGCTGTAGTGTGTCAGAAAGCTGCTGATACGGAGGAGCCTGTACTTGAGGACTTGCATACAATCGGTACGGTTGCCAAGATTGTCCGTGTATTGGAAATGCCGGATCAGACAACGACTGTTATTCTGCAAGGTTCCAAACGCATTGAGTTGAAAGAAATAATGGAAGTGGCTCCTTATTTGAAAGGGCGTGTAACTACCCTCAATGAAGAGATACCTGCTAAAGATGACAAGGAATTTCAGGCATTGGTAGAAGCATGTAAGGATTTGACCGTGCGTTACATAAAATCCTCGGAAATGTTTCCGCAAGACTCTGCATTCGCCATCAAAAACATTAATAACCCGATGTTTTTGGTAGATTTTATCTGTACCAATCTGCCCTTGAAGAAGGATGAAAAGATAGAGTTGCTGCGTATTGACGCATTGCGTGCCCGTACTTATCGTTTGCTTGAGATTTTGAATCGGGAAGTGCAGCTTGCCGAGATTAAGGAGTCTATCCAAATGCGCGCCCGCGAGGATATAGACCAGCAACAGCGCGAATATTTCCTGCAACAGCAGATTAAAACCATTCAGGATGAATTGGGTGGTGGCAGCCAGGAGCAGGAGTTGGAAGAAATGCGCAAAAAAGCTGAAACCATAAAATGGAATGAAGAAGTAAAAAGTACATTCCTGAAAGAAGTGGATAAGTTGGAGCGCATGCATCCGCAATCGCCCGATTACAGTGTGCAACTGAACTACTTGCAGACTATGATGAGTTTGCCGTGGGGCGTTTATACAACGGATAATCTGAACCTGACTAATGCAGAGAAGACGTTGAATAAAGACCATTACGGCCTGGAGAAGGTAAAAGAGCGTATATTGGAGCACCTTGCCGTATTGAAGCTGAAAGGAGATATGAAGTCGCCTATCATCTGTCTGTATGGTCCTCCGGGTGTGGGTAAGACCTCTTTGGGGCGCTCTATAGCCGCTGCTTTGAAGCGGAAGTATATCCGTATGTCCTTGGGTGGCGTGCATGATGAAGCGGAAGTACGCGGACATCGCAAGACGTATATCGGAGCAATGCCCGGACGTATTATCAAGAGTCTGATTAAAGCCGGTTCTTCCAATCCCGTATTTATATTGGACGAGATAGACAAGGTGAGTGCCGACCGTCAGGGCGACCCTTCTTCCGCTCTGCTCGAAGTGCTTGATCCGGAACAGAATACTACGTTCCACGACAACTTCCTGGATGTGGATTATGACTTGTCGAAGGTGATGTTCATTGCTACCGCCAATAATCTGAACACAATTCCGGGGCCGTTGCTCGACCGTATGGAGTTGATTGAAGTAAGCGGCTACATAACCGAAGAAAAGATAGAAATTGCCCGTCGCCACTTGGTTCCGAAAGAGCTGGAAGCAAACGGTATGAAGAAGAGCGATATCAAGATTCCAAAGAATACGTTGGAAGCAATCATCGAGTCTTATACCCGTGAAAGCGGTGTACGTGAATTGGAAAAGAAGATTGGAAAAATTCTTCGCAAATCGGCTCGCCAATATGCCACGGACGGCTATTTCGCAAAAACAGAAATCAAGCCGGGCGATTTGTACGAATTCCTGGGTGCTCCCGAATATACACGCGACAAATATCAAGGCAATGAATATGCCGGTGTAGTTACGGGCTTGGCATGGACTGCTGTCGGCGGTGAGATTCTGTTTGTCGAAACCAGTCTCAGCCGCGGTAAAGGCGGTCGCTTGACACTGACCGGAAACCTGGGTGATGTAATGAAAGAGAGTGCTCACCTGGCATTGACCTATGCCCGCGTACATGCCGAAACCTACCACATTGCGCCGGATAAGTTCAAGAACACCGATATCCATATCCATGCCCCCGAAGGCGCTGTACCCAAGGATGGCCCCTCCGCCGGTGTCACCCTGACCACTGCGCTGATTTCTGCGCTGTCCGAGATTCCGGTTCGCCACGACCTTGCCATGACGGGCGAAATCACCCTGCACGGCAATGTTCTGCCCATCGGCGGCCTGAAAGAAAAGAGCATGGCAGCCTTCCGCGAGGGCATTTCCACCGTGCTCATCCCTGAAGCCAACAAGCCCGACCTGTACGAGGTGGATGAGGAGGTCAAAAAGGCCGTCAAGTTCATCCCCGTCAGTGACCTTTCTCAGGTGCTCAAACATGCACTCATCCTGCCCGCAGCATCCGCTGCCCACAAACGCACCATGCCGCAGGCTACCCAGCTGATCGCAACCGAGCAGAGCACCGCCAAGGAACCTGCTGCCGTGATGTGACCAACGCGGAAAAGCCGGAAAAGGGAGTTGTATTTATGAATTATAATCGCAGTGAATTTCAGGCATCCTATGGCCTTTCCAGCCAGCTGCCGGAAAGCGACCGCCCGGAATTTGTCTTTTCCGGCCGTTCCAACGTGGGCAAATCCAGCCTGATCAACAGGCTGTGCAACCGCAAAAATCTGGCGCGCGTGTCCAGTACGCCGGGCAAAACGGCCACCATCAATTTCTATTCGGTGGACGACTGCTATTTTGTGGACCTGCCCGGCTATGGCTACGCCAAGGTCAGCAACGCCGACCGCGAGCGCTGGGACGACCTCATCAACAGCTACTTCGAGGCTCAGCGCCACCACACCCTGCTGGTCCAGCTCATCGACTGCCGTCACGCCCCCAGCGCCGACGACATCCAGATGCTGCATTATCTCCACTACCACAACATCCCCTTCGTCGTGGCCCTGACCAAGGCGGATAAGCTCAAGAAGAGCCAG
>OGOU01003503.1_pt1 | contig 10010 bp, 10 predicted proteins | sample 1552721 | NCBI WGS metagenome assembly OGOU01 (sample SAMEA2580176, study PRJEB22360) | human gut metagenome | biome: human gut; feature: human-associated habitat; material: faeces | place: Denmark | collected 2008/2010 | reverse complement strand
ATCTGGGCTGTAAAGTAAATGCATACGAAGTAGAAGCAATGCAGCAGCTTCTGGAAAAAGCAGGATATGAGATCGTACCTTTTACGGAAGGAGCGGACGTATATCTGATCAATACCTGTACGGTTACGAATATTGCAGACCGTAAATCCCGACAGATGCTGCACAAGGCAAAAAAAATGAACCCGGATGCGATCGTGGTAGCTGCCGGATGCTATGCACAGGCAGACACAGAAAAACTCAAAGAAGACAACGCGGTTGACCTGATCCTCGGAAATAATCAGAAGACACAGATCGTGGAAGTTCTGGAAGAGTATGAGAAAGAACATTCCAAACAGGTGCAGGTGATCGAAATCAACCACACAAAAGAGTATGAGGAGCTTTCCATTGAGCAGACAGCGGAACATGTCCGCGCGTACATTAAGGTACAGGACGGATGCAACCAGTTCTGCACTTACTGCATCATCCCGTTTGCAAGAGGACGGGTGCGCAGCAGAAAAATTGCGGACGTATTAAGAGAAGTTGAGACACTGGCATCCAAAGGTTATAAAGAAGTCGTACTTACCGGAATCCACTTAAGTTCCTACGGCGTGGATTTTTCGAAAGAAGAAAGAGAGAGCCTTCTTTCCCTGATCCAGGCGGTAAGTAAAGTAGAAGGAATTCAGAGAATCCGTCTGGGCTCTCTTGAACCGAGGATCATTACCGAAGAATTTCTGGAAGGAATCGTTGCGACAGGAAAAGTCTGCCCTCATTTCCATCTGTCTCTTCAGAGCGGTTGCAACAAAACCCTGAAAAATATGAATCGCCGCTACAGTGCACAGGAATATGCAGAAAAATGTGAACTGATCCGTAAATATTATCCGACACCGGCGCTTACAACGGATGTGATCGTGGGATTCCCGATGGAAACAGAAGAAGATTTTGAAGAGTCTTATGAATTTGTAAAAAACATTCATTTTTATGAGACGCATATTTTCAAATATTCCAGAAGACATGGGACAAAAGCAGCCGCTATGGATGGACAGCTTACAGAAGCAGTAAAAGCTCAGCGAAGCGAAAAGCTGCTTGAGCTTCATGATATCCGTGCAAAGGAATACGAAGAAGCAATGATCGGAAAGACAATCGAGCTTCTTCTTGAAGAAGAAATCGAAGAAGATGGAAAAATGTGGTATGTAGGACACAGCCGTGAGTATGTACGTGCCGTTATCGAAAAGACGGAGGCACATCAGGTAAATGATCTTGTTGAGGCGAAGGTGACGGGATTTGTGACAGACCATCTTTTGCGTGCGGAATGATCCGCAAGTTGTAATGCCGGTTTTGACGATAGAATTTCAGCAAAAAAGGGTTCTTGTATTTTGATGAGAATTATATTAAAATAAAAAGGAAATCTTATTAAGGACGTGAGAAAAATGGCAGAAAACAGTTTGGGAAATACACAATATTTCAGAACAAAACCGGATCAGGATCTTGAAGTAAAAGAAGTCCTTGATCTGGTCTACAATGCAATGGATGAAAAGGGATATAATCCGGTAAACCAGATAGTCGGTTATATTATGTCCGGAGATCCGACTTATATTACCAGTCATAAGAATGCGAGAAGCTTAATTATGAAGGTAGAACGTGACGAGATTCTTGAAGTTTTATTTGAAAATTATATTGATACTCAGTTAAAGTAATTATGAAAGAAAGATGGATGGGTCTTGATTACGGGACAAAGACAGTAGGTGTGGCGGTAAGTGATGTTTTGGGCATTACGGCACAGGGAGTTGAGACAGTTACCAGAAAGTCGAATAAGAAGCTGCGCCAGACATTGGCAAGGATAGAAGCGCTCATAGAAGAATATGAAGTGAGTAAGGTAGTACTCGGATTGCCAAAGAATATGAATAATACGCTGGGAGAAAGAGCTGAGGAGACGAAGGAGTTTCAGGCGATGCTTCAGCGCAGAACCGGATTGGAAGTAGTCTTATGGGATGAAAGACTGACTACGATGGAATCAGAGAGAATTTTGCAGGAAGGCGGAGTGCGCCGTGAGAACAGGAAAGAACGCATTGACTGGATGGCGGCCACTCTGATTCTGCAAAGTTACATGGATGCACATCCAATTCCGGAAAAGTAAGCGGAGAACGGACGTAAGTACGGAAGAAAGAGGTTTTATATGAACAATTATCAGAGTATTCCATTTAAAGACGAAGATGGAAAAGAAAAGGAGTTCTATGTCCTCGAACAGACAACTCTGAATGGATTTCACTATCTGTTAGTAGAAGACGGAAGTGCAGATGCAGATGACGAGGAGGTTGAAGTTCTTATCATGAAAAGAGTTGCTGATGCGGCTGAGGATGAAGAATGGGCAACCTATGAGATGGTTGAAGACGAGGAAGAACTTATATCAGTATCCAAAGTATTTGAGCAGTTAATGGACGATATTAATTTTGAAGTAGAATAGCAGGCAGGCTTTCGTGTGAGATAAAACGGCAGATATTTGGCAGGAATAGATGTCCGTTTTATTCTATGCGATTGTGCTTTCTGCTATATAGACAAGTGAATAGTAGAACGGAGGTTAGAATTTGAAAGTAACAGGAAATCAATCAGTAAAGATAATACCTCTCGGCGGATTAGAGCAGATCGGTATGAATATTACTGCGTTTGAGTATGAGGACAGTATTATTGTAGTAGACTGTGGTCTGGCTTTTCCGGACGATGAGATGTTGGGAATCGATTTAGTTATACCGGATATCACTTATTTGAAAGAGAATGCCTCAAAGGTAAAGGGACTTGTAATTACCCACGGACACGAGGATCATATTGGTGCGATTCCCTATGCTCTTAAAGAACTGAATATGCCTATTTATGCAACAAAGCTTACAATGGGACTTATTGAGAATAAGTTAAAAGAGCATAATCTTTTAAGAACAACCAGAAGAAAGGTCATCAAACATGGTCAGTCTATTAATCTGGGAAGATTTCGTATAGAATTTATTAAAACGAACCACAGTATCAGTGATGCGGCAGCGCTCGCTATTTATACACCAGCAGGGATTATTGTGCATACTGGTGACTTTAAGATCGATTACACACCGGTATTTGGAGATGCCATTGATCTTGGCCGTTTTGCAGAACTTGGAAAGAAAGGTGTTCTTGCCTTAATGTGTGAGAGTACCAATGTAGAGCGTGAGGGATATACGCCATCCGAGAGGACCGTTGGACGAACTCTCCGCCACCTTTTTGATGAGAATAAAGACCACAGAATTATTGTAGCGACATTTGCTTCGAACGTAGATCGTGTACAGCAGATTATTGACTGTGCGTATAGTTGTGGAAAGAAGGTTGTTATCGAGGGAAGAAGTATGGTCAGCACAATCTCTACTGCAGCAGAGCTTGGCTATATTAAGATTCCAGATAACACATTGATCGATATAGAACAGATGAAGAATTATGTGGATGAGCAGCTCGTGCTTATAACAACAGGAAGCCAGGGAGAAACGATGGCAGCATTAAGCCGTATGGCAGCTTCCACTCACCGCAAGGTTTCTATTAAGCCAGGTGATGTAATTATCTTCAGTTCTCATCCAATTCCTGGTAATGAGAAGGCTGTATCAAAAGTAATGAATGAGCTTGCCAAGAAGGGAGCCAGCGTTATTTTCCAGGATACTCACGTTTCCGGACATGCGTGTCAGGAAGAGATTAAGCTTATCTACACATTGACAAAGCCACAGTATGCGATTCCAGTTCATGGAGAGTACCGTCACTTAAAGAGACATAAAGATCTTGCCATTGAGATGGGTATTCCAAAAGAAAATGTAATGATCTTACAGTCTGGCGATGTGCTTACCATTTCAAAAGAGCAGGCAAAAGTTACCGGGCATGTACCTGCACAGGGTATTTTAGTAGATGGTCTTGGTGTTGGCGATGTTGGTAATATTGTACTTCGTGACCGCCAGCATTTATCACAGAACGGCTTATTTATTGTCGTTGTTACACTTGACCGTTATAATGGGGTTCTTCTGGCAGGGCCAGACATTGTGTCAAGAGGTTTCGTTTATGTAAGAGAGAGCGAGAAGCTCATGGAAGAGGCAAAGAGTGTTGTCACAAACACATTAGAGCATTGTAACGCGAAGAAGATTACGGATTGGGGACGTATTAAAGGTGCCATCCGTGATGATTTAGGAGATTATATCTGGAAGAAGATGAAGAGAAGTCCGATGATTCTTCCGATTATTATGGAAGTATAGACAATGATAGATGAAGGAAAGTTATCAATACCGTTCTTTCCTGATACAGAAGATATTCGTCAGGGTACAAAGAAGTTGACAAATATGATTTGTCATACAGAAGATTACAAATGTTATCAGAAAGATCTGGCTGTTTTGAAAGAACAGGAAGAATTATATCGCAAGTTTAAAGAATTTCGTGGAAAGAGTTTGTATTTACAGCTTGAAAAAGGACAGGAACAATACTTTGAAAAAATAGAATCACTTCATTCAGAGTATAAAGATGTGCTGACAGAACCAGTTGTGGTAGATTTTCTTTCCGCAGAGCAGCGGATGTGTAAACTGATGCGGCTGGTATATGATGGTATTGCAGAGGATATTAAGCTGGATTTATCTTATATGGATGAACTATGATTACAAGTCATATCGGATTATTCAGATTTCGTAAATTACAGACTATTTGCAGAACAAAAAATGTCAGACGTGAGATGAACATTCATTTTGGTTTTACGAATGATTAACTATGGATTAAAATAAAGATAAATTGACAGCTTGGATTTGGATAAAGAGCATAAGTTATATTAGAGCGTGTTTTAAAACACGCTCTAGGATAAAAGGAGTGAAAAACATGGCAGAGAAAGTATTACATGTAATTATCAAAATATTAATGTATATCTTTATAGTACTTCTTTTTATCCTGCTCTTTGTGCGGATGAGCGGAGTTGGCCGTGCTATTTTTGCAGATAAGCCAAAGGATAAGAACCCGCAGATAGCCAGCGAGACTGTACTTGTCGTAGAGCAGGGGGAATCTCTTCTTGAGATTTCTAAAGATTTGGCAGAACAGGGGATTGTAAAGAATCCGTATCTGTTTGCCATATCTCTTCGCTGCATGGATGGATATCAGAATATCCGGCCAGGGGAATATCAGGTTTCCTCTTCTGAGAAGCCATCAGAAATATTAAAACAGCTAACACATGAGGAGGAAAAAATACAGTGATTACAGAAGAAAGAGTTCTGGATTTCATTCGTTCCTTTGGAGTAGACAGAGGTTCTGAGGCTTTGCATATGATAGAAAAAGAAGCCATCAGAGATGATGTGCCGATTATCCGCAAAGAGTCAGGGGAACTTCTTCGAATATTGCTGCAAATTAAAAAACCGGAGAAAATTCTGGAGGTAGGTGCTGCCATAGGATTTTCTTCGGTTTTTATGGGTGAAAATACAGATAACAATACACACATTACGACAATTGAAAATTATCCGCCGCGTATTGAGCGGGCAAAAGTAAATATCGCACTTGCCGGAATGGAAGATAAGATTACGTTAATTTCGGGAGATGCGGCAGAAGTGTTGAAAGAACTTTCCGGAAGCTGGGATTTTATTTTTATGGATGCGGCGAAGGGACAGTATATTCACTTTATGCCGGAAGTAATGCGGCTTCTGGCCCCGGGAGGAATTTTAGTCTCGGACAATGTTTTGCAGGATGGAGATATTTTTGAATCCCGTTATGGGATTAAGAGAAGAAATCATACGATTCATAATCGCATGAGAGAGTATTTATATGCATTGACACATGATGAAGCGCTTGATACCGTGATTTTAGAAACAGGAGATGGCATGGCAATCAGTGTGAAAAAAGAATGAGAAGAAAGAAAGGGATAAGATGAGAAATACAGAATTACTCATACCGGCGAGTAGCTTAGAAGTATTAAAAACAGCAGTACTTTACGGTGCAGATGCCGTATATATCGGTGGGGAAATGTACGGACTTCGTGCAAAGGCCCGCAATTTTTCCAGAGAAGATATGGAGGCAGGCGTAAAGTTTGCTCATGAAAATGGAGTAAAAGTATACGTTACAGCTAATATTCTGGCACATAACTATGACCTTGAGGGCGCAAGAGCTTACTTTGAGGAACTTAAGGAAGTAGGACCTGACGCACTTATTATATCTGATCCGGGAATGTTTACAATAGCAAAGGAAGTACTTCCGGATATTGATATACATATAAGCACACAGGCTAATAATACTAACTATATGACATATAATTTCTGGTGGAATCAGGGCGCTAAGAGAGTGGTTTCAGCAAGAGAATTATCTCTTGAGGAGATTAAGGAGATAAGAGAGCATATTCCTGATGAGATGGAGATTGAAACATTCATGCATGGAGCGATGTGTATATCTTATTCAGGCAGATGCCTGTTATCAAGCTTCCTTGCAGGAAGAGATGCTAACAGGGGAGCATGTACACATCCATGCCGTTGGAAATATGCTGTTGTTGAGGAAAACAGACCGGGACAGTTCATGCCTGTATATGAGAATGAGAGAGGAACATATATATTTAACTCTAAGGATTTATGTATGATAGAGCATATTCCAGAGATGGTAAGTTCAGGTATTGACTCATTTAAGATTGAAGGACGTATGAAGACAGCACTGTATGTTGCAACTGTTGCAAGAACTTACAGACTTGCTATTGATGATTTCATAGAAGACCCTGAGAAGTATAAGGCCAGAATCCCATTCTATAAGAGTGAGATAAGCAAATGTACTTACAGACAGTACACAACAGGCTTCTTCTTTGGAAAGCCGGACGAGAATACACAGATATATGACAGCAACACATATATCAGGGAATACACATATCTTGGTATCGTAGGAGATGTTAACGAGCAGGGACTTTACCATATTGAGCAGCGAAACAAGTTCTCAGTTGGCGAGACAATTGAAGTAATGAAGCCGGACGGACAGAATATAGAAGTTACAGTTAAACGTATTGTTGATGAGAATGGTAAGGATATGGAGAGCTGTCCACATCCTAAGCAGAATCTCTATATTGATTTAGGAATCCAGCTTGATAAGTATGATATCTTAAGACGCCAGGAAGAAGAAACAGAAGTAAACAGTTAAATTAAAGAGACAGTTGGATAGGCAATTAAAGGCACCTTTACACATATGATATATAAAAATGTGTAGGGGTGCCTTTTTGAAAACATTTGAAAAACCATTATCGGCACAGGAAGAGAAAGAATTGCTGATAAAATTACGCGAAGGCGATAGTGTGGCCAGAAATGCTCTTATAGAAAAGAACATGCGTCTTGTTGCACATATAGTCAAAAAATATACCTCTACTGAACGTGATTATATTAATGAAGACCTTATTTCAGTGGGAACAATAGGACTTATTAAGGCTGTTGATTCATTTGACATAGAAAGAAATGTGAGATTCTCAACATATGCTGCCAAATGTATAGACAACGAGATTCTTATGCTTTTCCGTCAGGATAAAAAGAAGGAACGGGAAGTGTCTCTAAATGAGCCTATAGGAAAGGACAAAGAGGGAAATGAGATAAGCCTTAAGGATATTATAGGAGAAGATTCAGAGAAGAAACAGCCGGATGCTGTGGAAGATTATATGTTTTATGAGCAGATTAAGTGTATATATGGTAATATAGAAAAGGTACTTGCACCAAGAGAGATAGAGATATTAAAATACAGGTATGGACTTTTTGGTGCAAAAGAGTGCACACAGAATGAACTTGCTGACAGGCTTGGAATAAGCAGAAGCTATGTGAGCAGAATAGAGAAAAAGGCACTTTGTAAATTAAGAGAAGTGCTTATTGAGCGGAAACTTATATGATAATATAGTCAGGAGGACATGTAATGCAGATTACAGATGCAAAGGTAATAGCGGGCAGATTATCTAAGGTAAGGGATATCATGAAATCAGAAGGCGTTGATATATATGTAGTAGTAACAGGTGATTACCATATATCAGAGTATGCAGGAGATTATTTTAAGGAAAGAGAATTCATTACCGGATTCACAGGCTCTGCCGGAACGGCTGTTATAACACAGGATGATGCAAGGCTTTTCACTGACGGAAGATATTTCGTGCAGGCTGAAAAGCAGATTGAAGGGACAGGCTTTTCACTGATGAGGGTCGGCACTCCGGGTGTTATGAATGTGGCACAGTACTGTGAGAGTATAGTTAAAGATGGAATGAGCATGGGATTTGATGGAAGAACCATGCCGGCTGAAGAAGGAATTGAGCTGTCTGATATATGTAAAAAAGCAGGAGCAGGCTGTTTGTATGATTTTGATGCGATTGAGAGTATATATGAGGACAGGGCAGCGTTTCCACACAGCAAAGCATTTTATCTTGATGAAGAGTACTCAGGAGAAAGCATAATAAGCAAGCTTTCAAGAATAAGAAAGTACATGGATAATAAAAATGCTGATATACATATTATGTCAACGCTTGACGACATATGCTGGACATTCAATATAAGGGGATGCGATGTTGAGTGCAACCCTGTTATTATGGCGTATTCAGTGATAACTAAGGATGAAGCATACATATATACTGATAAGGACAGGTTTGATGATAAGACACTGGCCAAATTCGGAGAGGCATGTGTAGAGGTGCTGCCATATGACAGCATATATGAAGACATTGCCAGAATGAATGGAAAAGTGCTTATTGATAAGAGACGTGTGAATATGCGTATATATCAGCTTATACAGTCTGGAAGAGATGTGGAAGCAGTACTGTCTGACAATCCAGCAATGCTTTTTAAGGCAATAAAGAATGAGACAGAGATAAGGAATCTATACAGCGTACATGTTGACGATGGCGTGGCTGTGACAAAATTCATATTCTGGCTTAAGAAAAATGTTGCATCAGGTAATATAACAGAAGCGGATGCAGCGGCATATCTTGATAATTTAAGAAGCAATATAAAAGATTACATAGAACTAAGCTTTGACACAATCAGTGCATATAATGAAAATGCTGCAATGATGCATTACCATGCAGATGAAACCAATGCGGCTGTCTTAAAGCCGGAAGGCATGCTGCTTGTGGATTCTGGCGGACAGTATATGCGTGGAACAACTGATATAACAAGAACAATAGCACTTGGACCTGTGACTGATGAGATGAAGATGTATTACACACTTACACTTAAAGGCATGTTAAGTCTGGCAAATGCAAAATTTCTGAAAGGCTGTAACGGTTTCAGTCTTGATATTCTTGCCAGAGCACCACTGTGGAATGTCGGAATGGACTACCGCTGCGGAACAGGACATGGAATAGGATACCTTTTAAATGTGCATGAGAGTCCTAATGGATTTCGATGGAAGCACAATCCGGGCAAGAATGATCTTGCAGTTATTGAAGAGGGCATGGTTACATCTGATGAGCCGGGGGTATACATTGAGGGCAGGTTCGGTATAAGAATTGAAAATGAGATCGTATGTCAGAAAGATTTCGACAATGAATATGGCACATTTTTAAAGTTTGACATGCTTACAGTTGTTCCGATAGATTTAGAACTTGTTGATGTAAATTATCTTGATGCTGTGGATATTGAGCGGCTCAATAAGTATCAGGAAAGAGTATATAAGACACTTGAGTCGTATTTTGATGGAGAAGAAAAGGATATGTTAAGAGCGGCGACAAGACCAGTAGGAGTATGATATGGAGTTAAAAGAATTTTCACATAAGGGTGAAGCAATTGAAAAGGAGATTAAGAAGGAGTTCCAGTTTATGGGACGGACAATTAAGAAACGCCGCGTAGGACTGATTATTGCAGCGGTTGGAGTGATAGCGGTAATTGTAGTTGCACTTTTTATACATTCACAGCAGTTTGATGTGTGGGATTATATAACTATAAGCTATGAAGGTGCTAACGGATATGCAAAACCGGTGTTTACTCTTAATAAGGATAAGCTGTATAAGGAGCTTATGGGTAAAAGTACAGATTCAGATAAATCATACAATGTTAAAATGCTGATTGCTTCTATAG
>OGOU01003500.1_pt1 | contig 10019 bp, 10 predicted proteins | sample 1552721 | NCBI WGS metagenome assembly OGOU01 (sample SAMEA2580176, study PRJEB22360) | human gut metagenome | biome: human gut; feature: human-associated habitat; material: faeces | place: Denmark | collected 2008/2010 | reverse complement strand
CCTTATTATATATAAGGTTCATATAAGGTTTCTATAAGGTATCTATAAGGTTCATAAAGGTATTGATCTGGTATTCTTCAAAAAATGAAGATAAATTTTTATTTCAACTTTTCTACTACTTAGCTTTATTTTAGAATTAATTGTCGTATATTGCGGGTCTTAATTAAATAAAAGGATTATGGCGGAATTTGTAAACTCTATTGGTCAGGTGCGAGGAAAATTCGGAAACGTGGTTGCCTATGTGCGGGCTAACGGTAAGAATTATTGTAAAGGTGCGAGTATTTCTCGTAAACCTAGCACGGAGTCGCAAAAGCAGCAGGCTGCGGCGTTTGCTGTTGTGGTGAGTAGAAAGGGATGGATGGCTCGGGCGATTCGATTGGGATTTCCGGGAAATCAATACCCGAAAGGCTTTAATGGGTTCACGAGTGCGAATGTGACAACGGCAGTGACGGTTGAAAAGGTTAATCCCATGAAACCGATGGTCCGCTATAAGAAAGCTACCCAGGAATACCGGGGTATTATTGATTACTCGAAACTTCGCGTGGCGGCGGGTGCGCTTGTCAGCCCGGTAGTTGTTTGCAAGGTGGAGGCCGAGAACCGGAAGGTGCATTTTTCGCATCAAGGAATGGTTGTGGAGGCTATAGATTGTTTCTTGGATGACGAGATTTATGGTGTACTTCTTCACGAATCGACACATTCCTGTGAAGTGATGCGATTAGGAATGCGTGGGGAGGATTGGAACGAGAGCGTGGATTTCCCGGAAGAGGCAGAAGCGGAGGGGCTGGTTGTTTATGTTTTTGCCCGTGCGGCAGATGGAAAGGATACTTCTGATTCGGTGTGTTTGTGGAGTAAAGGGAAATGAAAAGATTATAATGTATTTTTGTAAATATAAATTAGAAATTAAGGATCATGGCGAAAATAACAGTAAAAAACACGAGTGTTTCGGTGATTAAAGTGGACGATTTTGACTATATTTCTATCACGGACATTGCTAAATATAAGACCTCCGAGCCAGATATCGTGATTGCAAACTGGATGCGTAACAGGATGACGATTGAATATTTAGGATTGTGGGAAATTCTATATAATCCTAATTTTAAACCCCTCGAATTCGAGGGGTTTAAAAAAGAGGCAGGTTTAAATGCTTTTACTCTTTCGCCTAAAAAATGGATAGAGACGACAAATGCCATGGGTATTATTTCTCGTTCCGGACGTTATGGCGGAACATTTGCGCATAAAGATATTGCGTTTAAGTTTGCCAGCTGGGTTTCTGTTGAGTTTGAATTATATATAATCAAGGAATTCCAGCGTCTGAAAGAACAGGAGCAAGCTCAACTCGGTTGGTCGGCCAAACGAGAGCTTTCAAAAATCAACTACCATATCCACACGGATGCGATTAAGCAAAATCTGATCCCGGAAGAGCTTTCTCCGGCACGGGTTTCTCAAGTGTATGCTAATGAGGCTGACGTACTGAACGTGGCCATGTTCGGGATGACGGCTTTCGAATGGCGGGAGGCGCATTCGGATTTGAAAGGTAATATTCGGGATTATGCCACGATCAATGAGTTGATCTGCCTTTCGAACATGGAAAATTTGAATGCCGTTTTTATTCAGGAAAGTATGGCTCAACAAGAGCGTTTGTTGAAATTGAACCGGATTGCCATCCAGCAAATGAGAGTGTTGGCGGACATGGACGGACGGAAGCTGATGAAATAAAATTGCTCAAAAAAATGTGTCTGAAAAATTGACAATTCACATAGAATAATTGTAAGTTTGTGCCCGCAATGAAAAAATTCATTATAGGCATATTAATTGGCTTTGTGGCTATTTTTTGTTTGAATGAAATTTCAGACAAAAAGGGACAGTTATCCTCAAGCGTGCTGACTGTTACAGAGCAATATGCCGATGATGCGGAGCATACTTGCGAGCTGTCTTCGCATTCCAGACAAACGCTTGCCAATGAATGGCGTTTTTCGTTTGAGGGGCTGGATGCTGTTAATTTAAGGAGAGATGATACATCGCTGTCTTCTTCCTCCGGTCCGAGAGGGACGAATCCTTCCCGAAGCTTGAAGTTTGCATCTATGATCTTAATGTTGTCTTTCTATGATGTTCCGTTGACCAATTGGGATACGAAAAATTTATATTATCATTATTGTTTCGTGAAATCATCGTGTAGGTATTTTGTCTACACATTGAGGAAAATAATTATTTAGCGTCTGGTTTATTTATGAGTGTACGTGCAGGTATCCGGTGGGGTAGCTGTGATGAGGTGTGTATTCATTTTATTTACGTTGTTCATATTTAAACTTATATCGCTATGTCTAATTTATTTTTATTCACATTTATAATGTTGATCATTACTTTCTTTATCGGTTTTTTTGTTGCCTTGATTATAAAAATAATTGCTTCTTGGGCTGATCTCCTTGATTTTTGTCAATTACATCGGGAGGAACTTGCAGAGATAAAAAGGATCAAGAAATTGCAGCGTCAGACGGTGGCTGTTACGGTTCGATCCGGAAGGGAGAACTTGGTTGCCGAGAAGAATCAACATACGGCTCATCGCTTGCAAGAGACTGTTCACGGCGTGAAATCGGATAAAAGAGCCGCTGTTTAATTTTGGCAGGTCGTATTCTTTCTATAATCTTATCAGATTTATATTGCGATGGAAAATATAGATGTTCTTAATTTATTCCAAGGTATTGGAACGATGGTCGCTAGTGGATGGTTTCTTGCCATTGCTCGGGTGGTGCTGGTCATGATTGGTTTTTTGTTGATTTATTTGGGATGGAAGGGTATCCTTGAACCCATGATTATGATTCCGATGGGGTTGGGTATGATCGCGATTAATTGCGGAACGTTGATCATGCCTGACGGTTCATTAGGGAATCTTTTTTTGGACCCGATGCTCACGGATACCGATGAGTTGATGAATGTGATGCAGATTGACTTCCTGCAACCGATATATACCTGACATTTAGTAACGGGTTGATAGCCTGTTTCGTGTTTATGGGGATCGGGACGCTGCTGGATGTCGGGTATTTGCTTCAAAGACCTTTTGTTAGTATTTTTTTGGCCTTATGTGCGGAACTTGGGACATTTCTGACCGTACCGATTGCGTCGGCCATGGGATTAACGTTGAAAGAGAGTGCCTCCGTTGCCATGGTAGGTGGAGCTGACGGGCCGATGGTCTTGTTCACTTCTTTGGTGCTTGCCAAACATCTGTTTGTACCGATTACGGTGGTAGCTTACCTGTATTTGGGATTAACGTATGGAGGGTATCCGTATCTGGTTAAGTTATTGATCCCGAAACGTCTGCGTGCGATTAAAATAACCAATCGGAAGGAGCCAAAGCAATACGGGGCCAAGGTAAAACTGGCTTTTGCCGTCATTCTTTGTGCCGTGTTGTGTTTTATGTTCCCCGTGGCTTCCCCTCTTTTCTTCTCGTTGTTTATCGGGGTTGCCGTTCGTGAGTCCGGGATGAAGCATGTTTATGACTTTGTGAGTGGGCCGTTGCTGTACGGGTCAACGTTCATGTTGGGAATGTTACTAGGTGTTTTGTGCGATGCGCATTTGTTACTTGATCCAAATATTATCAAATTGTTGATTTTAAGTGTGCTGGCATTACTACTCTCCGGTATCGGTGGTATTATCGGTGGTTATGTTATGTACTTTATCAAGAAAGGAAATTATAATCCTGTTATTGGTATTGCAGCCGTCAGTTGCGTGCCGACCACGGCAAAGGTGGCTCAGAAAATAGTCAGTAAAGAAAATCCTGAATCCTTCATATTAGGAGATGCTCTGGGTGCTAATATTTCGGGAGTGATTACTTCCGCTATTATCACCGGAGTATATGTTTCTTTTATTCCGTATTTATAGTAAGTGTTTTTGAAAAGTAACGCCCGGAGGAATCTCCGGGCGTTATGCTTTTTGTTTGAATTTCTTTTAGAACATATAGTCCCACATCGGCAGCAAGATCGGTTTTTGATCTAATGCTTTCAATGCTTTTTCTCCCAAGTATTTTTTGTGAATAACTACCCGGAAGATGTATTCGTCAAACCATTTGTCGGTGAAGGTGAGGTAACCGTTGTGTCCGGCTTGCGGACCCCAGCTGTTCTCGAATTCCCATTTCGTGGGTTTGCCGTTCGCATCAACATCCACTGCAACCAATGACATGGCGTGAGCAGAACCGCTTTGGCGGGTCAGGATACGGGTTTTCTTGTCCATGGAAAAGTCTACACCCATCAACGAGTTGTAGTCGTACATTTCCGGATCAAGAATTCCGGTTTCACGGTTGAAATATTTGCCCACGTCGCTGGAGGTATACATGGCCTCGTTGCCTTTGATAGAGGCGATGGCTGCTGCTTTGATGTCTTCGTTCGGCAGGTTCAGATATACCCAGTTGATCCCCTCGACGGTGTTCCGGTAGTTCTGAATATCATATACTTTATAATATTCCCGGGTTGGGTCGTTCATGATCATGATGTAATTTTTCGGGCTGTAATCGGTTGGTGTGATCTCCTTGTAGAATTGTTGGGGAGTGTAATTTGCCAGCTCCTTGATTTCCCCGTTTCTATCCTTGTATCTCCAAGTGAATGTGGTTGGCGGTTCGCCTAGGCAAAGAGCCAAGATGCGGTAAATGTCTTTCAGAATAGAGACTTTCTCAGCACGTAGTTCTTTGATCTTTTTACCTTGAGCGGCCATTTCCCGGATGGTGTAGCCACCCTTGCGGAGACGCTCGTTGATCAATGATCCCATGGCACTCGTGTTGTTCGAGTGAGCGGTTTCCGGCATGACTTCCTTGGGTACAACACCGTATTTTTCTCCCAGGTTGTAATAGAGGTTCCATACACCGCCGTCACCCACGGGAGCTTGGAACATGAAGGTCACGTCCCGGTCGTCCATCGGCTTGTTGGCCGTGGCAATCATGTTTTCCAGGAAAAGATTAGATTTCTCGAACATATCCCAGAAGTAAAGGTAGTTGTGAGAGAAATCGAATCCCGTGAGGTTATATTTCTCGATAATACTCGGACGTAACACGTTCATGGAGGTAAACATCCAGCAGCGTCCGGAACTTTGCTGATCCGTGATACCCTGTACTTTTACCCGGTATTTGAAATAGTGGTCTATTTTTCCTTGAATCTCCCGGTTAAGGGCGTTATCCCGGATATTCTTGTCATTGGTCAACACGTTCTGAATGGCTTTCGTGGAAGCGTCTTTCTGGAAACTCCCCTTGATGTCATTCAGTTCTTTTTCACCGATCGTCTGGGCGCATAGCGATGCCCCGGTCAGTAATAAAGTAACTAATGTAACTTGTATTTTCTTCATAGTTTATTTATTATTGAATTTTATTAAACCTGTAACCTGTCAACTTGTAACCTGTAACGTTGCGCTGCAACTAAATATGGATTACTTCGTCGTAAGCGGCAGCAGCAGCCTCCATCACGGCCTCGCTCATTGTCGGGTGCGGGTGAACCGTTTTGATGATGTCATGAGCGGTAGCTTTTACCTTGCGGGCAAGTACCATCTCGGCGATCATTTCGGTCACGTTCATACCCACCATGTGAGCGCCCAGCAGGGTATTGTCGGCAGCGTTGAAGATCAATTTGATGAATCCTTCGTTTGCTCCGGCTGCGCTCGCTTTGCCTGATGCGGTGAACGGGAATTTACCGATCTTGATTTCATAACCGGTTTCAAGCGCTTTTGCCTCGTTCAGGCCGACAGATGCAACTTCCGGAGTCGTGTAGGTACATCCGGGGATGTTAGTATAGTCGATGGGGTCTGTGTGTACTCCCGCGATGTGTTCCACGCAGCAGATAGCCTCGGCAGATGCCACGTGAGCCAATGCCGGGCCGTGAACGATGTCACCGATAGCGTAAACGCCTTCCACGTTCGTGCGGTAGTAGTCGTCTACTTTTACACGACCTCTTTCCATTTCAATATTCAATTCTTCCAGACCGATATTTTCCACGTTCGGGGCGATACCCACGGCGGACAACACGATCTCAGCCTCGTGTACTTCGATTTCGCCTTTCTTATTTTTGATGTTCACTTTCAACAAACCTTCTCCGCTTTCCACGCTTTCCACGGAAGATTTCACCATCACGTCGATTCCGGCTTTCTTGAAAGAACGACCTACTTGTTTGGATACTTCCTCGTCTTCAAGCGGCAGGATGGTCGGCATGAATTCAACCAACAATACTTTGGTACCCATTGCATTGTAGAAGTATGCCAATTCGGAACCGATTGCCCCGGAGCCTACCACGATCATGGATTCCGGCTTGTGGTCAAGAGTTAAGGCTTGACGGTAACCGATAATCCGTTTTCCATCCTGAGGGATATTCGGTAACTGACGGGAACGGGCGCCCGTGGCTAAAACGATATGTTGAGCCTCGAAAATGGTCTTTTCTCCGGCGGCATTTGTTACCTCTACGGTTTTGTCTGCGGTCAGTTTTCCATGACCTTCGATCACGGTGATGTTATTCTTCTTGAACAAGTATTGGATTCCTTTGCTCATTTTGTCGGCAACACCCCGGCTGCGAGCGATGATGGCATCGAAATCGGGTGCGGCATTCTCGATTTTTACCCCGTAATCTGCAGCATGATGGGCGTATTCCAACACTTGTGCGGATTTAAGCAGGGATTTCGTGGGAATACATCCCCAGTTCAAGCAAATTCCACCCAGTTCGGCACGTTCTACGACGGCCACGGTCATTCCTAATTGAGACGCACGAATGGCAGCCACGTATCCTCCGGGACCACTACCAATTACGATTAAGTCGTATTTCATTTCTTATATTTTTAATAATGTGAATAATTTTAGTGTTGAATCATCGGGACACAAAATTAGGGGATTTGTTTAGAATAGAAAATAAATTCACTTCAAAAGTCGCTTGTAGTGCAAATGTCTGTGTGTTATATATTTTATTTCAGAGGTTTATATGGTCATTTTGACAAGAGTTGATGTTAAAATTTTGGTTTTATAAGTTGAAATAGTATCTTTACACGCTTAAAATTTTATTAGTGTTGAAAATATTTGGTATATGGAGTATTCCGTAGCGTGGATTCATGTCTCTGGTTGTAAATCAAAGGAATATTTCATGTCACTTGGAACATAAAATTGGATATTAATATGAAAGGACTAAAAATTGTTGTTCTTGCGAAGCAGGTTCCCGATACGAGAAACGTGGGGAAAGATGCGATGAAAGCAGACGGAACTGTAAACAGGGCAGCTTTACCTGCCATCTTCAATCCTGAGGATTTAAATGCTTTAGAGCAAGCTTTAAGATTAAAAGATACAATTGAAGGGACAACCGTTCATGTACTGACGATGGGACCCGGCCGTGCTGCCGAGATCATCCGTGAGGCTATGTACCGGGGTGCGGATGGAGGTTATTTATTGTCTGATCGCGCTTTTGCCGGTTCGGATACGTTGGCAACTTCTTACGCTTTGTCTTGTGCGTTACGCAATTTGGAATATGATCTGATTATTTGCGGTCGTCAGGCTATTGACGGGGATACCGCTCAAGTGGGGCCGCAGGTGGCTGAGAAATTGGCTTTACCACAGGTTACCTATGCTGAAGAAATTCAAGGTTGTGATGGGAAAATCGTGACGATCAAACGCCGTTTGGAAAGAGGTATTGAAGTGGTGACTTGCCCGATGCCTTGTGTAGTGACCGTGAACGGTTCTGCCGCATCTTGTCGTCCGAGAAACGCTCGTTTCGTGATGAAATACAAGAATGCGAAAGGTACTCAGGAGGCTCAGGATGCTAACGAGGATTATTTTGCACTGGTGAACGAACGCCCGTATTTGAAATTGACCGAATGGAGCGTGAATGATATTCAGAGTAATCCGACAGATCTCGGTTTGAGCGGATCACCAACCAAGGTAAAGAATATCGAGAGTGTGGTGTTCCAGGCGAAAGAGGCTAAAGTACTTTCCGGTACGGATGCAGAATTGGATGCCATGATGAAAGAGTTGATAACTAACCATACAATCGGGTAATTTTAGATTTTAAATTGTAAATTTTAAATTGAAAACTTCTGAAACGTGGCAATTGGAATTTACAGAATCTAAAATCTAAAATCTAAAATTTTAAATGATATGAACAGTGTATTTGTATATTGCGAAATAGAAGAGGGTACGGTTGCTGACGTGAGTCTCGAATTATTGACCAAAGGACGTGCCCTTGCAACAAAACTTGGAGTAAAGCTGGAAGCTATTGTTCTGGGCGAAGGACTGAAAGATGTTGAAAAACAAGTATTTCCTTATGGAGTGGATGTACTTTGGGTAGGTGACGATGCTCGTCTGGCTCCTTACACGACGTTACCTCACACGAAGATGTTGGTACGTTTGTTTGACGCTGAGAAACCACAGGTGGCTTTGATGGGAGCAACCAGCGTGGGACGTGATTTAGGTCCTCGCGTGTCCTCTGCATTACATAGTGGTTTGACGGCTGACTGTACGAGCCTTGAAATCGGTGAGTATACCGATGCCAAGAGCGGAAAGAAATACGAGAATTTGTTATACCAGATTCGTCCGGCATTCGGAGGAAATATCGTGGCCACGATCGTGAACCCGGAATGTCGTCCGCAGATGGCTACGGTTCGCGAAGGTGTGATGAAGAAAGAAATCTTCAATCTTCAACATCAGGGAGAAGTGAAGAAATTGAACGTGGACGAGTATTTGGATGATACCGACTTGGTGGTAAAGGTGATCGAGCGTCACATGGAAAAATCCAAAGTGAATATCAAGGCTGCTCCGATCATTGTTTCCGGTGGATATGGTGTAGGTTCTAAAGAGAACTTTAACTTATTATACGAGTTGGCCGCTGTTTTAGGCGGGGAAGTAGGTGCTTCTCGTGCCGCTGTGGATGCCGGATTCTGCGAACACGAACGTCAGATCGGACAGACAGGAACAACGGTTCGTCCTAAATTATATATTGCTTGCGGTATCTCCGGACAGATCCAGCATACTGCCGGGATGGAAGAGTCTTCTATGGTAACTGCTATTAACACAGTATTTCCTAATAAATTGTATAAAAATCTTGATAATTATATTAATATAACTGTTGTTGATTTATTTGGTAATAAAATTAATGAAGGAATTGTATCTGTAAAAATTAATGATACTGAAATAGGCACTGCAACTGTAAAAGATGGTCTTGCATCAATAAGATACAAACCAATTGAAACAGGAAATTATACTATAAATGTAAATTATACTTGTGATAGTGGAAAATACGCCCACTTAAATTGGATTCAGAACGAAGAAGCTGAAGATCCTTTAGATATGTTTTCCTTAGAACAAGTAAATACGACTGGTATCCTCGAGTATGCTGATGCTGTTGCTAGTATTACCATGAATCCTATAGTTTCATGTCTTAATAATGTAATTAATGTGTCCTCTTCCATTACATTTAATGGTAATAATGTTAATGGTGGACGTGTTGTATTTAAAGTTAATGGTAAAACATTAAAAGATGCAGATGGAAACATACAATATGTTAAAGTAGTTGATGGTAAAGCTGTAATTGAAAATGTTATAGTGAATTCTAACTGGTTAAGACAAAACCCTACTATAACCACAGTTTATAGTGGTAATGGTATTATACTTGGTTCTACCTATACTGATATTATGAATATTACTAAGGCAAAAGCACATATTGAATTAGAACCACAGACAGCAGAAGAAAAATCACAAATAACAATAACAGCAAAAATTACAAATGAAATAACCAATGAAAATTCTCAAACAAACAACAAGGTAACTGGTGGACGAGTAATCTTTAAAATTAATGGTAGAACTTTAAAAGATAGTAATAATAATGTAATTTATGCAACAGTAGAAAATGGTGTGGCTTCAATAACATATACCATACCTTCAACATTAAAATCCAAGGAATATAATTTATCATGTGTATATGGACATAAATTATATGAAAGAAGTGAAGGAAACACAACACTTACTATTGTAAAATCATGAGGAGTTTTTTTACTCTTCATTCATTTTTTTTGTTTCT
>OGOU01003497.1_pt1 | contig 10033 bp, 4 predicted proteins | sample 1552721 | NCBI WGS metagenome assembly OGOU01 (sample SAMEA2580176, study PRJEB22360) | human gut metagenome | biome: human gut; feature: human-associated habitat; material: faeces | place: Denmark | collected 2008/2010 | reverse complement strand
AAACACAAGTACTCCAATTAACGATAGTAGGATTTTTTTTACCATAAGCGTTAATCTATTAGTTAATTTTTTAAAATAAAAAGTTCACTAGCAAAGATAAACGTTTGGCGATTCATATACAAATAAATTTTTAAAATAATTTACTACTATTACACATATTCTGCGGATTAACGTCCGCCACTTACAGTTTTCCCGGCAAAGTGTCGGGCTGGTTACAGATTGTAACCGCCGGTTTTCGGTCTTTTCGGTGATTTCCGGTGATTTTCCCTCCGGGAAGGGGCGCAAGGGGCGGATGACGGCGCTTAGATGAGCTTTGTGCCGGCTTCGGGTGCATCCGGAGGAAGCAAATTGCGGTAAAGGGAGTTGATTCGCTTCGACAGACGTTCCATTTCGCCGTCGAGCTGCGAGTGCGTAATGGTGGCATAAATCTGCGTAGTTCGTATGTTTCTATGTCCCAGCAGCTTGCTGATCGTCTCGATAGCTACGCCCTGCGACAGGGTGATCGTCGTGGCGAAGGTATGGCGGGCCGAATGGAATGTAATCTGTTTCATAATGCCTATTTCGGACATGATTTTGTCGAGACAGGCATTGCACCAGCCGTTGCTCGGAAGGTCGAAGATTCGCTTGGTCCGGGTCATCGGCCTGTGCTTGAGCAGAATGTTGTAAGGCACTTCGAACAGCCGGACGTTTACTTCGGAACCCGTTTTGCGGCGCGTCGTACTGATCCACAACTGTTTATTCTCCTGCTGGATATTTTCCAGCGTAAGGTCCTTCATGTCGATATAAGACAAGCCGGTGAAACAGCTGAACAGAAAGGCATCCCGGATAAGTTGTAAGGTGGGAGTGTCGCCCTCGTACTGCATCAGTTTGTTGATCTCGCTCATGGAGAGGTAATTGCGCGTTACGAATTCGCTTTGTAATTTGTAATTTGCAAACAGATCCTTGTTCATATAGCCTTTGCTGCGGGCCAGCATCAGGATGTGTTTGAGGGCGATCATGTAGATCCACGTGGTATTTTTCTTATGGGCGCACTCCTGCGCTATGTAGGAATGAAAGCCCGTAAGGAATTCGCGGTTGAGTTCCTTGAACATTAAATCCTTCCGGTTGTACTTGTCCCAGACGAAATCCGCCAGATGCCGGCATACACACCTATATTTATAATATGTGGTCATGCTGCGGCTGACACCGACCATGCGTTTGAATTCGTCGTTGTGCTGCTTGAAGAAGGCGACCACGGTCTCCTGCTTGTGATTGCCGCCGAAATACATCTCTTTGACCATCACCGGAGTAACGAAGGCCTGCTCGTAAAAGAGCTTGTTGTAGCATCTCTCGATGTGAAATCGGATATTGGCCAGCTTTTCGTTGATTTGGACGGCCATGTTGCTCCGTCCGCAGACCCGCCCCTGTGCGGTGTCCCAACTGGCGGGAGTGACCGAGAGCCGTGTGGAAAATTGCGTCCGCTGTCCGTTGATCGTGATGCGTCCCATGATCGGGGCCCAACCGTTCCGCAGAGGCGCATTCTTCTTGATGTAGAATAGAACCTTGAACGTGTTTCTCATTGTTTTTAACAACCTTTTTCATTAACCTATACAATACACAAACCGCTTTAAAGGTAATGATTAAGTAACAACCATATGACGCAGGATTGAGTCTAAATAGCTTATTTTCCCCTTGTTGTCGTATTCGGAAGGGTTACGCTGTAGTAACAGATGTGCAACCGATACAACGTCCTGTTGTGAGACAGACGTTTGGTTATCAATTAATTAGACTGCAATTGGCAGATTTGGCCGGAGACGGGCCTCGCATATTGATTATGAACAATTTACATTATACTAACGCGGGCAGTTGACTTTTTATTTTAAAATTAATTAAAATTAACGCTTATGGTAAGAAAAATTGTACTATCGTTAATTGCCGTATTCGTGTTCTTGGCATATGCCACGGCCCAGAATAGGCAGATCTCCGGTACAGTTTCCGATGCAAACGGACATCCGGTTGCAGGCGCGACCGTCATTGTAGATGGGACCTCTCTGGGGACCACGACCAACACGGCCGGCGAGTATACGCTTTCGGCTCCGGTGAACGGCACGCTCGTGGTGACGTTTGTCGGTTTTGAGCCGCAGCAGCTGCCTATCGCCGGAAAAACCCGGATCAACGTCACGATGAAGGAGGATGCGCAAGCGATCGACGATGTGATCGTCGTGGCCTTCGGTACGGCAAAGAAAGAGGCTTTCACCGGTTCGGCTGCCGTCATAAAATCGGATGAGATTGCCAAGGTGCAGACCTCCAACGTGGCGACGGCTCTGGTCGGCCGCGTGGCCGGTGTGCAGACCTCCAGCACGTCGGGAGATCTCGGCAAGACCCCCTCGATCCGCGTCCGCGGTTTCGGTTCGATCAACGCCGGCAAGGAGCCGCTCTGGATTGTGGACGGCATGCCCTATGAAGGCGACCTGAACAACCTGAACACGAACGACATCGAGTCGATGACCGTCCTCAAGGACGCCGCTTCGAACGCTCTGTACGGCGCCCGCGGCGCCAACGGCGTGATTATGGTCACCACCAAAAAGGCGAAGTCGGGCGACGCCGTCGTGACGATCGACGCCAAGTGGGGCGTAAACTCGAAAGCGCTGGAGGAGTACGACGTGATCACCTCGCCCGCGCAGTATTACGAGACGCATTTCAAGGCGCTCTACGGCTATTATGCGCAGACCAATCCGGCGGCGAAGGCCTATGCGCTGGCCAGCAGCGGCCTGACTTCCAACGGCACGGGCGGTCTGGGATACAACGTCTATACGGTTCCCGAAGGGCAGGCGCTGATCGGCACCAACGGCAAGCTGAATCCGAACGCGACGCTGGGCCGCAAGATCATCTACAACGGACAGGAGTATTGGCTGACGCCCGACGACTGGATCGACGAGGCTTACCAGTCGGCGTTCCGTCAGGAATACAACGTGAACATCTCCGGTGCGACGGAGCGCAGCTCGTTCTACGCTTCGCTCGGTTATCTGGACAATACGGGTATTATCAAAAGTTCGGCGCTGGAGCGCTATACCGCGCGTCTGAAGGCCGATTATCAGGCCAAGAAGTGGCTGAAGGTCGGCGGCAACATGTCGTATGCGCACTTCAGCAACAGCAACGGCAACTCGAACGAAGGATCGGCTTCCTCGACGGCCAACATCTTCGCGTTCTCTGCACAGATGCCCCCGATCTACCCGGTATACATCCGCGACGGTTCGGGCCGCATCATGGTGGACGACAACGGCTATCAGATGTACGACTACGGCGACAAGGGCAATGCGGGTCTGACCCGTCCGCTGCTGCCCGGCGCCAACGGACTGCAGACCAGCTGGCTCAACAAGAAAAAGGCCGAGGGCAACGCCTTTTCGGGCAGCGGCTTCGTGGACATCTCGCTTTACAAGGGGCTGAAGCTGACGGTAAACGGCAGCACCAACATCGACGAAACCCGCACGACCTATCTCAACAACCAGTATTACGGTCAGTTCGCCGAGGCGGGCGGTACGATTTCGAAGTACCACACCCGCGACATCGCCTACAACCTTCAGCAGATTCTGAACTACAACGAGACCTTCGGCAAGCACAACGTGGGGCTGATGGTCGGTCACGAGTACTATCAGAAAAAATATTACTACCTGAGCGGCACCAAGTCGAAACTCTTCTCCTATGACAACGAGGAGCTCGGCGGAGCCGTCGTTGACGGCGCGGGCGCCCACTCCTACATCGACGACTACAACTCGGAGGGTTACTTCATGCGCGCCCAGTACGACTATGCGGGCCGCTACTTCGTGAGCGGTTCGTACCGCCGCGACGCATCGTCGCGCTTCCACCCCGACCACCGCTGGGGCAACTTCTGGTCGCTCGGCGCAGCCTGGATCATCAACCGCGAGAGCTGGTTCAACGCTTCGTGGGTCAACATGCTGAAGGTCAAAGCATCGTACGGTTCGCAGGGTAACGACAACCTCGGATCGAAAGCGGAATCCTACTACCGCTATACCGACTACCGCGAGATCCTGAGCAGCGGCGACGGCGTTACGAGCGTACTCTACCAGAAAGGCAACCCCGACATCACCTGGGAGACCAACGCCAACCTCAATGTCGGCGTAGAGTTCGGCCTCTGGGACAACCGTCTGTCGGGTAGCATCGATGTCTTCAACCGCAAGACCACCGACATGCTGTTCGAGCTGGCCACTCCGATCGAGTCGGGTTACACGACCATTTTCACCAACATCGGCGACATGGTCAACCGCGGTCTCGAAATCGAACTGAACGCAGACCTGATCCGGACCAAAAACCTCGTGTGGGACTTCTCGCTCAACATGACCCACTACAAGAACAAGGTGACCCACCTGCCGGAGCAGTTCAAAAACAACACGACGGCCGACGGCAAACACGTGGGCCGCTGGCAGGACACCAAATTCCTCACCGAAGGGGAATCCGTCTTCTCGTTCTACGTTCCGACCTACGCGGGAGTAGACCCCGAGACCGGAAAATCGCTGTGGTACACCTACAAGACCGATGATGCCGGCAACAAGGAGCGCATCAAGACCTCCGATTACTCGGTGGCCTCGCAGGAGGGCCGCGAAATGCACGGAGACGCCCTGCCGGACGTTTACGGCGGTTTCGGCACGTCGCTGCGCTTCTACGGCGTCGATTTCTCGATCGGCTTCACCTACCAGCTCGGCGGACAGGTTCTCGACCAGGGCTACAGGTTCTACATGAACTCCCCGGCAGGAACGTCGACCGGAAACAACTACCACCACGACCTGCTCAATTCGTGGACTCCCGAGAACTCCGGTTCGAACATTCCGCGTTTTGCTTACAACGACTCGAATCAGGCAGCCGTCTCGGACCGTTTCCTCACCAGCGCATCGTACCTGAACATCCAGAACATCACGCTCGGATATACGCTGCCCAAGCGTATCACGCGCAAGTTCCTCGTCGAGAATCTGCGTATCTACCTCGCCTGCGACAATGTATGGTACTGGTCCAAGCGTCAGGGTCTCGACCCGCGTCAGTCCATCAACGGAATCACGAACCCGTACTACTACGCCCCGATTCGCACCTTCTCGGGCGGTGTAACCGTAACGTTCTAATTTGTTAAACGACGAATATTATGAAAATGAACAACATACTGAAAACAACGGCGCTGCTTCTCGGTTCATCCGTGCTTCTTTCGGGCTGTATCAAGGAGACCTTCCCCGAAAGCGGATACGCCACCAGCGATCAGACTGCCGAATCTCCGTTCGCAAAGGAGGGTCTTATCACTGCGATGCCGACGGTGCTCATCACCAACTATATAGACCTCGGCGAGCACATCGACTTCGGCTACCCGGGCATCTTCGGCGCCACCGACCGCATGGTCGGCGAGGTGTTCCCCGTCAGCGGCAACCTGCCGGGCGGCAACCAGTACTACGACCGCTGGCAGGCATGGCTCTATCCGGGCAACTCGACCGGATTGGCAGCGAACGGCAAGATGTCCCCGTTCTTCTACACCAACTATTACAAGTTCATCTTCACGGCCAATGAGGCCATCGACATCGCAAACCAGAGCGAAGGCGCAGAGGAGATGATGGGCATCGCCAAGACTTTCCGCGCGCTCTGCTACCTCGACCTGGCCCGTCTCTACGACGCGCTGCCGGCCAAGGCTCCCGAACGTCCCGCCTACGAGACCGAGCTGGAAGCCGTCAAGGGGCTGACCGTTCCCATCGTCCGGGAAGATACGAGCATGGAGGAACTGGAGAACAACCCGCGCGTATCGCGTGAGGAGATGTTCAAGTTCATCTTCGAGGACCTCAACACCGCCGAGACCCTGCTGGCCAACTATACGCCGGCAACGAAAAACCTGCCCTCGCTGGCCGTGATCTACGGACTCAAGGCCCGCGCCTACCTCTGGCTGGGCGGATTCACCGAATCGTATGCGGAAGTTCCGACCGGCGACGCCGCTTACCGTCTGGCCGCCGAATACGCCCGCAAGGCCATCGACGCTTCGGGCTGCACGATTATGACCGAAAGCCAGTGGCTCGACCCGAAGACCGGGTTCAACACGGTCAATTCGTCGTGGATGTGGGCCATGATCCAGACCACCGACACCGTGCTCAACAACCTGCTGTCGTGGTCGGCCCACATGGCGACCGAGTCTATCTGGGGTTACGGCTACGGAGCGCAGCCGGGTATCTCGGTATTCAGCTACAACCGCATTTCGTCGGGCGACTTCCGCAAAAAGAGCTTTGTCGGAGCCGACCGCTCGTTCGACGCCATCGCACCCTATACGACCCTGACCGAGGAGGAGTTCGCAACGATAGCCCCCTACGCATCGTTTAAGTTCCACGCGGCCAACGGCGAAAAACGAAACTATTCCACGGGTAACGTGACGAGCATCCCGATGATGCGTGTCGAGGAGATGTACCTGATCGAGGCCGAGGCTACGGCGCACTACGACGCCACCACCGGCAAGTCGCTGTTGCAGTCGTTCATGGCCAACCGCGATCCGGCCTATACGGTTCCGGCGGCCAACGACCTGATCGACGAGATCATTTTCCAGAAGCGGATCGAGTTCTGGGGCGAGGGCGTCATCTTCTACGACCTGAAGCGTCTGAACATCGGCATGCACAACGGCGACACCGGCACGAACGCTCCCCCGATGGCCCAGCTTTCCACGGACGGACGCGCCCCCTGGTGGAACTGCGTGTTCCCGCTGAACGCCGTACAGCAGAATAAGGCGCTTGCGGGCAAGAACAACCCCAACCCGACCCAAACGGTCAAGTCTGTTAAATAAAAAACATCGCTATTTATGAAAAGTATAAAAATATTCTTTCTGGCGACTGTCGCCATCGTCGCGGGGCTGTTCACGGCCTGCAGCGACGATGACTTCAAAGCAGGTCCCGAGGTCGACGGCGCACAGGTCTACTTCCCCGAGAATGTGACCACCCAGCATAGCATCAGCGACGACGTCTCCTCCATCGCCATCCCGGTAAAACGCATCGCCAAGGACGAGGCGCTGACCGTAGCGGTTCTCGCCAGCGACGAGTCGGGTCTGTTCACCATTCCGTCGTCGGTATCGTTCGCAGCCGGCAAGGAGACTTCCGAACTGCTGATCACCTTCGACCGCACCAAACTCGAAGACGGCAAGGAATACCCCCTTTCGTTCCTGATCAACGACGAGGACAACACGACGCCCTACGGCAACCGCAGCCTCGATATTACGGTTATGCCCTGGCCGTGGGTGAAAATGGGAACCGGCAAATTCCGCGAAGGCTGGTTGAGCGATGTATTCACCGGCAATATGTTCGAAATCGATGTCACGGTACACAGCCATAAGTCGAAAGAAGGTATCTACATGGTTGAAGAGATGCTCGGCTGGCCTTATATGACCGAATTCTTCGGAGCTACGCAAGAGGAGCTTTCGGAGCAGTTCAGCTACACTCCGTCCAATATCGTCATCGATTGCAGCAATGCGACTCAAGTGACGATTGAAGAACAATGGTCGGGTATTACCGAAAACAGTAACGGTTACGGAAACTTTATGATCGCCTCGGCGGAACCCGGCACATTGGTCAACGGCGTCATCACCTTCCCGAAGGACGGATTGACCGCAAAACTCGTCGGATTGGATCGCGAATTTCCCGCTAACAGTCAAGGTACGTTCCGCATCATGCTGCCGGGCGCCGAAATAGTCGACTATACGCTCTCCGCCGTATACGACGGCATGAAGGTCAGCGCCGACGGAGAGACGGCGAGCGCCGTCATCGACTTCACCTACGGCGCCGACGTTACGAACATCCGCTATGTTCTCGTCGAAAATGAATTGACCGAGGCCGAAACCGCTACACTTGTCGCAGCGATCGCCGACGGATCAGCCGAGAACATCAACGAGTTGCAGGACTTCACCGTAGGCGGCGAGAAAGTCTCCGCCGAAGCCGTACTGCCTGGACCCGGAACCTATACCGTAGTCGCCCTGCCCCTTGACAAAGCGCAAAAACCGGTTTCCGGCGAAGCTTCCGCAGCATCGTTCTACTTCCCGGGCATAGGAGGGACCTCGGTTCCCAACGACATCGCCGGCTCGCTCTATAAAGTCAGCGCCTATCCCGATGCCGCAGCATATGTATCGAAGTATCCCGATTACTCATCGGCCGTGTACGAGATCACCGGCACGGAGATGAAGAAGATCAAAACCTACTTCAACAAAACTTCCATAATCGACAATATCGAGATTCAAACCGGAGGCCTGACCCTGCAGGATGTAGTCGATAAATACGGTAAAGAACTCAATGCCGATGCGATGGAAGAACTTGCAACGACCGGAAAGTATTGGGACATAATGATCAATCTGACACCGGGCGCATCCTATACGCTGGTTGTCGAAGCAACGAACAACTACGGCAAGAAAAAACTGATCGTGTGCGAACCGTTCGTGACGGACATACCGCCCTATACCGGAGAGTTGATCATCGGGAAATACGGCATGTCCTACGCGGCCAGCGCTGAAGACACGTTCGAAAATGTATTCGAGGTAATACCTACCGTCGGAAGCAACACCGAATTTTTCGTGAAGGATTTCGCCGTAGAGGACGGCACCCAATGGTACGCAACCTATGACTCGGCCAAGTCGACGCTCACGATGAGCGGCGTGCAGCTCGGCCGGGAGGACAACGGCAACCTGCTCGGCAAATTCACGGAGGCGCTCACCCCGGACCAGACCCGCGGTTACGGTATCTTCTCGTTCGCAACCGAAGAGAGCGAAGGCAGCGATCCGATCGTATTGACGATCGATCCGGCGTCGAAACAAGTTTCAGCGCTGACGACCGACGTTGAGGTTCCCGTTGCTGATTTCACCGTCAACAAGATCGTCGGAGCCTTGGCAGCATACTATGCCGACGGAACGACCATCACGAAGCAGAGCGGAACGACATCCGCAGCATCCGCAGCCAAAGTTCAGGGCGTCCGCACGAAGATCCCGTTCAGCAGCGTCCGTGTTCCGGCCCATATCGGGAAGTCGCTCGACAGCCGTGGTCTCCAGATGAACGCCACATTCGTCAGGAACAGCGACAACACGAACCACGGCGTCCGCACGTTGAGCGTGAAGACGGCGAAATGCGAGCCGCTGCCGAAACAGATCGGCCGCCGCGCCGATTTCAAGATCCGCGAAAACCTCCCGGTTTTGAAATAACCGACGCATATTGTTCCACACGACCCGACACAGTCCGAGCGACCGTGTCGGGTTCTGTGGTCCAATGAAACGAAACACCGGTCACGACATGCACTAATATTAGGATTATAAGATTATGACAAGGACAACAACTTTATGGAGCCTGCTGCTCCTGTCTGCGGCGCTCGCCCTGGGGTCGTGCACCAAGGATGCGACGGAGCAGGCGACGGGTCCCGAACCGGAAGCGAAAGCGGCCTCCAAACTCGTATTCTCGTCGGAGAACGCCGTCAGGGGCGAACTGCTGGTCTGCTTCGGCGAAGAGGCCGTAGCGGGCATCGAATCGTCGGTCATGCAGGTTACGCGTTCGGGCGGCGTCGCCACCCGTTCGGGCATCGCCGATTTCGACGCCGTGCTCGGCAGCATCGGGGTAAAGGCGTTACAGCGCCTGTTCCCGGTAGACGAACGGAACGAGGAGCGCACGCGCGCCGCCGGTCTGCACCGCTGGTACGTTGTGGAGTTCGACGCCGCCGCCGATCTCGACAAGGCGGCCCTCGACATGGCCCGGATCGCCGAAGTGAGCAAGGTGGAATTCAACCAGCAGCTGATGCACGTGCACGAAGGCAGGGTCATCCCGCTGGCCGAAACCGGCGCTGCGCCGCAGACCCGTGCGGCCGTCGGGTTCAACGATCCCCACCTGGGCAAACAATGGCACTACATCAACACCGGCGACAAGTCGATCTATTCGAAGATCAAGGCGGGAGCCGATGTCAACTGCGACGAGGCTTGGAAGCTCTGCACGGGCGACCCGCGCGTTATCGTCGCGGTCGTGGACAACTGCGTGCAGTGGGACCATCCCGACATGGCCGCCAA
>OGOU01003496.1_pt1 | contig 10035 bp, 21 predicted proteins | sample 1552721 | NCBI WGS metagenome assembly OGOU01 (sample SAMEA2580176, study PRJEB22360) | human gut metagenome | biome: human gut; feature: human-associated habitat; material: faeces | place: Denmark | collected 2008/2010 | reverse complement strand
AGGGCATTTCCGAATTGGAGAGTATGAGTAATTCCAACGATGGCAACATCGGGGTGTCATGCGTTTGTATCCAAGAATCCCATTCGTTTTAGCGGTGGGAGTATGTCAATTTGTTTTTAATAATCAAATCCGCTATATCATCTCCATCATTCAAATCATCTAAACCTTGCAGATAATCCGAAACCGTTATCTTTAGTCCAGGAAGAGATTTATATATCTTCTCTTTCCAAATCCTATTAGCATCTCCTTTGTCTGGGAAAGCATTTATTTTACGCCCCCTTAAAACACTCATAACCTCTGGTCTGAAGTTTTGCAATCCTCCTGTAGCTAAAAACAACTCATTTGGTTTATTTATAGCACATATAATAGCCGTTTTTTCAGCCTCAACTATATTTACCACCTTGTCTTCAGGATAAAAATTAAGAAGATGTTCTCCAAATAAACATTGTTTAAAAACAAAGTCTCTTCCTTTTAGGGAATGATAAAAAGTTACATGACTATAATCATCTCCTTTTACCCTTTTTACATCAATCCATCTCTGTTTTTCATCTGTCTTGATATAAAATTCCATTATCTTTCCTGTCCTGCAAATGAAATCTTTATCCACTTGCCAAAATATAGAACATCCTCTCCACCCCCATAAATCCATAGAACCTATATTATATCTTCTAAAAATATCAGATACTCTATCATTTCCCCATAAAAAAGATAGGAACTGGAAAAGCGTATTGTTATCTCCTTTTGGATTTATGGTTTTAGCAAACTCTTCATAAGGAATAAAATTAGCTACATCAGGTTTATTAGGTACTCTAAACGCTTTATGGCAATCGTTGTTTGATACCCATAATTCCTTATCCCCTACGTCTTTTCCAGTGGGACGATTGTCGTATCCGCACGTGCGTTCGTGGTCGCAGCGACCGAACTGATCTCCCACTGGCTCTCCCGTCTTTACATCTATATAAGGAGTCAAACAACGCTCCTTACCACAAGACGGACATTTCATCTTTAATCTTGATCTCCCAGGTCTTCTGTCTAGTTGAAATCTAGCAACTTGACCTTGTTGTACAAAATCAGCCATTTTCTTTCTTTTTGAAGAACAAAAACTCTAGTTCAAAACATAACACTATTAGGGATATACTAAACTTATATCCCCCATTATATTCACTTTGATCCCACCATGCCGCTAATGTTGGCAGGATAACACATGATTCTTTTCTTAATTTTACCTTCATTGTTTATCTAGTATTAATTTTGCAATATCTTCTTTCAACATATTTTGATCATTCATTTTAGATATCAACTGAGAAGCAAATAACAAATCATATCTCTTCTTTATCTCTTCACAAATATCTTTCGCTTTGCCTTCTACAAACTTCTCTAATCTGCTCCTATAATTCTGATCAAAATCCTTATTAAATGTTATTGACACATATTCTTTCAAGGTAATAAGATCACTAGACCAACGTTCTTTTTTAACTATTTCTTTATCTAATAATTCATTAAGATAGCCTTCTATTTTATTATCAATTATGTTTTGTATGTTTTCATTACATAACTCTAATACCTTTTGATTTACAATATTTTCTATTTTACTCCATATTGTAGAAGTTACCTTACTTACCACAAAATCTTTAATCGCTGGAATAAGGTCATCTTCTTCATCTAAATAAAAATCGTCTAAATCTACTTTTAGTTTCATAATTGTATGTTTTAATATTTGTCGTTATTACTCGCTGTTGCATCATATCCGCAACCAAAACATCTATACCCATCTATTATCATATAATTTCTACACTTAGGGCATAGCTTGGCGTTCCCGTGAAGAAATTTAAATGTTCTTATAATTGCTTCATTTACTATTTTTTCTCTATCATCTTCCATTATCGAATAATTTATATCCCACATCCACTTTGTCTGCCTCTTCTTTTGTAAGGTCGTAAATAGTCCCTTCTGATTTATGTCCGTAAAAATCAAATTCTACATCTACACACCACATTCCATAATATTCATATGGCTTACTTAAAACTTTCGTTACATAACAATCTACTAAGTTCATCAGTCCCAACCTCCTATATTATACATTGACAATTCTTGTGAATCTAAATCTGTTTTCTGAATAGCTTCTAAAAGCTTATTTTTAGTTTCTCTACACATATTGAATCCATATCCCTTATATCGGTATGACCTCTCCCATGTGCTTATTGGAAACGGAATGTTTTCATCTAAAACTAAGCGTTTCATATGAAGATGCTCGAAGAAGTCTTTATGATGAAGTATACAATATTCGTAACCATCTATTTTTTCTGTTCCAAATATTATGCCTAATTCATCTTCTTCATCATTTTCTTTATATATAGGTTTTTTAAAATAAGCCATCTTGGTTATCGTAAAGTCGAAATTCCTAAGAATTTGCCCTGGCGTACCATATATTGATCTTATTAATTCAACCCATGTTTTGCTCCCCTCTTTTTGAAAAGCAATAGCTTTTTCGTTTTCGTATCTCTTTATTACATTTTCTTTATGTTCATAAAAGCTGACAGCTTCATTAAAATCCTTTTCGCACTCAAAAAATATATCAATATCCTTAACTGTTTCTCCACAAAGGATATTCTTGAAACATCCGCCAGCTATAAATCCTTTATGACCATCCATGTAATTGTCAAGCCATCTAATCTGATAAAAATTATCAGGATTGTTTTCTTTGTATTTTCCCATATCTTTTAATTTTTCATGAAACACATCCATATTGTTTTATTTTGCTTGCCGCTTGTATGACCAAATAAGGGTTTGTAGGGGATTATAGAAAGTATCTCACTTACCTTTATCTCACTTTCATTCCATTTGAATATAAGCGTCCCATTTGGTTTTAAAACCCTCATACATTCATCAAATCCTTTGCTGATTATTTCTTGCCAGTTATCAGGCAATTTTCCATACTTTTTAGCCATCCAAGATTTTTCTCCTAATGTTTTCATATGTGGAGGATCAAATACTACCATATAAAAAGAATTGTTATCAAATGGCATATTTGTAAAGTCAGCAACCAAATCCGGATTAACTTCTATTGTTCTTATTTTGTCTTTATCTTTTGCTGTTAATGTTTCCCGTCTTTTATCCATGAACAAACAGTCTGGATTATTTTTGTCAAACCAAAACATTTTTGATCCACAGCAAGCATCTAATACTCTTTTCCCAAAATCGCAAGACGGACAATCCCAATACCAATATGTTACATTTAGTGGAGAATGCAATAATATTACATCATCTGATTCCAGCTCGTCTTCTTCCCATCCTGAATGATCGGTAAATGATATAATCACAAAACCATCATTGTATCCTACTATTATACCGTACTTATATACACCATCAATATTTACCTTTATTTCCTTTCCTAAATTTTCTTTAGCAAATGAAATTATTTCTTCTGTTGATACTATCATGTTATTCGTTTTTAAACCGTTTAGCTAACTCTTCTGCTATATCGTATGTGATTGTACAATCCTCTTCTTTGAACGAGTTCTTTATATTCAAACAACCCTTGTATGTCTTGAACTTCTTATCTTTGTTTTGGTGATTTATCATACCCTGCATAAACACACAATCAGCTTTCTTTATTTCTTTGCTTCCAGACCTTTCTCTAAATGTGTATTTTTTACTAGACTCTGATTTCGGACTGAAGTTATAGATGCCATCTACATCAATGTTATACCACTCTTTAACCATTCTTCTATATAATTCAAGTTGAAGAATCTGGCTGTTATGCATATCTCCTGATTTAAAGTCTATGATAACTATTTTCTTTTCCTTTATTTTCTTAGTAGATAACTTAGGATCTCCCTTCTTCTTATCTTTTGTGTTTTTTTGATATACTTCTCCAAAATATCCTTCTACTGTTTTTTCTTCATATATTTCAGCTATCAAATCAATAGGAGAAGCTACCTCGTATTGTTCACAAGAAAGGATTTTCTCAATAGCCATTGGTCTTAATTCATAATCAGTGCAGAATTTAGCGAATCTCACTAATCTTTCGATCATATCATCCAAATCTTCTACACTTGATTTAAATCTATCCATATTCTTTTTAGATATCCTTAAATCTGATTCTTCCAATAATTTAATGATAAAACTACGTCTCAAATACATGTCTCTTCCTTTAAGGTATTGCTCATAAAGGAAGTGCATGATAGTACCTTTATCCGCTGCATACTCTGTTACATCTTTAGGATTCTGCCCCATCAGTTTTTGCAATTCTTTCCATTGCGCCAAAGCATCTTTGTTATCAGCATATCCATCATTTATCAAATTAGTTCCCGAAGCATATATCTTTACACTTCCATCTTCCAGAAGTCTATAGTAGTACCTGTTCCCATCCAGCGACAGCCTACGGAATACCGGCGTTGGGATGACAGCAAGCTCCTCGCAGATGAACTCTGGCTCTACTGCTTCCGAATTAGATATAAACGGATCTTCATCTTCCCCATCAAAAGGAAGCTCTTCCCGCTCTATAATATCTTCGTTCTTTAAACTAAATTCCGCTTCCGCTACAACATCTTCTAATGTTTGATCTGGATTTGCTACTGATATAACATATCCGTTATTTACAAACAAAACGTTGTTTTCATCTTCTGACATAGGTTTAAACCCTATACTCAGCAAATAATCTATTTTATCCTTCATTTCTAAAATATTTATCTTGTATTTCTAACATTAATTTTCCACACTCTTTTATCTTGTTTTCTTCCATCATAGCTTTTATTCTACCTAATGCTATTTTCCATACACCTGGAAATTCTTGTTCAAGTTTATCAAACTCCAAGCAATCAAGCAAATAGTCGAATCTTGCGTGTTCACTATCAGAAAGAAATATTATATTCTGCTCTTCTGTTGCTACCGATTTATAAAATCGTTTGGGAAGTATGTGGCATACATTACACACTGTGGGAAAATGTATGGGTTTGCCGGTATAAGATATTCGGCTATCCTCTAACTTCTCTAGCATTAAACGAAAAAATCCGGATAAATCCGGATTCGCCACTTTCTTCTTATATGTTTTAGATGTAATTATTTTCTTTTCTTTAGGAGGCAACTCTTTGCTCCTGCAATACTGACAAAGACCTTTGCTCCGTATCAGGACTTCTTTACCGCATTTTTTGCACTTGTACTTTTTAGCCATATTGAAATAATTGTTAGTATCAAGGATACCATACTTGCTCGCATTGTATATGTATTCATCCACTTTTCAGGATAATCTACAACCCAAAAGCAAATATTTACACCTATTCCTGTACCTACTATTAATGCTGATGTTACTAATAAGAACCTAGATATTATATCTTTCATGATATTTTATTTAAAAACCCTCCACCAGAATAAAATTACATACTAATCATAATAATAACATGGAAAATCACAAAAAGGGGCGCTGGCGGCGGGTATATTTTTTTTACTGTTTTTCTTCTAATTCTTTAGACTTTTTCTCCAAATCGTATTTGAAGATATCTAATATCTTTGTCTCCACAATAGATTCCAGATTCCAGTCTGACATGGTTCCCTTCATGCCTTCCGCTAGGTTCGCCTCAGCTTCTTTTGGATCTCTGGCTTCTACTATCATATATGCTGGAGTCTTTTTCTCTTTTCCTTTCTTTTCTATTAATGTGATGAAATTTACTTTGCATTTGTAAAATCTATCACCGTTTGTATTCAAGAACAACTCTGATACTTTGAAAGGATCTATTTTGCTTACTTCAAATGTTTTGTAATAAGGCTTCAACTCCTCTAAAGCCCTCGCTTCAACTTCTGTGTAAGACAGTCCATCAAACAGATATTGATCCGTCACTTTCTCATCCTTTCTACCATCAGGTCTTTCTTTTCTAGCCTTGATAGTTACCTTAAACCATTTGTTCATGTTGTTAAAATTTAAAATTAGTTATTATTCTTCGTTTTCTCTATTTCTTTGTTCAACATCCCATTCCCCCAGGACATAACATCTAGCATCAATACTTTATTCATAGATAACATTCCTTTTATGATTAACGCTAGTTGATTTTGGGAGCATTCGTGGTGTATTATCACTTTATTATCCTTTTCGGAAACAATTGATGCTATCACGAATTTGCAACCTTGCATGGCAATGATAGCATTCGTAGTAGCATCTTTTACTTCCTCTGGATCAAATTTTATATTTTCTTCCATGTGCCAAAATATTAAAATTTATTTTTAATGTTTTCATTTAAAATCATCCGATACCTAAATATCGGATGATTAAACCCTGTTAGAGGTAAATCATAGATATCTCACTCTGTAATATACCCATCGCCAATGTTAGATAGGGTTTTTAGTAGCAACACCGTTTCATCAAATACATTACTCCTTTTAATCACTACCCTTAGAACTACAAGCTTGGATATACACTCGTAGGTAACTATTTCATTCCTGTCTAACGTAGTCTCTGTTTCAAGACTTAGGCTAATAACCTGATCCTATATGGATATATACAATATTGATAATTCAATACTATATATTATTTGAGGTTATGACTTGTTTTCTTTTTGACAAAGATAGTTACATTAATACAGAAAACTATTTAATTAAATCTAATAAATATTAAATATTTGCATCTACACTTATCGGCATATTCTTTTCTTTTCTGATAAACACTTCCGTATAATCATTAAATTTATAGGCTTGCTTCAAGAATTTTAATGCCATTTCTTTGTTCCCATCTGCTATTTTTAGATAATCATCAAATATTTTGCAAAGTTTTACATTATACCCATACTCTTCTCCTACATTATGGATATAACGATATACATCTGATTCTATTTGTAAAGCTTTATCTCTTTTGGTTTTATAATCGTTTCCTCCCGTTGTTTCTTTGTTTATTTTACTTATTCTTTCTACCTCTTCTTTTGTGTATAATGCTATTTGCTTTGGAGATAAATCAACAACAGCCTTGGTCTTTCTATAAACAGATTGATAACTTCCATCATAATACATTGTATCTACACAGAATACCTTACCGTCTACCATAGCTTTGCTTATTTTCATTGCATCTTCTGCATTATAAACTCCTATATTAAGTTCTCCTATTTTAAAGAAGTAACCTTCTGGTCTCGGAGCTATAGGATCTACGTTTTCATTAACCGATAACGTTAGTACCGAAATGGGGATATCGTTTTCAAACAATTCTCTGTTTACATAATCCCTGATTTGATCATCTTTCAATGCCAGTACTTCTTCTGGAGTTAAATCATATATTCTTTTCATGACTTTTTATTTAATGCGTTATACAATTCGTTTCTTTCTTCTGGTTCCATCATTTCTACTAATATATCCGCTCCTACATTAAATAGAAATTCTCTTGTATATTCTTGTTCAATATATTTTGAGTCTTCTACTTTCTCTATATGAGCCAATATCTTTTTAAGCATTCTGTTATTGTCTTCCAACAACTCTAACAATCTATCTTCCATGTTACCATATAACATTAAATATCTCATCCATTTTCAACAAAGCACTAGTTAAATCATCTTCGCTTTTAAATTTAATGCTGAAATCGTTTATGTATGGAGAACTTATAGTTATGCTATATCTATTGTTTTCCTTGTTTACCTTTGGTTTATAAGACTTTATTATACTTTTATTTAAAATCCACTCCCCTAATTCCACAAAGTCCTTGTATACATCTCTCAGATATTTAAACTGTTCCGTCAACTCGACATTCATTTCAAATGGCTCTATACACATCTTCCTGTCTTTTATCATAACCATGTAAGGTCCATTGCTATCCGTTTTATAGACAGCCTTGAATGCCACAATCCTTGATTTTGGCATTCTTTCTTTTTTGAATATTATGTATTCCATTATACAAACTGTTTTTCTATGAATTTTTCTATTTTATCTATATCATATTTATCATGAAAGTCACAATACATGTTTGCTAATTCTGCTACATACATTTCTACGTCTAGCCATACCCCTCCTTTTTCTTCCATGTTTCTCTTACCGGCTTCAAGTAGGAGTTTGCTATATACATCCATCCATAAATTACTTGTTTCTACTTGGAAGTCCTTTCCTCGAAATATTTCTATTTCACGATAATTCTTAAATATGTTTTTTGACTTAACATATTCACATCCGCACATATCTTCTATAGATATATCATCTGATAGAATATTGTGTATTTTAATTTCTAATGAATGTCTTATCATATTAGCATCTAAAGCCGCAACTTTTAATTTTTCATCAGAGAATTCTATTGATTTACCCTCTATACTGTATCTTCTTTTTTCACAGTATTCTTCTGCTATCTTTTTGAGTAGCATTATATTTTCTAAACTAGCCATATTTTATATCTCTTTTACTTCATATCCATTATCTATAAGATATTGTGCTATCTCTTTCTTATCCCAGCAATCCATGATAAGCGATTCGGGTATACCATTTATTAAATTTGGTATATACGAATCATACATATCAAATGAAACAGCAATAAACCTATTAGATGAAGGATCTACTCTTACGTTTGTTGCTGTTATTTCTATCGTTCTTTCCATATATATCAATATCTTGAATCATATTTATTTTCGCACCCTTCATCTTCTCCTATTGGGTTATCCCATCCGTATTTTACGGCCGTAGCTTTAAATAGTGGAAGACCATACATTGCATAATCGCCTTCATCCCAATCTTCAAGTCCTTCTTCTAATATGTAATTCCATAGCATTACACAATTGAACATTAGTCCCGATGATATGCCTCTTTTATTTAATGCTTTTTCAAAACCAAATTCTACATCTTTTTTCAATTGTTTCAAAATGTTTTCTCTGGTAAATTCAATTATACCTTCATTCCATTTTTCTTCATTATCATATTCTTCTTTAGGCTTTATGCCAAAATCATTTAACATATTGTATGGTATGAAATTAGCTAACCTACTAAAATCTCTACCATCCAAACATTGTGATGTTAATCCTTTTAATTGTTCTAATGTTTTCATATTCTTTAATATTACTTTTTGTCTATAATTATCACACACGCTTTTGCCAGACCATCGTTCAATGCGTCCTCGTATTCATCCCACGTTCCACTGTCATTTGGTCCCTCATCTCCGCTGTCTGCTATGCCCGTTCCGTTGCTTGCCTTGTCAATACACCATCCCCAGCCACCAGCACTTCGCCACACTTCTATGTGGAGATTGTATTCTTCTCTAATAAATTTCTTAGCCATTTCCTGAGAAGGAGCAGAGCATTCTTCATTATATCTGTTATGATTTATTTTGTATTTATTTAGAGATAACCAATGACCTGTTTCATTATAATATCTTTCACATTCATAGCTAAATCCTATTTGTTTCAAAAGTGTAGCTACTTCAAATGATACCAATTGTTCTTCCATGATAAACCTGTTTTATTATTTGTGGTTATGAACATTGTAAATAAATGGTATTTCCATCTGTACTAACACAATCAATTTTAAATTGAGTCCAAGAGTTCTCCCAACATTTAGTTCCAGGAGGAACCTGTACCGCTATATTGAGATCATATCCATCTTCATGCATCATCTCTTCTATTTTTGATATAAGATTGTCGGCATTCATTTCCTTTGATATAATTATATACTTTTACATAAAGCACTAAACTCAAATCTACTACAACAAACAACTCCTTTTGTAAACCTATCATTGCATTTGTAATTATACTTGCAGTTGTAGCAAACTCTTTCAAATTTCTGCTTTTTCTTTACTTTGGGGTATTTCATTTCTTTTTAATTCTACATATATTCATCTACAATATCTATTACTTTTTCTTCTAAATAATTCAATAACAAACCCTTAGATCTTTTTTCTAATAATTCGTTTATGAAATCCACCAGCGAACTCATATTCCATTCTCTAAGCAATACTATTTCTCCTTTAGAATGAATATCATCAATTACAGGTACATATACATGTATACCATCTTTTGTCATAGACAAAAACCTTACGATTAATTTATAAAGCCCATGCTTTTAAACATGGGATCAAATTCTTTTCTG
>OGOU01003487.1_pt1 | contig 10050 bp, 7 predicted proteins | sample 1552721 | NCBI WGS metagenome assembly OGOU01 (sample SAMEA2580176, study PRJEB22360) | human gut metagenome | biome: human gut; feature: human-associated habitat; material: faeces | place: Denmark | collected 2008/2010 | reverse complement strand
ATATATTTTTCTTTTTCATTGTTTTATGCTTTATGGAATTTGTGTGAATTTAGAATTGTAAACTGATGCCACCGGTGAAAGTGCGGAGCGGAGAGATTTTTCCGGAAGCGCCCTCCCCTTTGTAGGAGCGTCTGGGGTCCAGTCCTTTTCTCTTTGACCAGTAATATACATTATCGCATACAAAGTATAAACGAAGATTGTCTATGCCCAGATAAGAGGTATATTTCTTAGGAATGGTATATCCTACCTGTACGTTTTGTAAGCTGAGGTAGCTACCATCCATCAAGAAACGATCCGACATGCCGGTGGTGTATAAGTCGTTGAAATACCAGCGCGGTATGTTTGACCCTGTATTTTCGGGCGACCATGCGTCTGCGATGTCTTTGTGCCAGCGGTTACCGACGCTTGAGGCTGTCGGATTAGCCATGATGCCTGCATATCCGTAATCGTAGGTTTTGCCTCCGATCGTATAACTGAATTGGGCAGAGAGATCGAAACCATAGACATTCAGTGTCGTACCGAAACCTCCGTACAGGTCCGGGTTGGGGTCTCCGCACAGATAATAGTCTGCGCTGGAGTTGGTGGTTGTGGTCTTTTTTTCTCCTGTTTCCTTGTCGGTGTAATACCACATGGACAGACCTTCTTCCGACACACCGGCATACTGGCGCATATACCATGTATTGATGGGTAATCCTTCTCCATAATACCTGCTTCCGTCCATATAACCGCCGTGGCCTTCCATCTCTGTAGTCTTTTTCTCGGCAGGCAGATAGGTGATCTTGTTTTTATAATGAGTCATGTTGAAGTTGATCGTCCATGAGAAGTTCTTTTTATTGAACGGGGTATATCTCAAATCGAGTTCGACACCTCTGTTATTCATGTCTCCGATATTGTCATAATAACCTGCATATCCCAACGACAGAGGAACGGTGAACCAGTTTAACAGATCGGTCGTCTTGCGGTTGAAGAATTCGAAGCTACCGGTCAGTTTATGTTTGAATAATTCAAATTCAACTCCCAGGTTCATGTTCGTATTTGTTTCCCAGGTGATATCTTTATTTCCTTTGCTGGCAAAGGCGAGCGATAACTCGTCATTGTTGTTTTTAATGGTATAGGTATCGATATACCGGACATGAATAATACCGGAAGTTACCGATATTGTCGTTACCTTGCTGTCCGATCGAGAATTTGATTTTTAACAAGTCTACCCAGTTTGTTTTGAACCAGTCTTCTCTCGAGATCAGGTAAGCAGCTCCGATGGAATAGAAATTACCCCACCAATGATCCGGATGGAAGCGTGAAGAAGCGTCGCGGCGATAAGAACCGGAGAAGAAATACTTGCCGTCGTAATCGTAGAGGCCGCGGAAGAAGTATCCTTCCGTATTGTAATCCGTTGCGTAGGAGTCGGCAGAAGCAGCGTCAATGATGGCTCCGTTCAATTCATGGTTCTCCCAGTAAGAGAACATGTTCTTTTTGCCGGCAGATAATTGGACATAGTTGTATTTATAATTTTCATGTCCCAACATGGCCGATACGTTATGTTTACCGAAACTGCGGTTATAGTTTAAGATCTGCTGTAAGTTTAGTGTGGTTGTGCGGTAATGGTAAACGGATATGGTACCGTTTTGCTCCGCCCCGAAACCGTAGAACGGGTTGCTGGTTGTGAAATATCTTTGTTCGCGTACTGTCGTTCCTGCGTTGAACGTGAATTTGAAGTCTTTCAGGAAGGTGATATCGACAAAGCCGTTACCGTTAAACGTATTTGCATTTGTTTCCGACAGATTGAGAATGGAGCTTTGTATGGATGAGTTCGGAAGAACGGGGCGGGCTAATCCCAACGCGGTATTTGTTGTTCCGTAGTCATACAGTTTGCCGTTTTCATCGGTCATGATATTTCCATGCTCATCTCTGATATAGACCGGGTAGATAGGGGCAACTTGTTCTACGACACTTGCCATATCTGTGCTATAGTCTTCTGACAAGGTCGATGTTTCGCTGTGAGTATAGTTTACGTTAGCACCGAATTTCAACCAACTCTTTGCCTGGTAAGAACCTTTGAAGCGGGCAGAATAGCGTTCGTATCCGGCATTGGGGACAATACCTTCGTCGTTCAGGTAACCAAAGGAGCCGTACATTTGCATTTTGTTGGTTCCTCCGGATATATTGACGTTATATTCCTGCCGGAAGGCGCTGCTATATGCTTCATCGACCCAGTCGTCGGGAGATAACGTATATCCGTTCACTACCCGTCCTAATTTGGCGTTGGGGTTTAGTCTTCCGTCTTTTCCTATCAGGTATTCGTTTTCCGGATAGTTGAATACGTTATAGGTTAAGCCGCCGTTTTCTTTGGTATTGCCTACCATATTGATATTCGCCTGCGTATATGCGTCATTTTCAGATAATCCTTTGACGTATCTTAGTTGATTATATAATGCTTTATAATGAGCTTCGTAGTATTCTCCGGGGTCTTTGATGTAGTCGTAATCGATGGTGCCACGCGTATTTACGCCCCATTTGGCGGAAGCCGTCACTTTTGCTTCTCCCACTTTTGCCTGTTTCGTGGTGATAATAATAACACCATTGGCACCTCTTGCTCCGTAAAGAGCATTCGATGCAGCATCTTTCAATACGGAAACCGATTCTACATCAGAAGGGTTGATATTGTTCCAACCTCCTTCATAAGGCATGCCGTCGACAATAATCAACGGGTCGATATCAGCATTGATAGAACCTATGCCTCGTATGATAAGGGATGGAGAACCTCCGCCAGGCTGTCCGGAACCAGTTGTCATTTGTAATCCGGCAACCTGTCCTTGTAATGATTGTACGACATTGGTGGTTGAGCGTTGTGTCAGTTTTTCTGCGCTGATAACTGTGGCTGAACCTGTGAATGCTGATTTTTTGGCTGTTCCATAGGCTACTACGATAACTTCATCCAAATCCTGGGTGTCGCTGACCATTTTGACGTTTAGTATACTTTCCCCTTTCCAGATTATTTCCTGGGTTTTTAAACCGACGAAAGAGAATACGAGTGTCGAGCCTTTTTTGACATCGGTCAGGGTAAATCTTCCTTCTGAGTCAGTAATTGTTCCGGTGGAACTGTCTTTGATGAAAATGGAGGCTCCGACAACGGTTCCGTTTTCATCTTCTACGATACCGGTCACTTTGCTTTTTTGTTGAGTTACCGCAGCTTGTCGGGAAAGAGTATTCGCTTCTGTGTGAATATTCCCAAACAAATTGAATACTGACAGGATAATCAACACTTTGGTCAGTTTTAGTTGAGTTAACATAAGCCTGTGATTTAAGAGGTTAATAAGTCGCAATATTATACTAGTGAAAACTTGTAATTTAGATGAGAGACATAGTCTTTACAGAACTATGATATCTTATCGTGTCAAAAATAATAATATTTTTCTTATTAGGTATTAAATTGTGAAAAATAAGTTATAGAATCTCTGTTCTTTCTTTAAAGAAGAGTGTTTTGCACGCTAAATGCCCCCTGTTTTACTTATCTCCTACTTTCTTATAGGACAAAAGGCCATAGTTCTGTAAAAACTATGGTTTGTTAGATAGAATTTGATAAAAAAAGTAAAGGCTACATCGTGATGACATAGCCTTTACTTTTTCTTGAGTTTATATGTTCTTATCTTCTGCGACGTACGCTTCGAACCGGAGAAGATTTCTCGGCTTTCGGCGCTTTTGTCTTTACTGTTTTTTCTTTGGTTTCTTTAACAGCCTTTTCGGTAGTGGCTCCGCCTTGTCCGCGGGCTGATGATTTTCTCGCTTTTTTAGCCGCTTTCGGGTCTTCTACCTGAGTAGTGTCGGGCTGGAACCAGAGTGACTTTTCGAAGGCAACCAACTGGCCTTCGATGCGGTCCTGTTCTTTCTTGAGGGAATCGGGAGTCGGGCAGTAAGCCATCAACGGCTGGTTCATCAGGTTCTGTGTCTTATAGATCTCGCCTTCGAACATACGGCGGCGGAAATAGTCGTCGAGCGTGAAGGTCATGGCATTGTTGATGTTCGATGTCATGATAAATGCCGTGTTGATATACGGGCGGATGCTTTCGTAAGGAATCCAGAACATGGGCATGGTTAACTCGCCGACATCACCTGAAGTGGTCATGATCGGGCAGATGGCCAGTGTCTTTACATCGAATACGGAGTTATTCTGGTCGAAATACCAGGCTTCCTTTACATAATAAGAGCGGACGGTTTCGGAAGGAATATCGCTTTCGTTGATCACGAAAGTGGTTCCCTGGTTACCTTGTCCGGGTACTTCCTCATAATAGATGCCGAAGCGGTCGAGCATGTCTTTCAGGTTGATCTTGCTGTTGTCGCTGAAATCTTCGTAACCGTCTTCATACTGGTATGCGTCTATTTTACCTTCGCTGATCAGACTGAAGATGATGGAGAAAAGGTTCATCTGTCCGTTCATCGGGGTGACCGGATAATACAGAGGAGCATTCTTCTCTTTCATCAGGTCTATCTGCCGGTACATGACACGCATCCAGCGGGCGTTGCCCACTTCCTGTGTCATACGCTCGTTCATATCCTGTGCCCGCACGGTCAGTTCGGGTATACCGGTGTCTTTCTTATCATTAGCCCGTTCTCCGCGGGTGGCCTGCGGGCTTCTTCTTGCCCGTTGCTGGGTGTTTCCTGTTTCTTCCTGTGCCTGTATGGAGGTAGCTGTGAAGAACAGGGCGCTTGCAATTGCCAGTATGTAATAAAAACGTTTCATATTTTATATTCTTAGTTTGAGGGCGGTTCGCGAACCGCCCCTACTTAATTTACAATGACTTCGATCGGGGTGAGGGTACGTTCCAGGCCGTCAGGTCCTTTGGCTACTACACCTCTGATGAAAAAGCGTTTTCCTCTTGTCAGACGACGTATCCTGTCTTTCTGGTTGTCCGAGAACCGGGGACCCTGAGAAACTTCAGGTATTGCATTTCCCATGGAGTCGAAGAACAACAGTTCGAAACGTAGTACGTCAAACTTTATATTCAATATTTCATCGTCGATAGCTGCCTGGAGTACTTCCGTCTCGATCAGATTACGCTTGGTCATGTTTCCGCCGCGGAACTTGCGCATATTGCCGTTCTGGTCCTTATACTCGATGTAAGGCATCGGGTCGGGCAGGGCACGTACGCGGAAGGTATTCTTGGCCATTTCCACGCTGCGACCGTCGGCCATGCGGGCATTGACGGATATAACAGCGTCGGTACCGACCTTTGAGGGGCGGGCTTCCCAGATATCGCCTTTGCGTGTCAGGGTTCCGTTTGTCATGGTGGCCGTTACGTTTCCGCTCGGTACGCCCGGTACGGCAATACGCATCTCGTTGGCGATTCCGGCATATAATACGTTCATCAGTAACGGGGCAACGGTTGCACTCGGTTCCGTTACGAAGTATTCGCTTTCGAAGTTCTGGCGCATTATGCTGCCATCGTTATTGGGCATCTCGATGTACCCTTTGATCGGGTAAGTACCCGGGGCACCGGCAATGGCGGTGAACTGTCCGCGGCTGTCTTCCGGCAACTGCTTGCCGTTGACAAATACGGCCGGACGTTTGGTTGAATCGACGGCAGACAGGACGATGTTCGCCTTGTACTGGCTTCCGCGCATGACGATCTGGCTCTCCGGTATGACCTGTGCGGTCATCTGGTTCACGCGGTAGTCGCCTACGTCGACACTGTTCAACAGGTTGTTCAGCACTTCGCCTTCTGCGTAGCGGATATCGCTTTGCAGTTTCGTCAGTAATGTTACGGCTGCGGCAACCGGCATATTTTCAAACAACGCTTCTTCCCAGGTGCGGGTATTGATCCCTGCCTTGTGAGGCGGTGTAGTGCTCAGGCTTGCTTCCAGGATGCGGGTCTTGGCACTGTCCTGTACCATTTCGCCCATCATTACGCGGTAAGCGTCGATGGCTTCGCGCAGCTTCTTTCCTTCTCCGGTAACCGGGCCCAGCATGATGCGTGAAGCGGCTTCGAGGTCGTCTTTATGCTCTATCTTGTTTACGTTGGCATCTTTCCCATCGGCAATTACCGCGATACGTTGCTTCAGGTCCTGCACGTAGTTGTACAGGCTGTCGGAAGCGGACTTTACCTGTTTACCCTTATCGTACCATTCCTTTACCTTTTCGGGGTTGGACTGGTAGTAGGTATCCAGTTCGCCTGCCACGATCTCGTTTCGGTGAGCCGAGTTGCTGATGGAGGTGCGTAAACTGTCTTCCACTAGCTCGAAACCGTCGAGAACCTCCGACGACACGTTCAGTGCCATCATTGCGATGAACACCAGATACATCAGGTTGATCATCTTCTGACGGGGCGAGTTGGGATTATTTGCTATTCCTGCCATATCCGATTACTTCATTGGGTTGTTTGTATACGGAGCCTGCTGCTGATATCCGTACGGTTGCTGATAGGCCTGCTGGTAATTCTGCTGCTGTGCCGGCTGCGGTTGCTGCTGGTAAACAGGTTGTGCGGGCTGCGCCGGTTGCTGGTATCCCATATTGACCGTCATAGCCTGCAACAGGCGGCTGTATACCTGGTTCAATTCGGCCAACTGTCGCGTCATCTTTTCCGTTTCGTTGCGGAACACGGAACTGTCGACAACGGAGCCGTCATACATTTCGCGAATGCGGCTCAAGCCACTGTTGATATGTTCGATCGATTCGATCTGCGAGCTGATGCTCTTCAACTGTATTTCGTAGATCGTGTTCAAGCCGGAGATGTTGCGGTTCAGCATTTCCATCTGCTGCACGTAACCGCGGGAATTCTGGTTGATGCCATCCGAATTATCCGTAATGCTCTTATACGAGTTCAAAAGTGTGTCGGAAACGTCGGTCAGCGAATGCGTCACCTGGCTGAAACGTTCCATATTCTCGGACATACCCGAAAGCTGTTCCAGATATTTCTGCGTCGCTTCCGTCAGTTCCGCCATCTTGGAGATCTGTTCGGCGGCGGCGCTCAGTTTCTTGATACTGTCGGAAAGGTTTTTCGTATCTTCTTCGCTCACATCCAGGCCGAGATTGCCCAGTCCGGTAGTCTGCTTGCCGCCTAAGTTGATATTCAATCCGCCAGCAACCTCGTCGTCGGTCGTATTCTCAGGCGAATTGACCAGATTGGACATAGGCGTGTTGGCGAAATCCGGACGGTCGAGCGGGTTCTTCGATTTCAAAACCGGGAACACTTCTTCCCAGTGATATTCGTTGAATGGCTTTTCAAAAGCGGAGATAAAGAATACCAATGCTTCTACCGTCATGGCCACAAACAGGATTTGGTTACCATACGGCAAGTGTAACAACTTGAACAAGGCGCCTATAATAACGATGGAGGCTCCCCAGCTATAACAGAAATTCAGTACCCGCTTGCCTTTTTCACTGGCGAGGTACATTTCTACTCTGTTTTTATATCTTCTATATTTTCCCATGATATAATGTATATTCGTTAATTAGAGAGGGCGGGTGAACTCCGCCCCTGCGTTATTTTTTACCTTTTGCTCTCGAAAAACCGATTTGTGTACGGGCGCAACGGAAACCGATGTATGAACGCGTTTCGTTCTGGTATTCGAAGGTGCGCATATCCGAACGGATAAACTGTGCCACGTCTTTCCAGGAACCGCCGCGTACGACCTTCTTCTTCATGGCATACGGGTCTTCCTTCGCGGCATTGTAGCGCAGATCCGGATTCATGTCGCTCATCTGGCTCGGTCCGGATTCGGAATAAGAAGTCGATGTCCATTCCGCCACGTTGCCGGCCATGTCATAGAGGCCGAATTCGTTCGGAGCGAAAGAGCCGACACGCGAAGTGATCAGATGACCGTCTTCCGTATAGTTGCCTTTGCCCGGTTTGAAGTTGCCCAAGAAGCAACCTTTTCCGCTCACCAGCTCGTCGCCTGCCCACGGATATTTGTTTTCGTTCTTGCCTGTACGGGCCGCATATTCCCATTCGCCTTCGGTCGGCAGGCGGAACGGTTCGAGAGCCTGTCCGCTGGGGAAGTTCAGAGATTCCTTGAACAGGTTGGTGCGCCATACGCAGAATGCTGTCGCCTGTTCCCAGGAAACGCCTACCACAGGATAATCGTCATAGCCCGGATGCGAGAAATACATACGCATATAAGGTTCGTTGTAAGCATTGTTGAAATCGTTCACCCAGCAACTTTCGTCCGGATAGATATTCACGATACGGGTGTGGAGGAAATCCCACGGCCCGCTGAGCCGTCGTGTGATGGTTTCGTTCACGATCTCGCCTTCCTCGGTGATGTAGGCCGTGTCTTTGGATATCATGATCACTTCGTCAGGGTCGACCTGGATATCGGTGTTACGCACGCGGGCTGCCGGGTCCAGGTTGTGTTTGCGAAGGGCTGCTGACGTATAGTCGTACCATTCGTAGCGATAGACCATCTGTTTCGGATCCAACGTCTTTTCGCCGGTCACCGGATTTACGGTGTAGACACTTTCGATTGCCCGTATCTCGTCTTCATTGGCACGTTTCCAAGGAATCGGGCGGCTCCAGTCCAGATGCGGAGTCACCGGTTCGCCATATTTATCTTCAGTAATCTTAAACAGGTCATTGCCGCCATAAGCCGGGTCGGCCAGACGTTCGCGGATAATGGAATCGCGCACCCAATACACGAACTGACGGTATTTGGCATTCGTCACCTCTGTCTCGTCCATCCAGAAAGCATCGAAAGAGACGCCTTTCGTTTCAGGATTGATCCCCCACAAGGAATCCTTATCTGCGGGTCCCATCTCGAATGAGCCTCTTTTGATCAGAACCATCCCGTAAGGGGCAGGTTCGTTAAACGCCACCGATCGTACCCCTGTCACTTCGCCCCCGCCACCGGAAAGGGTTTTGCCACATGAGGTAAACAGGGCTACTGCCGCAAGTACTAACAATACTTTTTTCATATACTATAATATACGTACACTTTTATGTCTATTCTTTCCTGACTTCGATTTTTTCAACTTCAACTTGTAGCTCACTACCAACTCGTGGCTTCCACTCGTGGCTTTCAAGATGGGTATGGTAGAGATCGGAAAATCATACGCATATCCTACCTGAAAACTCCCGATCTTGGCTCCTAACAACAGGATCAGCGACTCATTCACACGCCAGGAAAAACCTCCGTTAAACATCTTATTATAAAACAGCCGGGCGGTTATGTCCGCCTGGAAGCTCTGCATGTCTGTTTTCAGGAATACAGACGGCTGTAATTCATACAACGGATTTCGAAACTGAATATTGTATCCGGCTATCAAATTATATGTGCTGGCGAGATACATGGAAGAATATTCGTCCAATATGATCTCCGTCTTGTTCAAGTGCGTGACGCCCAAACCGGCATAGAGGTTCTTGCGGTGATAGTAAAGCCCGGCGTTCAAGTCGAAGCCCATTCCGCTCACCTGCGTCTTTGGAATTGCCTGGTCTTCCTGTTGGTGGAACTGGCTGGTCGGATAAAAGACCTTTTCTCCGTCAAACGACTGGTTTACCATTCCGAACTGCATTCCGATACTGAGCGTACCGCCAAACAGTTTTTGTTTATAGGCATACTGCAAATTGACATGTGTATTGACGAAAAGCCCGATTCCTTCGGTAAAGACGACCATCCCGATGCCATGATTGGTTTTCCCGATCTTCAGTGGCATATCCGCATTGATGAAAAAGGAGGTCGGCGCCCCGTCGATCCCGACATATTGCAAACGAGACAGCGCCAACATGTTCAAGTCTCCCGTAACACCCGCATACGCCGGATTATAGTAACCCAGCGCCATAAAATACTGGCTTAGCTGCGAGTCGTATTGCGCCCGCGCTCCCGTGAGGCCGGTTACCAAAAGGATAATAAGCAGGAGATATTTGTTCATATATCAAGAAACGGAATAAATCCGAATAAATTGTATAAAAAGCAAACGAGGCGGCGGGACATAGCCCTGCCACCTCGTTATTATTTCATGCCTGTACGTTTTTATCGCACATTAATATTCTTCTTCGTTGAAGAAAAAGTCTTCTTTACTTGGATAGTCGGGCCAGATATCTTCCATGCATTCATAAATCT
>OGOU01003480.1_pt1 | contig 10057 bp, 9 predicted proteins | sample 1552721 | NCBI WGS metagenome assembly OGOU01 (sample SAMEA2580176, study PRJEB22360) | human gut metagenome | biome: human gut; feature: human-associated habitat; material: faeces | place: Denmark | collected 2008/2010 | reverse complement strand
CCCACGCCCAAGCCCCAGCTGGCCCAGACCCAGGCGGTGGCGGCGGATACCACGGTATCAAATCTCGCAAGGGAAAAGCGCACCCAAATAAGGGGCGGCGGGCAGGACGTGTATACCATAATGGTATATATGTGCGGCACCGACCTTGAGAGCAACTACGGCATGGCCACATCGGACATAAACGAGATGCTCCATGCCGACCTTTCGGATAAGGTCAACATAATCGTGGAGACCGGCGGCGCGGATAAGTGGCAGAACACCGTAATAAGCAGCAAGGTCAACCAGATATACCAGGTAAAGAACGAGGGCATACTGCGCCTTGAGGCCGATTTCGGCAAAAAGGCCATGACAAAGGCCGAAACGCTTACCGAGTTCATACAGTACTGCGAGGCTAACTTCCCCGCCGACCGCTATGCCCTCATAATGTGGGATCACGGCGGAGGGTCCAACACCGGCTACGGCTACGACCAGAAATTCCCCAACGGCTCCATGACGCTGGACGTGTTCAACAAGGCATTGAAGGACGCGGGCTGCACCTTCGACTTCATAGGCTTTGACGCCTGCCTCATGGCCACCCTTGAGACCGCCATAGTGGCCGAGCAGTATTCGGATTACTTCATCGCCAGCGAGGAAACTGAGCCGGGCTGCGGCTGGTACTATACCAACTGGCTGACAGAGCTCAGCAAAAACACCTCCATGGATACCGTATCCATAGGCAAAACAATAATAGACGACTACACGGCGGCCTGCCGCCAGCAGTCCTCCTCCAACCAGACCACGCTGTCATTGATAGACCTTGCGGAGCTTTCGGGAACCGTGCCCGAGGCCTTCAATAAGTTCGCCTCCTCCACGGTCGAGCTGATAGATTCCGACAGCTATACCGTGGTATCCAATGCGCGCAGCAGGGCAAAGGAGTTCTCGTCGGGCATAAACCAGATAGACCTGATAAACTTCGCGGACAATATGGGAACGCCTGAGGCGAAGGCGCTTTCCGAGGCGCTGCGCGGCTGCATAAAGTACAACAGGGTATCCAAGTCCCTTGCCAATGCCAACGGCATTTCCATCTACTTCCCCTACCGGAAGCTTTCCTCCATGAACAGCATGGTGGATATATACGACGAGATAGGTATGGACGACGCATATACCAACTGCATAAGGAGCTTTGCCTCGGTGGCGGCGGGCGGCCAGCTCACCTCCAGCTCCTCAGGCTCCCCCCTCACCTCCCTGTTCGGGGATATGAGCGGCAGCGGCAACAGCGCCGATATGCTTTCCGAGCTGCTCTCCGCGGCGCTCGCCGGCAGCAGCTACTCTTCCGGCGGCTCCAGCTATTCCGACCTTTATGATATGTTCGCGGGCATGCGCTCGGTAAAGAACAAAAAGGCAAGGTGGCTCGACAGGGACGCCATGACCGCGGCGGAGGACTTCTACGCGAACAACCGGCTTGACGCCTCGCGCCTCATAGCGACCGACAAGGGCGGCAAAAAGGTGCTGAAGCTCACCGATGCCGAGTGGGATCTGGTGCAGGATACGGCTCTGAACGTATTTATAGACGACGGGGAGGGCTACATAGACCTGGGCATAGATAACACCTACGAGTTCGACGACGACCTTGACCTGATACTGGACTACGACAAGACCTGGATCGCCCTCAACGGCCAGGTAGTGCATTATGAGCTGATGTCCAACGACGTGGACGGCGACTCCTACGTCATAACCGGACGGGTACCGGCCCTGCTCAACGGGGAGCGGGTAGACCTTATACTGGTCTTTACCGATGAGGATCCTTACGGCACGGTGGCCGGAGCCCGCATAGTATACGGCGATGAGACGGATACCGTAATGAAGGGCCTTATAGACATAAAGCCCGGCGACACTCTGGACTTCCTCTGCGACTACTATAGCTACGACGGGGAATATCTGGACAGCTACATGCTGGGCAACCGGATGACCGTTGAAGGGGAGCTCACCATAACCAACGTGAGCATAGCGCAGGAGAAAGCCCTTTCCACCTTCCGGCTCACGGATATATACGGCGCGGAATACTGGACAGAAGCCCTTGAAAACTGACAAGGAAAGGAGAGAAATGTTATGAGATCAGAAGCAAAGAAGTTTAGGACGGTGGCTTCGCTTATCGTTATGCTGCTTTCCGGCGCGGCAGGATTTTTTATAGGCGCTGCCCTCGGCAATGCTTGGGGCGGGGCGATATGCTTTTCCATGATCGCCGGGATCGCCTGCGTGGTTTACGCGGTGGATAATCGGGACGAGTAAAAAGCATCTGCGGCATTACCGGCAAAAGGCTTTGCCAAGCTAAAAAGGAACGGCCCTTGCCGTTCCTTTTTAGTATTATGTTTTTTATTTGTCGGGTTTTTCTGCCCTTACCGCTCCTTGGCCGCCTCTTCCTCCTCCAGCACTCTGTAGGCTACCTTGCCTACAAGCGTCTTGGGGAGCTCGGGACGGAATTCCAGCTCACGGGGCATTGCGTACTTGGCCACGTACTTGGTACAGTGCTCCAGTATGCTCTTTTTCAGCTCCTCGCTGCCCTCATAGCCCGGCTTGAGCATTATGAAGGCCTTTACCCGCTGTACCCTTATGGGATCCTTTACGCCTATGACGCAGGCAAGGTGTACCGCCTCATGGGCTTCCAGCACGTTTTCTATCTGGGATGGGTATACGTTATAGCCGTTGGTGACTATCATGCGCTTGATGCGCTGGCGGAAGTATATGAAGCCTTCCTCGTCCATCTTGCCCAGATCGCCGGTATGTACCCATATGAGGCCGTCGCCGTGGTCCTTCATGGTGTCTGCGGTCTCCTTGGGGTGGTTCACGTAGCACAGCATCACCGTGGGGCCGGCAAGACATATCTCGCCCTCCTCGCCGTATGGTACCTCCTGGGTGGTGCCGGGCTTTACTATCTTATAGTAGGTATCCGGGAAGGGCAGGCCAATGCTGCCCTCCTTCGCCTTGTGCATGGGGGTAAGGCAGCTGGCGGTGACGCACTCGGTGGTTCCGTAGCCTTCGCGGACTTTGATAGTTGCGCCGTGGGATCCAAGGAACGCATCAAAGCGCTTCTTCAGCTCCACTGAGAGAGAGTCGCCACCTGAGAATACGCCCTTCAGACAGGAAAGCTCCAGAGCGTCCGCCTCGGGCACGCGCAGAAGCGCCTCCAAAGGCGCGCTGTTCACCTCCACGGGAAAGAAGTCCAGGTGGTTCAGAGCCCAGTTCGCCTTCGGATCGACATCGGGGGCGAGGAAGGGGTTCTCCTCGTCGATGATCTCGCTCACGTTGAAGCCGTAGAAGCGCAAGAGCCAGTCGGCCTGGTAGAGGCGGTGCTCGCGGTTCAGCTGCACGGCGTCGGTGGCGGGCAGGAGCGGGTCGGCCACGACGGGGAGGTAGGCGCTGAAGAACACGCGCTTCAGCGACAGGTGGGTGTACAGGGCCGCCGACAGGTTCAGGATCTGGTAGTCGCTTTCCGGGGTGGCTCCGACGATCATCTGGGTGGACTGGCCCGCCGGCGCGAAGGCCCGTGCCTTCCGGGCGTTCTTCTTCGTCAGGTATACCGTAGTGCGCTTCTTCGCCAGCGAGCGCGATTCCGCATCGTCGGCGATGGAGTCGCAGATATGCCGCATGGGGGCCAGGATGGACGCACGCGACTTGTTGGGGGCCAAAAGCCCCAGGCTCTGCCGGCTCGGCAGCTCCAGATTCACCGAGAGACGGTCGGACAGGCGCCCCAGCTCGTCGATGAGCTCCACCGAGGTGCCGGGGATGGCCTTGGTGTGGATGTAGCCGCGAAAGCCGTACTCCTCCCGCAGGATGCGCAGGGCCTCGATCATGAGTTCGGTGGTGCGATCGGGGCATCCGGCGACGCCCGAGGAGAGGAACAACCCCTCGATGTAGTTGCGACGGTAGAAGCCGATGGTGAGGTCGGCCAACTCGCGGGGCGTAAATGCGGCTCGGGGGGGCCCGGCGTTGCTCGCGCGGTTCACGCAGTAGCAGCAATCGTAGACGCAGACGTTGGTCATGAGCACCTTGAGCAGCGTGACGCAGCGCCCGTCCGGCGTGAACGAATGGCAGCATCCCGCCTGGGTGGCCGCGCCCAGCTGTCCGGCCTTGCCCGCGCGCTGAACCCCGGAGGAGGTGCAAGCCACGTCGTACTTCGCCGCATCGGCCAGAATCTCCAGCTTCTCGATGACGTTCACCGCGCAACCCCTTCCAACCGCCAGCCCTAACAGGCACACTTGTTCGCCCGAATGAATGTACGCTATACTACTCGAATAGATGTTCGCGTGTCAATAGAATTGGGAGGTTAAGGGGGATGGTAGCGTGATGCCGAACGGTATTCTCCTTGCCCAAGATCATTTTACCGGTGTCAGTAAAATGATTGCGTGCCTTTCTCTCCAAAGGATTTCGTCGGCTCTGCGGAAACGGGTGGGGGAATCGGGTATCATGTTCGGCGCAGGAAAGACGAGGGAACTCCTCACGGATGAAAGGGCGGCTATGGAGGCTTACAAGCGCGAGTTCATCGAGTTCATGGTTCAGAGCGACGTGCTGAAGTTCGGCGATTTCACGCTGAAGAGCGGGCGCAAGTCGCCGTTCTTCATGAACGCGGGCGCCTATGTGACCGGCGAGCAGCTGCATCGGCTGGGGCTGTACTACGCCCAGGCCATCAACGACAATTTCGGGCTGGACTTCGATGTGGTGTTCGGGCCAGCCTACAAGGGCATCCCCTTGGCGGTGGTGACGGCCATGGCGCTTCAGGAGCTGTACGGCAAGGAGGTAAAGTACTGCTGCAACCGCAAGGAAGTGAAGGACCACGGGGCCGACGCGGGCAACCTGCTCGGCGCGGAGCTTCACGACGGCGACAAGGTCATCATGGTGGAGGACGTCACCACTTCGGGCAAGTCCATCGACGAGACCTACCCCATCTTGAAGGCCGCTGCCGATGTGGATGTGCGCGGGCTCATCGTGTCGCTCAACCGCATGGAGGTGGGGAAGGGCGGCGTCACCACGGCCCAGAAGGAGATCGAGGCGAAGTACGGCTTCCCGGTGGCCTCCATCGTGTCCATGGCCGAGGTGAAGGAGTGCCTGCACAACCACGAGGTGGCCGGGCGCATCGTGATCGACGACGATATCGCGGCCGCCATCGACGCCTACTACGAGCAGTGGGGCGCCAAGGAGTAGGGCAGGCTCATACGACCGATCGACTGCCTAGAGGACGCCTAACGTGCGATTGCGCAGGTATTGCGCGGATGCGACTTCCCTAAATCGGAGCGTTGTCGTACAATAGGCCGACGCGGAACGGCATCGATGGGGAGGGTCGGCCGTTCACGCGCTCGTCGCCGGTGTGGCTCAACGGTAGAGCAACTGATTTGTAATCGTCCTGGTAGTGGCTCGATTCGTGTCAGTGATTCGACGTTTTACCAGGTCAAACCGTGCAAGCAACTATTGCCCCCTTTTCACCCAAAACTAGCAAATTGGGTGAAAAGGGGGCAAAGTTGTTTAGATTTCGGAAGAGATCGCCCCAACATCGCCCCAAGATTGCACCGCTCAATCATCGTGAGTATCGGCCTCGTCGGCGCTCTCGATGGCTTCCTGGAGGCAGTCTGCGATCATCGCCAAAGCCCGTCTTGTCGATCTCAGGTAGTGGCTGCCCCTGGTTGTTCCGTCCGAGTGGCCCATGGCCATGGACACCAGCGAATCGGGGCTGCCCGCCTCGGCGTGCATGGTGCTCCAGCAGGTGCGCATATCCCCCAGTCTAACATACTCGACGTTGTGGGCCTCGCACCATGCCTTCCAGTTGTGGGCCATGGTTGCGGGGGCCGTGTGCCCCGACCCGTCCTTGCCGTTGTCTCGGCCTGACGGGACCAAAGCCCCGCCTCCTCCTCGCTCGCGAAGCGTTAGCAATCTGGAAGCGAAGGGCTCGCCGATGACGGCATCCCGTTGGGAGAGCTCTGTATTCGTGCCACACTGGAGCTTCTTGCCGCCCTTCGCTGTCACAATGGTCTTGTCGATCTTCACCACGGCGTAGACGGCTCCCTTGAACGTCCATGGCGACACGTCCTCCCATCGCAGCGCCGCTGCCTCCTCCAGGCGCAGGCCGCCGCCCAGCATGGCGAGGATGACGGGCTCGTACTTCAGACCCTCCACGGATCGCAGCAGGCCGCGCACGGTGAGCGTGTCCACGAGGGTCTTTGCGCGGCGCTGGCGCTTGGCGTACTCGAACCTCGCGGCGCACGGGCTTGCCGATATCACCTGCTCACGCACGGCCATGTTGAATATCTTCGACAGCAGCCGCGCCGTCGAGCGCTGCACCGACGGGGACTCTATCTCGTCGATGACGCCGCGCTGGATGTCTCTCCACGACAGGTCGCGCATTCGACGGCGCCCGATGCGCGGGTCGATCTCGCGCCAGTAGAGGCGCTCGTACTCCTCGCTGGTCTTAGCCGCCAGACCGTCGCATGACGGCCATACGGTGCCCTCCCAGAACCGGCGCACGGTGCAGGCTTCGCCCACGATCTCAAGGCCGCCCTGTATGCGCCCCAGGGCAAGATCGGCGTCGCGCCTCTCGCCGTGGATCGTCTTCGACCGCCTGCGGCCGTTCTCCGTCCACTGTATCCTGTAGACGCCGTGGCCCCGTCGCTCGATGCTGCCGAATCTCGATCGGGACATGATACAATCCTCCTTGGTCATGCATCTGCAGCTTACGGGCTCCGATGCCACCGCGTGTCATGCGCCGATCGGGCATGGCACGATACTCTTGCGAGCCCCGCCAGTCCGCCAAGATCAAAGCGGGGCTCCTTCTCTCAACACTGCTCGCTCACTGCCGAAGCAGTGCCGAAGCACTGTCGGAGCAGTGTTTTGTTGCGAAAAGGTTCACTATCCTTAAACCGCAACATCTTGTGTTTCAGCCTTCATTTATGGAAGGTTTTCTGCAAATTTCGAATCGAATGCCCAACATCTTGTGCCTTTACTTTTGCACTGCTGTGAATTTATAATCAGAGCAGCTCATCCACCGTGTGTGCGAAGGAGACCTCTGGAAGCGCCTAAACAGCGCTTCCGGCATTTCTGGCCCCTTTCTTCTTCATCTCCCTTACTATGCCTCGGTATTTGTCTTCATCGTCTACCGGGTACGCAGTCACCAACTGATAGTATTTCCCCCTGTCCTCAAGAACCACGAGGTATCTCATCTCATCAAGGAACAGCTTCACGCGAGTGTGGTTCTTCTTCTTGCGATCCTTGTGCGTCGATGTCCACATCATCACGCCCTTGCAATCGTCGGCAATAGGGTAGTCGCATTTCCCGACGGGGACGTTGCCGCACTCCCCGCAGTTCTCGATGAAGGCCCGAGGCCACTTTATGAGACTGCACCTCTCGGGATCCGGATCGCGGTTTTCGGGCCTGCCGCTGGTGTGCCCGTAGTCCCTGCACGTCAGGTGCCAGAAAGACTCCTCGCGCGAGCCGAACTTTGGGTTAGTCCTTGGAGATACCGGAAGACCTCGGAAAGTGGGCCTGTTCTCCACGAAGTCCCTTCGGAAGATCGCGTAGAGCGCGCGCTCGTACTCCTCCCAGGGTTGCGAAGGGTCTTGGTCGACGGTTTCGGGAACCCAGCATTCCATGGCTACATCCTCCCCGGTTGCCAAATCAGCAGGTTGACCTTCTTCTCGGAGAGGAGGGTGGTCTTGGTCAGGGACACCCCAGACCTCACGGCCAGTCGGTTTATAAGCTCGACTTTGGTCGCGCTGGTGTCTTTCGTTATCACCTCGTTGTTGTGCCGGTAGGCGATAGCCCCGGTGAGGATGTCGACCAGTTGCATGATCTGCACCTCCTCGGAGCGGATCGGCTGAACCCTCCGTATGATCTCGTGGTCGAAATCGTAGGCGTCGTTGGCGCAGACATCGAGCAGCCTTGCCGCGTTCTCGCCGGAATGCGTGTCCTTGATGTCGATGTAGACGTAATAGCGCGCCTCTCTGTCGAAGATGCTCTTCAGCAGGTTGAAGTACATCTTGTAGTACCACTGGTCGTGCGTTTGCGAGAAGTCGGAATGCCTCAGGACGCTCTTGTCGGGGACGACGACCCCACGGAAATGGAGGTCGTCATCGTCCAGGAAGTAGTCGATGAGATCCATGTACAGCGCCTTGTTGCAAGGGGAGACCTTCGTCCATTTCACCTCGGCGTCGCGCTTGATCCCGTGCCGCTCCTTTATCTCCGTGAGCCTCTTGTTCACCTCGCGGACTTTGTTCAGCGGGCACCACACGGCCCCGAGCGACATCGCCTTGAACCTGTCATGCTCCAAATGGCAGCTCTCGTCGCAGTACACGTTGAACTCTTCGCCGCTGGGAGCCATAGCCACGCGTGGCACTGCATATGATTCCGTGTTGGTCATCTGTCCCTCCTACTCCATTTCCCTCGGGGCCTGGTGCCTAGAATACAAACCCCATTCTCTCCTTGTACATCTTCTCGTCGCGCGCCACGGTGCCGTCCAGGACGGTGAACATGGCGTAGTCGCCCTCCTCGCCCCTCTCCCGAGCTCTTCTGGCCGAGTCGAGGAGTTCCGGCTTCTCGTCGATGGACGCCCTCACCTCCTGCCTCAGCACCCAGCGGGTGCCTTCGGGAACGAGGCTGTCTTGCAGGAACAGGCCGGAGGCGACGTGCAGGAGGTCGTCGTCGCATATTTGGTCGAACAGGAAGTCGTGGGGATCGTCGATGCCGCCCCTGTCGTAGGCGTCCATGGCCATGAGCTTCAAGAACGGCACCTGCCCCATGAACTCCTCGGTCACGCTGTCGGTGATCGCCCCCAGCTGGCTGGCGAGCATCCCGTTTCGCGATTCGAGCTCGGCGATGCGCGCGGCGTCCTTCGCCGCCGAGGCCATGAGCTCGGCGATGCGCGCGGCGTCTGTCGCCGCCGACTCCTCAAGCTCGGATATCTTATCGTCCCGGAGGCTTATCTGGGAGTCGATCTTCCCGCGCCAGCGGATCATGGCCGTGCCGTAGCCCGCCAGAAGGCCGACGGCCAGCACCAACAGCACCAGCAGCGTGAACTCCCCGGGGCGCTGCGAGACGAGCGGCGGCCATTGCGACCACGGCGGCGCAGGCGAGCACTTTCTTGGCGATGCCCCACATCGAGTCGAGGAGGCTGTTCAGCTGGATGATCGATTCGGCGAGCTCCGCGTCGATGTGCACGTTCATCTACGCGCTCCTTCCCATCTCGGACGGTACTCGTAGATCCCCGGCATTTTTTTGAACTCTGACCTTGCCGGAGTCGGCCGCGAGCTCCGCTATCCCCAGAAGCCGCTCGCGCCCGTCGTCGTTCATGGACTCCCAGTAGCCGTTCAGCGCAGCCTGGGCGGGGTCGGAGTAGGAGACGGGAGGGTCGTAGCCGGCGATGGCGTCGATGGAGCAGCCGAGAATTACCGCGCAATCATAGGCCTGCTTCAGGGAGAGCATTCGCTCCCCTCGCTCCCATGTGCCATACCGGCTCGTCTTGATTCCGAGTTTTTCTGCCATTTCATCCTGAGAAAGACCTCGCGAGGTTCGCAGCTTCTTCAACTGTATGTTCATCTCACATCCCTTCTCTTCAGCGCAAATCATACCTAGCAAATTGAACATATTCAACAGAAAGTTGAAAAAAGTCCTTGACACTTCAGCAAAAAGCTGATTTACTCTGAATCACTTCAACAGAAAGTGAAGTTTTAAGTAGAACCCGTGAAGGAGGGAGCCGCATGAGAAGGCTGCTGCGCGCCGTCGGAGAGCCGAATCCGGCCGCGACTGCGTTCATGATCGCCAATTTGATCATGCTGGGCCTGTTCTGGCTCGGCGGCTTGGAGGAATGGCAGCGCGATCTTGCGCTCATGGGCGCGTTCTTCGCGTTCGGCGGGTGGATCGGATGCGCCCTCGGCGGAGTTGACGCGAGGGGAGGTGAGAGCGAGTGAGCTACGACAACGGCACCTTCGCGCGCAACCTGAAGATCGAGCGCGCGCGGCGCGGGTGGAACCAGCGTGACTTGGCCGACGCCGCCGGCATCGGCGCGGGCGATCTCGTCTTTATCCATTCGGTATCCGGC
>OGOU01003470.1_pt1 | contig 10077 bp, 10 predicted proteins | sample 1552721 | NCBI WGS metagenome assembly OGOU01 (sample SAMEA2580176, study PRJEB22360) | human gut metagenome | biome: human gut; feature: human-associated habitat; material: faeces | place: Denmark | collected 2008/2010 | reverse complement strand
AAGTGAATCCACTGGTGTTTGAGACCAGCGCGTCTACCAATTCCGCCATCTGGGCTTTTAGACGGGGCAAAAGTAGATATTCTTTTTGATTGTGGCAAGCTTTTCAGACTTTTTTTTCAAAAAAAGGATATATATAGATTTGCAAAGAAAAATATTAGTTACTTTAGCAAACGGTATAAATACAAAATATATTTCGGAATAGAATCGGACAAATAAATGAAGAACAGCATTTAATCTGTATTTTATTCGCCCAACCGACACAAAAAAAGCTATAGTATGAAAAATAGATATTGCATCATTATGGCTGGCGGAATCGGAAGCCGGTTTTGGCCTGTCAGCCGAACAAACCGTCCCAAACAGTTTTTAGATTTTTTCGGAACAGGACATACTCTCTTGCAACTGACCTATGATCGTTTCCGCAAAATCATTCCTCCCGAAAATATCTTCATCGTAACGAACGAACAATATGAAGGTTTGGTAAAACAACAAATACCGGATGCCGATGATAAACACATTTTGTTAGAACCCCAACGAAGAAATACAGCTCCTTGTATTGCTTGGGCAGCATACCGCATACAGTCTATCGATCCGGAAGCCAATATCGTAGTAACCCCGTCAGACCATCTTATTCTCAAAGAAGATGCTTTTGCGGAATGTATCGATAAAGGATTAGAATTTGTAGAAAAATTTCCGGCTCTTCTTACATTAGGAGTAAAACCCAACCGTCCGGAAACCGGATACGGATATATACAGATCGGAGATGAAAGTAACGGAGATATCAACACCGTTAAAACGTTTACGGAAAAACCCAATCAGGAATTGGCTGAAGTTTTTGTAGAAAGCGGAGAATTTTTCTGGAACTCCGGAATATTCATCTGGAATGTGCAGACCATTATTAAAGCGTTCCAACGATATCTTCCCGAAGTCTCGGCTCGATTCGAATCTGGAATCGGAAAATTCAATACATCTGAAGAAAAAGAATTTATTCAGGAAAATTTCCCCGCTTGCCAAAACATCTCCATAGATTTCGGACTGATGGAAAAAGCATCGAACGTATTTGTTCTCTGCGCCGATTTCGGATGGGCAGATGTAGGGACATGGGGATCTCTTTATGATATTTCGTCTAAAGATAAAAACGGCAATGTAAATCAAGAGGGAAAATCTCTCATTTATGAAAGTGATAACAACATCATTGCTGTTCCGAAAGATAAATTGGTCGTCATCGAAGGCTTAAAGAACTATATTGTCGCCGATTCGGACAATGTATTGCTCATTTGCAGAAAAGATGAAGAAGAACGTATCCGACAGATCGTGAATGATGCAAAAGTAAAATTCGGGAACGAATTTATTTGATAAATGGTCCTATAATTTGTCAATTTGAATTTATAACATAAAACGGCAGATTCTTGTAGAAAGGACCTGCCGTTTCTATATAGAAGAATGAACTATTCCGGTACTATCTTTATACTCTTTACAGCAAGCCTTGCCTCAAGCCATCGGACAAAACGCGATTGTTCTGCTTTCGACATAGGTTTCGCATAGCGTACCACAGCTAACGTCATCGTATCCAGTTTTCCGGTTTCTACACTACTGAATACAGATTTCGTAACTGCAATATTTTCAACTAACGGGAAAAGGACTTTAATCTCGGGTGAAATTGCAACACCTATCGTATCATACTGCTGATAACGAGACACGACTGTCCGCAAAGAATCGACTTTTTTATTCAATAAAGCAATCTGCTGCTGATTATCTTTATAAATATCTTGAAACATCATGCTGTTCAGGCTCTTCAAATCAATCTCCTTATTGGATGCAAATCCTTGTGAAAGGATCAATTTTGTACCGGCTAACCCATATTTGGGCAGTCGGGACTCGATCGCCAATATCGAATCTTTCGAAAGTTCTTGTCCTATAAGAGAAACCCGAATAACTTTCTGTCCGCTCTCAAATGAAGCCGTTTTACTTAAAACCTGAATATCAGGTAAATTAAACTGCTGATTCACAAACTGGAATGCAGATGTCTCGAAGTAATTCTGACGTATCATATTATAGGTAATGATCACGCTCGGTGTCATTGTAAGGAGCAGAATAGAATATACAATACGTTGTACGGTTTTCTCACGGTCTTTATCGACAAACTGCTTTTTAGAAAACTTCATTGCCTTTACTCCCATTGTAGTTGCAAAAGCGATAAAAACAGAATTGATAAAGAACAGATAAAACGCTCCGAAAAAATAGTGCATATTTCCATTGGCCAGACCGAAGCCTGCCGTGCATAAGGGAGGCATCAAAGCCGTAGCAATAGCCACTCCCGGAATTACGTTTCCCTTTTGCTTGCCATAGCCACAATACCTGCCAATCCGCCAAAAAGAGCAATCAACACATCATATATCGTCGGGGAAGTACGTGCCAGCAATTCCGACCGGGCTTCATTCAACGGAGAAATCAAAAAATAGAGCGTAGAGGTCAATACACTGAAAATAGTCGCCACACCTAAATTCCGAAAAGACTTTTTTATCAATTCGAAGTCATTGATTCCAAGTCCCAATCCAATGCCCATTATAGGACCCATTAATGGAGAAATCAACATCGCGCCAATAATAACCGCCGTAGAGTTTGTATTAAGCCCTAAAGAAGCAATAAAAATGGCAAAAATAAGTATCCATATGGTAGAGCCTTTAAATTCTATCCCTTCACGGATGGCCTCGACTGTCACCTGTTCACTTTCTCGGTCCTGACTCTGGTCTAAATAATGCCCCAAAAACTGCCTGACAGCAAGAAACGACTCTTTAAAAAACATATCCTCACTTTTTTATCAATTTATTTATCAACGGAATCTCTTTTATCGGTAAATCCCGTTTTACCATATAAACAACGAAAACAGATAAAAGTGCTGTACGGAACAATAATTTTAAAACCAGATTATCTATATCCACCCATATCGCAACAGCATATAAAACAAGAGTCAATACCGCATAACGTCCCATCGAGGGCAAGTCGTATTTAATCGGGTATTTTTTTTGTCCTATAAAATAGGAAGCCATCATCATCGAGAAATAACAGAAAAAAGCAGCCCATGCACATGCCATATACCCGAAACGAGGGACGAACATTATATTTATAGCCGCCGTAACAACAAACCCGAATAAAGAAAACCAAGCCCCCCATTGCGTCTGGTCCGTGAGCTTATACCAGAGAGAAAGATTAAAAAATATTCCGAAAAACAACTCTGCCAACATAACGATAGGAACGACTTCAATGCCTGTAAAATACTCCTTCGGCATAAGAAAGCGTACCAGATCCAAATAAAACATCACCCCCAAGAATATGAAGAGTCCGAAAATAACAAAATACTTCATCGCATCTGAATAGGATTTTTTATTCTCATCTCCGGATTCTTTGTTTTTTGCAAAAATAAACGGTTCATAAGCAAAACGAAACGCCTGCGTAAACATAACCATGACAATAGCTATCTTATAAGCTGCACCGTATATTCCCAACTCAGACATTGCATTAGGCCGTGATTCAGCCAACAACGGATAAAACATTTTATCAAATGTCTGATTCATAATACCGGCAATACCCAATATCAACAACGGGAATGAATAACGAAGCATACGTTTCCAGATCACCGCATCAAAACGATAACGAATCTTAAATATTTCGGGAATCAACATCAATAATACAGCTCCCGAACTGATCAAATTGGAGACTAAAATATAGCCTACCATAAAATCAGGATCAAAAAACCATGAAATCAAGGTGGGATTAGTTTTGTATATCCACGGACACAATAAGAAAAAAAACAGATTCAATGCGATATTCAAAAATATAGAAAAAAGTTTAAGCGCGGCAAAGCGTATCGGACGTTTCTGATAACGCAAATAAGCAAACGGCAAAGCGGTAAAAGCGTCTATTGCGATTATCAATGCCACCATCCAAACATAATCGGTATGAGCGGGATACCCCAACCATGCAGAAACCGGTTTCAAAAAAATAAGCACCAATATAAAGAACAAAGACGATGTGGATGCTAAAGAAATCAGGCCGGTAGTATATACTTTAAGAGGGTCTTTATACTCCTTATCATTGGCAAAACGAAAAAATCCGGTTTCGAGTCCATAGGTCAGAATAATCAACAACAAAGCCATATAGGCATATAAATTTGTAACTATCCCGTACTCTGCGGTAGTTTTTAGTGCGTTAATATACAAAAAGACAAAGCACCAATTCAAGAAACGCCCCAAGATACTGCTCAATCCGTATATCGCAGTATCCTTGGCAAGACTTTTCATTCCGGACATAAATAATCGTTTTAAAATAAAGAACCCTGTTCCGAGAAACGGGAACGACGCAAATGCGTATATGCCAAATCGGTCACTTCCCGCCCACGTGGAGTCCGTTTAATAAATCCTTCTTTAATTAAATACGGCTCATAAACTTCTTCAAGAGTACCCGGATCTTCGCCTAAAGCAGTAGCTATAGTCGTAAGCCCCACAGGTCCACCCTTAAATTTATCGATAATCGTGATCAGTATCTTGTTATCGATTTCGTCCAATCCATATTGGTCTATATTCAAAGCCTCCAGAGAGAACTTGGCAATATCTATCGTTATCTTTCCGCTACCTTTTACTTGTGCAAAATCCCGCACACGGCGTAATAAAGCATTTGCTATACGGGGTGTTCCCCGACTACGCATGGCAATCTCATCCGCAGCTTCGATCGTACAAGGGACTTGCATAATCGAGGCAGAGCGTAAGACGATACGGCTCAATACCGTATGATCATAATATTCAAGATGGCAATTAATGCCGAATCGAGCACGTAAAGGACTGGTCAACAACCCGCTTCGGGTAGTAGCTCCGATCAGAGTAAAAGGATTCAGATCGATCTGTATAGAACGAGCGCTCGGACCTTTATCGATCATAATATCGATACGATAGTCTTCCATAGCAGAATAAAGATATTCTTCTACTACGGGACTCAGCCGATGTATTTCATCGATGAAAAGAACATCGTTAGGTTCTAACGAGGTCAAAATCCCGGCCAAATCTCCGGGTTTATCCAATACCGGTCCGGAAGTGATTTTAAATCCCACACCTAACTCATTCGCCACGATATTCGAAAGAGTTGTCTTTCCCAATCCGGGAGGCCCATGCAGCAGGACATGATCTAAAGCCTCTTCCCTCATACGGGCAGCCATAACAAAAACCCTCAGATTCTCTATAATTTTATCTTGTCCGCTAAAATTATCAAAAGTCAGCGGACGAAGGGCTTTTTCAAACTCCCGTTCATTTTCAGAAATATTTTGCTCTCTTATATTAAAATCAGATTCCATATACAGGCTAAATGTTTCATACTTTCGAAAAACAAACTTAGATATTTATTTCGGGACAAACGATCTTTATGAAAAAGCATCTGGTTAAACTTCAAAACAAAATCGTTAAAATCAAGAATCTTTGCGCATTTTATTTTTCAGGGCCGCTTTTTTAGCTACTTTTTCCCAAAACTTTCTCTTATAATATAATGCTGTTTCCACTGAAGACGCAATATCCCAGCCCCGAAGACGGGAATATTCGGTAACAATATACGAAGTTACTTCATCACTCGGGCTGATTCTATCAAAATTACGAAGACACTCCTTTTTCGTCAGCTTGCCAAAACGCATCCTGTTCAAATCTACCAAACTAAAGTGCACGTCATCTCCGACTTGTTCATAAAGGACATTTCCCGGAGAATAATCCAGATGCAAGATTCCCAACTCATGAACTTTTAAAGTAAACTCGGCAAACTTGTCGAGGATATATTCACCCGACCCTATCGAATTATAAAAGTCACGCATCATTCGAGGATAATTTTCCATTTTACTTATAAAATATCCTTGATAAAAAAACAGACCTTTTTTTACTTCTATATAGGCTATCGGTTCAGGAGTGCGTATTCCTTTACTCAAAAGAAACATAGCATAATCATAAGCTCTCTTCGCTTTACTAGGGCGAAAAAAAGCATAGATAATACGGTTGATACAAATCGGAACTTTATAGCGTTTCACCACAACATCGATATCTTGTACCCTGAATTTCTTAATTTGATTACGGGCCTCATAAATCATATCCCCCCCATTACTGAAATCAGAGGGAAGTTGCTCTATAAAAAGTGAAAGTTTCGAATAATCCGGATTAATTACAATATTCATATCACCGAGTTAAAACTCTTCTTCGTTAATTCTATACAAATATACCTATTTTCTTGAATATAGCTTTTTACAAAACTATTTTTGGGCATATATTTCCTTTTTTATCTTATCCGCTATCTCTTCAGGAGAAATTTCATTTAAACAAGCATAATCATTCCGCCAACAAGGACGATTTCCAAATATCGAGCATGGACGACAGGGTAAATCGAGCTGAACAACATTATCCAGAGATTGTCTCCACCCTAAAAAACCCGCATAGGGATGAGTCGCACCCCAAACAGATATAACCGGAAGTCCGACTAAAGAAGCCAAATGCATATTTGCAGAATCCATCGAAACCAACAATTTCAAATGACTCATCAAGGCCAATTCTCCGGAGAAACCCAGTTTCATATCCGTTAAAGAAACAACCTTATCCGGAAAATCAGATGCCCATCGGTTTAAAACCAAAGACTCTTTTTCCCCTCCACCGAAAAGGAATATTTTATATTCTCCCGTTTTTGCCAACATCGATATTAGTTGTTCCATCTTTTTTTCCGGATATATCTTTCCTTGATGTTTTGCAAATGGCGCCACACCTATACAGTGCATCTCAGAAGAAAACTCCGATAATAAGATTTCCGGTAAAGCGGCTTTTTGCTTTCCATAAATCGAAACGAAATTTTCAGGAAAAGAAAAGCCGAGTTTCCTGAACACATCCGTATAACGATGAAAGGATGTAGGTAATTGCCGCAACTTTTTATGTCGACGCGCCGTAATTTCACATTTAGCAATTCGCCCCTTATTTATATGAATACTTTTCACACCTGAAAGACGCAATAATGCGCACAATAAACGTGAACGCAAAACATTATGAAGATCAGCTATCCCGTCAAAAGATAACGCCCGAAGCTCTTTATATAGTACATAAATACCTTTTATCCCCTTATGCCGTCCCCGAATTTCAGCCGGATAAATCTTTAAATTATCCGGTCGGTTTATGAATATCCGAGATACCACAGGAGTAGTCAGCATTGTAAAATTCACATCGGGATAAGCTTCACACAACGAGTAAACCACCGGAATAGTCATCGCAACATCTCCCAATGCAGAAAGCCGAATAATCAAGATATTTCTTAATGGTCGGGGGAAAATCACAGAACAATTATTTTTTACCATATAGCACCGGATTCAGGGCCGGATCATTATACATTTTCATTTGCTTATATACTTTCATATATTTCTTCCCCGACTCAATATCAAGTAAAAGCTGATCTATCGCAGAAGACAAATCGATTCGTTGCTCAAGCAACACCCGCAATTTTTCACGGCACTTTTCTATATGTTCCGGAGAAGCGTCACGGCGTTCTACCTCCTGCTGCATATGATAAATCTTAAGGGCCAGAATAGAAAGTCGATCTATTGCCCATGCAGGACTTTCGGTATTGATCTTTGCATCTGCTTCCACCTTTACATTCTTATACTTATCCCAGAAATAACTGTCTATCAATTCGACCAAATCGGTACGATCCTGATTCGACTTGTCAATACGGCGTTTTATCTGCAACGCTTCTGAGGGATCAATAGCCGGATTGCGAATAATATCTTCCAAATGCCACTGGACGGCATCGATCCAATTTTTCAGATACAAATAATAATCGATTGTTTTTTCTTCAAAAGGATTCTGAATCTCAGCATCCACGTCATCTATATTGTGATAAGCCAATGTGGCATTCCAAAATATCCGGTTACTTTTTTCACTAAAAGTCATATCGAGTCTGTTATTGTATAGTTAAGTCTACAAACATAACAATTGTTTCATAAACGAACAATCTTTCGGACAAATAAATACGGTTTAACGCCCTTTACCGAATACATACCGAAAAAAGAGTTAATTTTGTACCATTTCCCGTAGATATGAAAAAGAATATCAATATTATTATCGATAATAAAATACCTTTCATCAAAGGTATTCTCGAACCGTATGCAAACGTTAGATATTTACCCCCTTCGGAGATAACAAAAGATCAAGTAAAGGATACTGATATTTTGATCATACGCACTCGTACACGCTGCAATGAAAATCTTCTTTCAGGAAGCCGTTGCAAATTTATCGGTACGGCAACAATCGGATTCGACCACATCGATACCGAATATTGCAAACAAAACGATATCGAATGGAAGAATGCGCCGGGATGCAACGCCTCATCGGTCGGGCAATATATATTAGCATCTTTGCTTCTGCATGCAGAACAAAACAATTATTCGCTCAAAGGGAAAAAGATCGGAATAGTCGGTGTCGGTCATGTCGGTTCGATAGTCGCTCACCATTGCCGAACTATCGGGATGACTGTTTTGCTCAATGATCCGCCTCGGGCAAATACGGAACAAAACGATACTTTCGTTTCTTTAGACACGATTGCCGAAGAATGCGATTTTATCACTTTTCATACACCGCTTAATCGCACGGGGATATACCGAAGTTTTCATCTGGCCGACAATAGCTTTTTCAAAAAGTTGAGAAAGCAACCCGTTATCATCAATTCTTCCCGAGGAGAAGTTGTCGATAATAAAGCCTTATTAACCGCATATCAAAAGAAAGAAATATCGGATATAATCATCGATTGTTGGGAAAACGAACCGGATATACTTCCTGAATTACTTGAGAGCGCCTTTATCGCGACACCTCATATTGCCGGCTACTCAGCCGACGGAAAATCGAATGCCTCCCGGGCTATGGTTCGGGAAATATCCCGAATACTCGGGATCGAGATCGACACCTCAAAAATAACACCTCCGCCAGCCCCTTTTCCGGAAATAGATCTAAATGTATGTTCGGGAGATCCGATAACGAATGCCGTAATCGCGTCATACGATCCCCGAACCGACACAACCAATTTGCGTTCTGCACCTGAACAATTCGAAAATTTACGCGGGAATTACGGACTTCGTCGAGAATTCGGAGCATATAAAATCATGCTTTCCGCATCCGAAAAAATTCCGGTTTTAAAAGAATTAGGGTTCATTACCCCCTCAAAATCATAGTCGTGAGACAATATCCTCGATTATCCGAGGATAAAACTCATACTCCAATCGGTGTACTTTTCGAGCTACATCTTCATAAGTATCAGCCGGATCTACCGTACATTTTTCTTGATGAATAATAGCCCCTGAATCATAGTGTTCGTTTACATAATGTATCGTTATACCGCTTTCTTTCTCTCCCGCATCGACAACAGCTTTATGAACATGATCTCCATACATACCCTTCCCACCGAAACGAGGTAACAACGCAGGATGTATATTTATAATTGCACCGGGATATGCCTGAATCAAATACTTCGGGATCTGCAATAAAAAACCGGCCAGAACGATAAAATCGATATGAAAATCCCGAAGTTTTGTCAGTACATAATACTCCGATTCAGAAAACTCCTTTTTCGTAATGATAAGTTCAGGAACTTTCAATAACCGGGCACGCTCAAGGACATAAGCATCCGACCTGTTAGAAACAACAAGGGAAACTTCAATACTCTTCGATTTGGAAAAATATTGAATAATGTTCTCTGCATTAGTACCCGAACCGGAAGCAAATATGGCAATGTGTGTATTCATTTTTCATTCTATCATTTCAAGTCTTGACAAAACTACAAAAATTTATAAAACAGCCGAAGAAACGATACAATTAATATAAAGGAGCAGTCAAACTCTATCAAGAATACAAGCCTCATATTATTCTGATAGACATCAATATGCCGGTACTCGACAAATACGGAACGACAAAAAAATCCATGAAATACCTTCATCAGCTCCAATCATTGCCGTAACAGTACCGAAGATGAAGATAAGATCCTAAAAAGCGGATTCGACGGGTACACGTCAAAACCTATCACTATTAA
>OGOU01003469.1_pt1 | contig 10078 bp, 7 predicted proteins | sample 1552721 | NCBI WGS metagenome assembly OGOU01 (sample SAMEA2580176, study PRJEB22360) | human gut metagenome | biome: human gut; feature: human-associated habitat; material: faeces | place: Denmark | collected 2008/2010 | reverse complement strand
TAGCGAAGGTCTACTTCCTGTCTTCCAAGCAGGAATCCAGCTTTTCCATGAACTTTTATTTTGAGACGATCCGGTTTGCCTGTGCCATGTCCATGTGAGCGAATCACAGGAGAGTTTTTTTGCATGATCCGGTGACTGTCAGGTATAACAAATGCAGGAACTTTGGTTGGACTCAGAGGGTATTTTCCACAGATTTCTTTGACTTTGCGTGTGATATCCACAGGACGATAGCAGTCCATCTGGATAATTGTGTCTGCAATGTGGAAAAATGCACCGGAACTTCCGGCAACCAGAAGCGTAGAAATTCCGGCAATTGTATACAGCTTCTGTGCCCGTTCGAGAAATGGAGTGATCGGTTCCTTTTCACGGGAGATGATTTCCTGCATGAACGTATCCCGCACCATGAAGTTGGTGGCAGAAGTATCTTCATCCAGAAGAAAAACTTTGCTTCCGGCTTCCATTCCCTCAATAATGCCGGCAGCCTGAGACGTACTTCCACTGGCATCCGCTGTTGAAAAACAATGGGTGTTTTTTTTGTTTGGCAGATCATTGATAAACAGAGAAATATCCACGTCTTTGATAGAACGTCCATCCTCGGAACGGAGCTTTAATGCGGTGTCATCCGTGATCACGTATTCTCGCCCGTCTCCGGCAATATGATTGTATACACCAAGTTCCAGGGCATTCAGAAGAGTGGATTTGCCATGATATCCACCGCCGACGATCAGGGTGATGCCCTGTGGAATTCCCATTCCGATAATTTTTCCCTTATGCGGAAGATTCATAGTTACACGGAGCGATTCTGGAGAAATAAACGGGACAGAATGCTTCATCGGACGGGAGGAAATACCACTTTCCCGTGGGAGTATAGCACCATCTGCAACAAATGCCACCAGTTTTTTTTCTTTCAACTGTTCCCGGATTGCCTGTTGATCTTCGGCGAGAAAAATGGTTTGTTCCAGTTCTTCCTGGTTTATGTTTTTGTAAAAGAAAGTGTTTTCTACACAGGCAGGAAGAAAATCGAACAGAATCTTTTCCAGTTCGGGTGCATTAATGGTACGGCCATTTGCAGGAAAACCAATAAAAAATCTGGCAGTGATGCCTTTGGATGTGATTTCACATGCGGTTCTGGAAAGGATTTCCTGTCCACAGTGGCTGACGGAAATCAGACCGCTTTTACCAGAACCTTTTGCACGGAAGGAATAGTGGTTTATCTGCTGTTCAAACTGGCGCGTCAGATGGTCGGCAAGGGTGATACATGTGAGATTGTTTTTGCTGTAGGCATCCGGAAAACCGGCATCTTTGCGGGAAATATGGACACTGATGTGGGAGGGAGATGCAAAAGGATCTCCCTGTACATGATCGATGGAAAGGATATAATGCCCAAACTGGTAACTGCCTTTCAGAGATTTGTAAGCGGGATAACTTTTTCTGTGGATGGATTGAAGCTGCTTTTTTAATTCAGTTGCCTGCTGCATGAAAAACTCCTTTATAAAAAGTGTGATTTATCTGTGTATTTAAGGTACATTTAAAGTCCGGCTGTAACTATTATGAAACCGGAAGCATTCTTGAAAAACAAAATTATTATAGAGCGGGAAGATGCAGAAATGCAAGCGATTCGGGATATAATAAAAAAGAAACTGTGAAGAAAATGATAGGAAGAGCCAAATTCCTTATACAAATCTTATATCTTTATTAAGAATCTGAAACCATGTAGAAATACGTAAAATATTGGGGTATAATGTTGGAAGAATTTTGAGAATCAAACGAAAGGTGGTTTTGTATATTATGGAAAGAAGAAATGCATGGCTTTCTTACAATGAAGCAGATGAAAAAGCCCTGGAGAAGCTGGCAAAGGATTATCGCACATTTCTCGATAATGGCAAAACGGAACGTGAATGCGTGAGCGAACTGTCCAGAGAAGCGGAGGCTGCCGGTTATGTATCACTGGATAAAAAACTTGCTTCCGGTGAGAAGATCCAGACAGGAGATAAAATTTATGCAGTCGGCATGAAAAAGATCATGGCACTGTTCCATATCGGAGAAGATCCGATGGAAAAAGGTATGAATATTCTGGGCGCACACATCGATTCTCCGCGTCTTGATGTGAAGCAGAATCCCTTATATGAAGATACAGAACTGGCATATCTCGATACCCATTATTATGGCGGTGTAAAGAAATATCACTGGGTAGCACTGCCGCTTGCAATTCATGGTGTGATCGTCAAAAAAGACGGTACAGTTGTAAACGTGACAGTTGGTGAAGCCGAGGATGATCCGGTTGTATATATCACCGATCTTCTGATCCATCTTGCAGGAAAACAGCTTCAGAAAAAAGCAGCAGAAGTAATTGAGGGCGAGAACCTTGACATTCTGATTGGCAGCAGACCACTTAATGAGGAAAGTGATGAGAAGAAAAAAGAAGCAGTCAAAAACAATGTTCTTCGCATCCTGAAAGAAAAATATGATGTAGAAGAAGAGGATTTCCTTTCTGCGGAGCTTGAGATCGTTCCGGCAGGAAAAGCACGTGACTGTGGACTTGACAGGAGTATGGTTGCAGCATACGGACAGGATGATCGCGTATGCGCATACACCTCCTTTGCAGCAATGATGGAAATGGAAACACCGAAACGTACAAGCTGCTGTCTGCTGACAGACAAAGAAGAGATTGGCAGCGTCGGAGCAACCGGCATGCAGTCCAGATTCTTTGAGAATACAGTCGCAGAGCTCCTTGGCGGAATGGGATGTTATTCAGATCTTGCACTTCGCAGAACACTCGGCAATTCCTTTATGCTTTCTTCTGACGTAAGCGCAGGCTATGACCCGGCTTATGGTGAGTGCTTCGAAAAGAAAAATGCAGCATATCTTGGCCGTGGTATCGTTCTTAATAAATTTACAGGAGCAAGAGGAAAATCCGGTTCCAACGATGCGAATGCAGAATATGTGGCAAAAGTACGCAAGGTTTTTGATGACAGTGAAGTTGCATTCCAGACCGCAGAACTTGGTAAAGTTGATGTCGGTGGCGGCGGAACGATTGCTTATATCGCGGCACTTTACGGTATGAATGTCATTGACAGTGGTGTGGCTGTTCTGAGCATGCATGCACCATGGGAAGTGACAAGCAAGGCCGACATTTATGAGGCTAAAAAAGCATATAAAGCATTTCTTGAAAATGCATAAAAGTTGACAGCAGAGGAGAACAAAAATGGATGATACGTTAATCAAAGTCGAGGATCTTTGCAAGATCTATAATCCCGGCGAAAATGAAGTGCGGGCGCTGGACCATGTCAGCCTCGAGATAAAGAAGGGGGAACTGGTGGCAATTATAGGACAGTCCGGATCAGGTAAGTCGACATTTATGAATATGCTTGGCTGTCTGGATGTACCGACATCCGGCAAATATTATCTGAACGGAACGGATGTGTCCGAAATGTCGGATAATGAATTGTCTGAGGTTCGAAACCGTGAGATCGGATTTATTTTTCAGGGATTCAATCTGATTGCGAATCTGAATGCGATTGAAAATGTGGAATTGCCGCTGATATATCGAGGCATTGATCGTAAGACAAGACACCAGCTGGCAATCGATTCTCTGAAAATGGTCGGACTTGAGAAACGTATGGACCATAAACCGAGTGAGATGTCAGGAGGACAGCAGCAGCGTGTGGCGATCGCAAGGGCGATTGCCGCGCAGCCGCCGGTCATTCTCGCGGATGAACCGACGGGAAATCTGGACTCTGCCTCAAGCAGGGAAATACTCGGAATTCTCAAAAAGATGCACAAAACAGGAAGAACGGTTATCCTGATCACACATGATAATGGGATCGCTGCACAGGCAAGACGTGTCGTGCGGATCATGGATGGCAAAATAGAATCGGATACGATCAACCCGGACTTTGATCAGGAGGCAGCTGAATGAAAGCAAATGGCAGGAAGAAAAAATCAAAAAAGAAGCTTGTGATCGGAGTCGGTGTGCTGGTAGTTGCTGCGGTGGCAGGAGCCAATATTTATGGAAGCAGAAATGCAGCTGAAAATGTAATTCCACAGGTTGAAGTGGTAAAAGCTGTCCGCGATAATGTACAGCAAACAGTGGAGACCAGTGGAATAGTCGTAAGTGAAGAACAGAAGACTTATTTTTCACCGGTCAATGCGAAAGTTGATGTAGCCGATGTCAAAGAAGGTGAAATGGTAAAAGCAGGGACAAAGCTGGTCGAGTTTGACCAGAAAGATCTTGAGCGCGAAGAAAAGAAAGCGGAGCTGAATGTCAAAAGTGGAAAGCTCGACATGCAGAATACTCTGAATAAATCAGCCGAAGCAGTGCAAAAACAGCAGAATGCACAGGGAAATGCCGCGACTCTGAAACAGCAGGTAGCTGCCCAGGAAGATTACATAGCAAATATAAAAGCAAGGATTTCTCAGGCAAATACAAATGCACAGGCTGCGGCAGCGCAGGCAGCAGCACAAAAAGAAGCAGATGCGATAGCTGCACAGGCGGCGCAGGCAGAGGCTGCTCAGAAAGCATATGCGGCAGCGCAGAAGAAATATCAGAATGAGACACTGCCGGCATATCAGACACAGCTGAATATGCTTGCCGATGAAATGAATCAGGCACAGACTGCATACAATCAGTCAGAAACGGATTATCAGATGGCATTTCAGACATGGGGCAGTGAGCAGAGTGATGAGAATGCGGCGGCATTGGATGTAGCGGAGAGTGCCAGAAACGATGCGCAGATTGCATATCAGAATGCAAAAAGTGCCTACGAAGACTACAAGACGCAGAAACCGACGGCACCTACGATGAATGATGTAAACGGCGGAAGTACTTCGGAAGGAAGTGCGGCGGACAGCATTTTCTCAGATTCTTCGGAGTCCGTTACGAATAACAGTTCAGACACGACTGTGACGGCAGATACTTCTGCGCTGGAAGCTGAACTTGAAAAAGCAAGCAACACACTTGCCGAACTGCAGTCCAGACTGTCTTCACAGCAGGCGGTTGCAGAGTCCGATCCATCGGCAGTTACCGCTGAAGAAAAAGAAAAGATGGAAATCACAAACAATCTTTCCGAACTGGATCAGATGTCCGCACAGGAACTTGTTGAGGCAGCGAAAAAGGGTATTAAAGCGGACTTTAACGGAGTTATCACAAAAGTTTCTGTAGTAGAAGGAGCAACGACAGCTCTTGGAACAGAGCTTTTTACATTACAGAATACAGATAAAGTGGATGTGAACGTCAATGTTTCCAAATATGATTATGACAAGGTAAAAGAAGGACAGAGTGCGGAAATCACGCTGGCAGGAAAAACATATGAAGGTGAAGTGACAAATATCAGTCATATAGCAACACAGAATGAAAAAGGTGCTTCACTGATCTCAGCAGATGTCCGTATCAAAAATCCGGATGAAGACATCTTCTTTGGTGTAGATGCAAAAGTTACGATCCACGCAGAGGAGGCAGATGATGTTGTAGTACTTCCAGCGGAGGTTGTCAATATCGGAAAGACCGGTTCGTTCTGCTATGTGATCGAAAATGGTGTCATTACCAAAAAAGATATTACGACAGGTATCAGTTCTGATGAATATGTAGAGGTGCTTGACGGTATTCAGGAGGGGGATGAGGTCATTCGTGATATTGGTTCTCTCGAAGAAGGAATGCAGGCAGAACCTGTAGATGCATCCGGAGATGCCGGAAGTGTAGATGCCGGAGCTTTGGAAGGCAGTGATTCAGAGGCTGAGGTGGCCGAAACAGAAGAAGGTGTCTGATGGGCGGTTTATTTGAATATGTAAAAATGGCGGTTCAGAATATCCGTGCGAACAAAGGTCGGTCTTTCCTTACGATGCTTGGCATCATCATCGGTATTGCATCTGTTATTGCAATCGTATCGATCGGTGAGGGCACGAAGAATCAGATGAACAGCGAGATTGACGGCATCGGTTCAGGGCTGATCGCTATTGACGTCAGCAGTGAGGCCATGACAGAAGATGAATGGATCACACCGGATGATGTGCAGGAGATTCGTAAGCTTGATACAGTAGGCGGTGTCAGTGTTTCTAATAATTATGATGGTGAAACGGTGACCGGTAAGGGGAACTTTTCAATCATGCTGACAGGAGAAGGTCCGGATGCCAAGATGATCAATAATTCAGAAATGAAATACGGCAGTTATTTTGGCGAAGCAGAGATTGAAGAAGGCAAAAATGTCTGTGTGATTTCGGATGCAGATGCCAAAAAGCTGTTTGGTACAGATGATGTTGTTGGCATGAGCCTTGATATTACATGCTATGATTCATCAAAATCATTTCGTATTATAGGTGTCACCACACAGAAAGAAAATGGAACTTTCGTCAATTATACATATGATGGAATGCCGGTTACGGTAAATGTTCCGTATTCTTCTATGGACGATCTGGTGGGCGGAACTGATGAGTTTTATTCCATTACTGTGGTTCAGGCAGATAAGACCCTGGATTCACAGATCGTTGCAGATCAGGTAGTGCATGTTCTGGAGAAGCGCCATCAGTGTGCCGGAGAAGATTATTTCCAGGTGCAGAGCTTTCAGGATGTGCTGCAGTCGATGAATGAAATGCTTGGTATGGTAACTGCGTTTATTTCATTTGTTGCAGGAATTTCACTTCTTGTAGGTGGAATCGGTGTTATGAATATTATGTTGGTTTCTGTTACAGAAAGAACAAGAGAGATAGGTATTCGTAAGTCTCTGGGCGCAAAGACTTCTTCTATTATGATGCAGTTTCTGGCCGAAGCCGCTATTTTGACAGTTATGGGCGGAGTGATCGGCATCATTCTCGGAATCCTTGCAGCACATGGAATCTGTTCGGTCATGAGCGGAAGTATGGGAATGACGATCAGCCCGGGAATCAGCCTGACGGTAATTCTTGCGGCAACACTGTTTTCCTGTGCGGTAGGTGTATTCTTCGGAATTTATCCGGCGAAGAAAGCGGCGCGGCTGAGCCCGATAGAAGCTTTACGTAGGAATTGATTTGAATGGTTTTATAAAGTAAAAATGGCTCTGTGGTATTCTTTTATAAGGAATATTGCAGAGCTTTTTTTATTTTAAGGTCTAATTAAAGTTAATTCACACTATCACCTTTTTTCTGTCACAAAGGGAACACAGCTTTTCTTTATAGTATTACCTGTAAACGACAAAAATAGAAATAAAACCGGTGCAAAACCGATATAAAGAAAGGATATGATTTAACATGAAACGTAAATACGCAGCGATGATTCTGGGACTGACAATGGCACTTACATCTGCAAATCTTGCTTATGCGGCAGACAGCAGTGATACAGCAACCGAGGCAGCTGCCGATACGACAGAGGAGGCTTCTGATACAACGGAGACGGCAAATGGTACTACTTCTGATGCTGAAACAACAGATGATTCTACGGAGAGTACAGAAGTTTATGGTGAGGTTACAGAAGTCGGAACAGACAGCATTACGATCAATGTTGGAACGATGAAAGAAGGACAGGCGCCGCAGGACGGTGAGAAACCAGATGGAGAAGCACCGTCTATGCTGGATTTGACAGGTGAATCTCAGGATATCAAAGTAACAGATACAACAACTTATGAGAAACAGGCTGCACCGGAGAAACCGGACGGGGAAGCACCAGATGGTGAGAAGCCGGAAGATGCAAAAGATGACAACTCAGATGAGAAAACGGATGCAGATGACAAAGATGCCGATTCAACAGACACAGAGGCAACTACCGATGATTCTAAGGCAGACGGACAGGCACCGGAAATGCAGACAGAATCTATCGCTCTGACAGATATTCAGGTAGGTGACACGATCAAAGTGACACTCGATGCAGATGGAAATGCAACTGCAGTAGTCGTTATGAATGCAGGTGCGCCGGAAGAACCAGGAGCTCAGGATGGTAAAGATGGTGACGCGAAGGATGCTGATTCAAAGGATGCCAAATCTGATGAATCCAGCGAGGCTTCTGATGCAGGCAGCACCGACAGTACGGCGGATGGCGAGTAAATAAAATATAGGAAAGTGTAAGTGAAAAGCAATAACGAATCTGGATTAAGAGACCTGACAAGGCTTCCGTAGATTTCGTTTGCACTAATTATGGCTGTAATCATGCTGTTTGAGCTCAGACAGGAGCGAGTTTATGATTACAGCCATTAATAAATGGGCGAACGAAATTCGGAAACGCAGTCCGTCTCAAAAGACAGATTCGTTATTTGTTTTCACGGATTTTTCCTATATTTATTTAGTTACACATATGACATGCTTCACACGCGGACGGTGCGGTCGCACAGCCGCCGAGTGCAGTTTCTCGCAGTTCAGCCGGAAGCTTTTTGCCGACGGTGTACATGACGTTGATCATTTCATCGAGCGGAATCAGCTGTGTGATTCCGGCAAGCGCCATTTCTGCGGCAACGAGGGCATTTGCAACACCGGTGGCATTGCGGTTCTGGCATGGATATTCGACAAGACCGCCGACCGGGTCACAGACCAGTCCGAGCATATTCATGAGAACAGTAGAAGCCGCATAGGTGCATTGTTTTGGAGTGCCACTCAGTAATTCCGTAACAGCAGAAGCAGCCATGGCAGCAGCCATTCCGGTCTCTGCCCGGGAGCCGCCGACCGCGCCCGCGCAGACTTCCGCAAAAACGCGGGCTGCCCCCGGCCGCCCGCCGACAGCGCCTGCGACTGTGGCATTTCTCATTGCAAGATAACCGATCGCACCGGCATTAAAAAGCGCCTGCTGAATCTGTTCATCAGAAAAATGATAATGTTTCTGGACAGCCAGAAGAAGTCCCGGTACGATTCCGGCAGAACCTGCAGTAGGAGAGGCAACAATCAGTCCCATGGAAGCATTTGTTTCAAGTGTAGCCATGGCATAAGTGATTGCATCGTCCAGAAGGTTTCCGCAGATACTTTTGCCGGAAGTCTGATGAAGAGAGAGTTTTTTTGCTTCGCCACCGATCAGGCCGCCCATAGATCTGACTGGTTTTTCAATCGGTGAAAAAGCAGCGTCTTTCATAATTTCCAGTACACGTGCCATACGTGCATCTACATCTTCGGCAGTTGTTTCTCCGAGGATAATCTCACGTTGACGCATAATTTCAGAAATCGGAAGATTTTTTTCCGTACATAATGTCAGAAGTTCTACAGCATTTTTAAATTCTTTCATGATTTTCCCTCCTTACATCTGCACGATCATAACTTCGTGGATATTCTGGTTCAAACGAATCGTATCGTCGATATCCTCCGGAAGATGTCCGTCTGATTCTACGATCGTATAAGCTATTTCACCTTTGGACTCGCGGAAAAGACGCATAAAGGCTATATTGACGTTGCGGTCGCTGAGGCATTTGGTGATGTATGCCACAACTCCAGGCTTGTCCTGATGAGTTACGATTGCAGCACTGTATTCGCCGGTGAAATCAACCTGTACGGAATTAATCTTTACGATGCGTACTTTGCCACCGCCGAGTGATTCTCCGCGGACAGTCATTTCCTGATTTTTTTCGTTGATCATATGGATATCAACTGTATTTGGGTGCACATCCGGCTCGATTTCATTTGGCGTGAATGAAAAGGCAAGTCCCTTCTGATCTGCAATCTCGAAAGAATTTCGGATACGCATATCATCCGTGGAAAATCCCATGATACCTCCGAGCAGGGCACGGTCTGTTCCGTGGCCTTTGTAGGTACGGGCAAAAGAGCCGTAAAGAGTAAATTCTACTTTTTTCAGAGGCCCATTGATCATTTTCTGCGCAAGAAAACCAATGCGGGCAGCACCGGCTGTGTGGGAGCTGGACGGACCGATCATATTTGGCCCCATGACATCGAATACACTGATAAAAGACATGTTCGTTCTCCTTAAAATTTGTATAAAAATAGTGTTTACATTTATGAAAAAAAATACAATTGATGTCCTTGTGATTGTATTGTATCATTCCCTGAAGAAGGAAGCAAATTTATTAAAAGGAAAGCAGCAGAATAGAATATATAAAACTGTTTAAAATAAAAAATAAAAAAAATTAAAAAAAGGTGTTGACAAATTGCTTTATTTACAGTAGAATACATTTTGTTGTGA
>OGOU01003468.1_pt1 | contig 10079 bp, 10 predicted proteins | sample 1552721 | NCBI WGS metagenome assembly OGOU01 (sample SAMEA2580176, study PRJEB22360) | human gut metagenome | biome: human gut; feature: human-associated habitat; material: faeces | place: Denmark | collected 2008/2010 | reverse complement strand
GCGAAGCGTCCCTGCCAGTAACTTCGCGCGTCCTCAGACGCGCCCCCAAGCTGCTTTATCGACCCACTGTGCAGTGTCGCGCCAAATGGGCGCGACCACATAGCCTGCCCGCCCCTATCAGCGCAAACAAAACCCAGCCGGAGGATAGCCAACATCCCCCGACTTACCTGACCCCTCTTTTGCACATTTGCCATATACCAAATTCGCCCCGGAAGCATCAGCAGCTTCCGGGGCGAAAATCATGCGAAAAAAAATGCGAGCGTGACCGTAAGCCGAGTTCTGTCGAGGGACGATCATCTATCCAGACCTGACGTTGCCGCGCAGGTTCAAGCGATGCCGAGGACGCGACGGGCAGCCGCATGTGTCCTCATACGCATCTTGCACCAGATGGGGTTTACAGCACGGACAAGTCGCCAAGCCGTGGGTGAGCTCTTACCTCGCCTTTCCATCCTTACCGCACCGAAATGCGGCGGTATATCTCTGTTGCACTCTCCTTGGAGTCGCCTCCACCGGCCGTTAGCCGGCATCCTGCCCTGTGGTGCTCGGACTTTCCTCATACCATTGCTGGCACGCGATCGCCTGATCACCTCGCACAGGTGTATCATAGCGCAAAAGGCGCGGTTTGTCAAGGGGCGCCTGTTGACGCAGAATGCGCGCTGTGCTATAATGGACGCATCAATATGGGTGGAGGATGAAAATCATGAAACGCTTTATCGCAATGCTCCTGATACTCTGTTCCGCGCTCCTGATGACGGCGGCTTTCGCGGAAGAGGCTGCCCCTGAAGCGAAAATCACCGTGGTGGAACAGCGCTTCATCAACATGGAGGACAACGGGCACGGCTTCTTCTTCGCGAAGGTGCAGAACACGGGCGATGCTGCCGGTTACGTTGATTATAAGGGGAATATCGTCGCTTCTGACGCGGAGGGCAATATCATCCTGACCGAAAACTATGTGAGCACCGCACCCGACGAAGTGTACCTTGAACCCGGCGAATACGCGTACGTCTGCGAAAACATCTACGACGACGCGCTGGACACCGCCGAAGTTGCGGACTGCAAGTTCTCCATCAGGGCGGTCGATGACGGCGAGGAGTACGAAAAGCTCGCGTCGGAAGCGAAAATCCACTTTGAGCCGGACGAAGAGGATGACAACTATGTGGATGTCACCTTCACCAACACGACCGACGAAATCCTCTACGACTACGAGATTGTGGCGGCGCTGTACGACCAGAACGGCGAATTGCTGTTCATCAACACGGAAGTGGTGAGCGGCATCGGCGTGCATCCGGGCAGCACCATCACCGTTCGGCTGTACATTTACGAGGATATTCTCATGTACTTCTGCCGCGAAGGCCTCACGCCCACGACCGTGGATGCGCTGGTCTACTGTGAAAAGTAAAGCGGAAATCCTGCAAAACGCATCGTCCCCGCGGCGGTGCGTTTTTTCATGCCCTCAGCCGAAAGTCTGCCGCTATCCCCCGAAAAAACCGATTCATCACGGAATCTTGGGGGAAGAGCAGCTTGGGGGCGCGTCTGCGGACGCGCGAAGTTACTGGCAGGGACGCTTCGCTGCCTGCACCTTTTGTTGGGCGTGTTTGACAAACTGGTCGCCCGACCAACAGTTGGGGCGTTGCCCCAAACCCCACAAGGGACGCTGTCCCTTGACCCTGCAAGGGGCAGACGAAAAGGGACGAAGTCCCCCCTTGACCCCTTTTCGCGATTGAGTTGGTCGCACTTTCATGCTCCTTCCGCGTGCAGCTTTTTGGTGCTTCGCCTAAGCCCTTATTTGCTCCCCAAACTTTCCGTGAAGAACCAAAAAACCTGCTTGCAAAACGCCGCCGACTGTGCTAAAATGCCGAAGCATCCACATTTTTCGGAGGATTCTGCCCGATGGCGACCTTGCTTCTTGTCGTGATTTATCTTTCCTTCATCAGTCTTGGCGTGCCGGATTCGCTGCTCGGCACGGCGTGGCCCGTCCTCTACCGCGAACTCGGCGTGCCGCTTGCGTCCCAGAGCGCCGTGAGCATCCTCTGCTCCCTCGCGACGATGACCTCCAGCATGAACAGCGCCCGAATCATCTCCCACCTCGGCACGGGCAAAGTGACCGCGTTCTCAACGCTTTTGACCGCCGCCGCCCTGCTCGGCTTCTCCTTTTCGGGCAGCTTCTGGTTCATGTGCCTGATGGCGATTCCGCTTGGGCTGGGCGCGGGCTGCGTTGATTCGGCGCTGAATAATTATGTTTCCATCCACTATAACGCGACCGTCATGTCCTTCCTGCACTGCTTTTATGGCGTTGGTGTGATGGTCAGCCCGTACATCATGTCCGTCGTCATTAACAGCGCGGTCGGCTGGCGCGGCGGCTACCGCACGGCAAGCCTGATTCAGGCGCTTATCGGCAGCATCCTCCTGCTGGCGCTGCCCTTGTGGAAAAAGGCGCATGGCGAAGAGTCCATTCAGGCGGAAAAGAAGATGAAAGTCCTGCCGATTTCGCAGACGCTGCGGATTCCGGGCGCGCTGATGACCTGCCTGCTCTTCCTGACCTTCTGCGCGATTGAGGTCATCTGCGGCGGCTGGAGCGCAACGTACATGGTGGAAGCGAAGCACATGCCCGCGAATTTGGCGGCGCGCGCGACGATGTACTTCTACCTTGGCATGGCACTGGGGCGCTTCCTCTCCGGCGTTGCGGCGAAGAAGCTGACCCCGTGGCAGATTATCTTTATCTCGATGGGCATCCTCGGCGTGTCGCAGACGACGCTGCTTGTTTCCGGCAACAACGTCCTGACGATGGCGGCGCTGCTGATGACGGGCTTGGGCGTCGGCCCGCTGTACCCGAATTTCAACTACATGACCCCCCTGCATTTCGGCAAGGACGTCAGCCAGTCGGTCATGGGGATGCAGATGACTTTCGCGTCCATCGGCACCATTGCCGCCCCCGCCCTCTGCGGCGTGCTGGGACAGCTGCTCGGCATGGGCATTTTCCCGGCGTATTTGATGATATTCTACGTCCTGACCGCCGTCGGCATTATCGCCCTGCGCCGCACGCTCCGGCAGGTGGGACGGCTTCAGCAATGAGCAATGAACAATTAGCAATGAAAAGCGCGCCCGCAGATTTTGCAGACGCGCCTTTTTAGGTGCGCTAAAAGTCAAGTATGGGAGTGTGCACTGCGAAGGTTTCCAAAGGGCGATCGCAAAGCCCTTTGGTCGCTCCCGCAGGAGCGAAATCCCTGCACAACAGGCAAGCAGTGCCTGAAAGTGCCATCACGCCGCAATTGCCCGCATTGTCTTTCTGAACACATGCATGAACAGCGTCACCGTGCACAGCACCGCCAAAACATCCGCAATCGGTTCGGCGAGGAAAATCGCAAACACCGTGTCCGGAATGAACAGCGGCAGCAGATACACCAGCGGAATCAGCAGAATCAGCTTGCGCAGGCACGCCAGAAATAGACTGCACTTCGCATTCCCCAGCGCCACAAACGTCTGCTGACACGCAATCTGCGCGCCGAAAATCGTCACGCCCGCCATGTATAGGCGCACGCATGGAATTGCGTACTCCCGCAGCGCCGCGTCCGGGGTCAGCAGATAGACAAAAATCTGCGGCGCAAAGATGCACGTCAGCCCCAGCACCGCCGAGAACGCCAAGCACGAAATCAGCAGTATCCGGAACGCGGCTTTCACCCGCTCCGGGCGCTTTGCACCGTAGTTGAAGGAGATAATCGGCTGCGCGCCCTGCGAAAGCCCCTGCAAGGGCAGCAGCGCAAACTGCATCAGCGTGGAGCAGATGGTCATCGTGCCGACGGCCAGCGTGCCGCCTGCCGCGCGCAGCGATGTGTTGAAGCACACGGACACAAGGCTCTCCGTGCTCTGCATAATGAACGGCGCGAGTCCCAGCGCCACGCACGGCGCAAGCAGCTTCCAGTTCAGCCGCAGCAGACGGCGCTTCAGGTGCAGTATCGTCTGCCTGCCGGTCAGAAAGCGCAGGACGAACGCGGCGCTCACGGCCTGTGAAATCACCGTCGCCAGCGCCGCGCCCTGCACATCCATGTGGAAAACGAAGATGAACAGCGGGTCAAGCAGCGTGTTCAGCACCGCGCCAATCAGCACCGTCAGCATCCCCGCCTTGGAGAAGCCCTGCGCGGTGATGAACGGGTTCAAGCCGAGAGACAGCTGCACGAACACCGTGCCGAGGCTGTAAATGGCAATGTAGCGCTGGGCGTAGGGCAGGGCATCCTCCGTTGCGCCGAACGCCAGCAGAATCGGCGTGTAGAAGCAGAAAAGCACAACCGTCAGCACTGCCGAAACGCACAGCAGCAGCGCCGTGCAGCTGCCCAAAATTCCCTCCGCCTTCTCGTTGTTCCGCTGCCCCATCGCGATGGACGCAAGCGGCGCGCCGCTGGATGCGCACAGCGCCGCGAACGCCGAAACCAGCAGGATAATCGGCAGGCAGACACCCAGCCCCGTCAGCGCGAGCGTGCCCACGTCGGGAATGTAGCTGATGTAGATGCGGTCAACAAGGTTATAGAGCATATTGACGAGCTGCGCGGTGATGGTGGGAATCGACAGGCGCAGCATCAGCCGCCCGACGGGTTCATTCGCGAGGTCGGGGCGGCGCGGTGCAGTGGACATAGAAAGCCTCCTTTTTTGTAAACATGGGATAATTCGCCGTCAATGCCCGGAACTCCTCTTGCTTTGCGGAATTTTCGTGTTTATACTAATTCTCATCTAATACTATTTCCAAATTCACCTGCGCCATCTGCTCGCGCCTTTTCCGCGCTTGCGTCCGCTCATTCCACTTAGCGTAGCGCTGCTACGCTGCGTTTCATTCGCGTTAGCCAGCGCGAAAAATTCGCTTCGCATCTTGGCGCATTCTCATTTGGAAATAGTATAAACCATGTCATTCGCACAGCATCTTTTCCGCCCTGGCTTTGCATCGTTCCGCTCGCGCGTACCTCCAGTACGCCTCGCTTCACTCAGCTTTGCCAGAACGAAAAATCTGCTATGCTCGATGCCATGTTTTAGAATCGAATTAGTATCACTTGTGCTTTTCGGGCGAATCTGATATACTGGATGCAATCCAACGGAAAGGTCGTGCGGATATGCCGGATTTGCTCCCTGCCGCCGAAGCGCTGGCGGAGAAACGCTGCCTTGTCACCCTGCGCAATCAGCCGGATTTTGTGCTGCTTCAGCCCATTGACGCGCGGAACACGCTTTCGCAGGAAATGCCGCTGCTTGCCGCGCAGACAACGCGGAGCTTCCTGCACGTCGCGTTTCCGGTGGAGGCGTGGAATGTGGATTTGTCCCCGTGGGACGCGCCGCCTGTGTTCGGCAGGGAAGCCTTCGGGCATGGCGCGGCGGATACGCTGGACTGGCTTCGGTCGCGCCTGATGCCGGAAGTGCGCGCGAAGTACGCGATTTCGCCGGATGCGCCCGTCATCCTCGGCGGATATTCGCTGGCGGGGCTGTTCAGCCTGTGGAGCGCGGCGCAGGTGGATGATTTCGCAGCCGTCGCCGCGGTATCGCCCTCCGTCTGGTTTCCCGGCTGGCGCGCATATGCGGATCAGCACGCGCTTCGCAGCCGCGTCGTCTACCTCAGCTTGGGCGACCGGGAGGAAAAGAGCCGCAATCCCGTGCTTGCGAGCGTCGGCGACGCCATCCGACGGGAGGACGCACGGCTCAGCGAGCGGGGCGTGCGGCATACGCTGCAATGGAACGTTGGAAATCACTTTCAGGACGCAGAGAAGCGCTGTGCGGACGGCTTCGCGTGGTGCATGGCTCAACGAAAGGCAGAGGGGAAAAACACATGAACATGAAACAGTATGAAACGTTTGAATTGCGCTTCGGCGGAGAGGTCTTGCCGGACGCGTGGGCGCAGATCGACCTGACGGCCACCTTCTCCTGCGCGCAGGAGTCCCTGACGGTCAAGGGCTTCTATGACGGGGAAAGCGACGGGCAGGGCGTTTATGTCGTGCGCTTCCTGCCGCAATATGCCGGCGTTTATCGCTATCAAGTCCGCGGCGCGGTCACGGCGGAGGGCAAAATTGTCTGCGAAGCGTCCTCCCCGGAGGCGCACGGAATCGTCCGCGCCGTCGGCACACACTTTGCCTTTGCGGACGGCGCGCCTTATATTCCCTTCGGCACAACCGTCTATGCGCTTATCTCGCAGGACGACGCGCTGGTGGAGCAAACGCTGCAATCCCTTGCCGCCGCGCCCTTCAATAAGCTCCGCCTGTGCGTTTTTCCCAAGGATTACGACTACAACCACAATGAGCCGCCGCTGTACGCCTTTGCGCGCCGCGAGGACGGCTCATGGGACACATCGCGTCCAAGCATCGCCTTCTATCAGCGTCTGGAACGCATCCTTCGCCGCATCGCCGCGCTGGGCATTCAGCTCGACCTGATTCTCTTCCACCCCTATGACCGCTGGGGCTTTGCCGCCATGCCGCAGGCGGATAATTTCCGTTATTTAGACTATCTGCTCCGCCGCCTGTCCGCCATGCCGGAAATCTGGTGGTCGCTGGCCAATGAATACGACCTGTGTATGCCGAAGAAAACGCTTGCGGACTGGGAGGCGCTCGAAGCCTTTGTCGCCTCCTGCGATCCGTATCATCACCTGCTGTCCTGCCATAATTGCTTCTGCTTCTGGGACTTCAAAAGAAAAGACGTGACCCATGCCTCCATCCAGACTCGGGTGCTGACGGAAATTCCTCGTTATCTGCGCGAATACGGCAAGCCCGTCGTCATTGATGAATGCTGCTACGAAGGCGACCTGCCGCATATCTGGGGAAGCATATCCGGTCAGGAGATGGTTCGGCGCTTCTGGCGCTGCTATGTCGGCGGCGGCGCCTGCACGCACGGCGAAACCTTTTTGTCGCCGGACGACGTGCTGTGGTGGGCACGCGGCGGCGTCCTGAAGGGCGAAAGCCCGAAGCGCATCGCGTTTCTGCGCCGCGTCATCGAGGAGCTTCCGGGCTTCCTGTCGCCGCTGGAAAGCGTATGGGAGGAGGCCGAGCAGCAGGACGAAGCGCAGCGTCCCGACTGGATTCGCCCCTTCCTTGCCAGCCTGTCGCGAATGGCTCCGCCCGACCGGCACATGCTGCTTTGCGGGGAGCATCTCTGGGCGGCGCACTGCGCGGAGGACGCTTATCTGTGGTATTACGGTCAGCAAACCGCTCGGGAGCAAATCATCAAGCTGCCGCCGGTGCATAGATACCGGGTCGAGGCGCTGGACACATGGAATATGACCCGCGAGACGCTGCAAACGGGCGTAAGCGGGCGTGTCGTGCTCACGCTGCCCGGTCGGGAGGATATGGCGGTGCTGGCGGTTCGGATGGACTGACCGCATGTGAAGCCCGCGCTGCATTCTTCTTTTCTTTTTCCCCATAATCACAAGAAAATGAAGGCGCAGTTGTCAAACCTCACAAAGAAACGACGGCAAATTCTACGCCGAGATTTTGTTGAAGTCTTGACAACCCCATCCCGTCGTGTATAATAAATGGTATTACACCGCATTTTCATGCGGAACGAAAAAGAGGTTATTCAGATGCAGACTCGTCGTGAATTTTTGAAGAAGAGCGCAGCCCTGCTGGGCAGCGCCGCGGTTGTCGGCAGCGTTCCCGGACTGCTGAAGGCGCAGGCGGAGGACGGTCAGGAAGTCCCCGCGTACCCCTACCCCTATGTCGAGCTGGATCCGGCATACGTCGAGAAGCTCGCCTATGAAGGCTACTTCGAGAACGGCTGCTGCTTCGGCGTCGCCAAGGCGATTCTGGTTGCCCTGCGCGAGAAGGTTGGCTATCCCTATACCGTCATCCCGGAAGAGATGTTCGCCAACGGCAAGGAAGGCTACACCTGCGGCACGCTGTGCGGCGCGCTCGGCGGCGCGGTGGCGATGATTGGTCTGGTCTGCGCGTCTGCGGATTCCCGCCAGCTGACCAAGGATCTGTTCGCGTGGTACTGCTCCACCAATCTGCCGATTTACCAGCCTGAAGCGGCTGCCCCCGTGCAGCCGGTGGCCCCCAGCGTCAACTGCATTGACTCCATCACCAAGTTCATGACGGCTGCGAACGTCGAGCGCGGCGATATCATCCGCAAGCGCCGCTGCGGCGGCCTGAGCGGCGACGTGGCGCGCCGTACGGTTGAGCTGCTGAACGCGCACTTCGGCTTCGCGGAGCTGCCGGTCGCCTCTCCCGTGGCGGAGGAAGAAACCCTCGCGCCCAACGAATACATCGGCGAAGCGCAGTCCTTCGGCGGCACCCTCCGCGTGAAGGTCACGATGGACGGCGACAAGATCGCTAAGATCGACATCCTGTCCCACAGCGACACCGCCGGCGTGTGCAATCCCGCCTACGACACCGTGCCGGGCAAGATTATCGACGCGCAGTCCACGAATGTTGACGCGGCGACGAACGCAACCATTTCCAGCAAGGCCATCATGGCGGCTGTGGAAGACGCGCTGAGCAAGGTCGGCAAGTAATCCGCTGCATTTCATATCACATTGGGAGGGCTTGCATGGGCGCTGCCCGGCACGCCCTCCCTTTCTTTCATCGGTCATAAGCGCCGAAAGGAGGTCATCAAGCCATGTTCAACATTGGTTTTTCGGAACTGCTGCTGGTGCTGCTGGTCGCCTTTCTGGTGGTCGGGCCGAAGGATTTGCCCAAGGTTGCCCGCTGGCTGGGGCGCACGGTGAAAAAATCGCGCCGCCTGCTGAACGAAATCAAGAAGGAATCCGGCTGGGACGAGCTGGAGAAGGAAGTTCGCGATGTTCAGCACGACGTCAAGGACGCCGTGAAGCAGGGCGATGTCTCCGCGGAATTGCGCGAGGCGAAAAAATCCGTGCAGGACAGCGCGGAAAAGTTTGACAAGGACACGAAATCGAACTGAGGGAGGACACAAACATGCGTCTGGGAACCACGGAAATCATCCTGATTGTCGTATTGGCGCTGGTGCTGTTCGGCGGCGGCAAGCTGGCGGGCGTCGGCAAGGCGCTGGGCAAGAGCATCAAGGACTTCAAGAATGAAGTGAAGGACGACAAGGCGGAGGAAAAGTCCAAAGAGGACAAAAAGGACGAAACATGAAGCAGAAGCAGACGACCCCTGCCGAGGAGACGGAAGACAAGCGCCCGAATGAGACGCCCGACGGGGACTCATCCGACGCAGAGTCCTCCGATGGCGAGTCCTCCGATGGCCTGAAGGAAGCGGGCGAATCCATGCTGTCGCACCTGATGGCGCTGCGCAAAGTGCTGCTCATATCCGCCGCGGCGGTGCTGATTGGCTTCGTCCTCGTCTTTTATCTGGCGATTGACCCGCTGATGGCGCAGATTCTCGCTCCCATTCAGGCGCGCGGGATTCAGGTGATTTTCACCACCATGTCCGAGGCGCTGGTGACGAAGTTCAAGGTGGCGCTGCTGGCGGGCATGATTATCGCCAGTCCCGTTGTCATCTGGGAGATTTGGGGGTTCATCAAGCCCGCGCTGTACCCGCAGGAGAAGCGGAAGTTCCGCCTGCTGTTCGTGCTGGCGCTGCTGCTGTTCCTGACGGGCGTTGTGTTCTGCTATTTCGCCGTGTATTCTCTGGCGGTGGATTTCTTCCTCGTTGCGGGCGATTCGCTGGCGACGCCGATGCTGTCCATTGACAAGTACGTCAGCTTCCTGTTCGGCTTCCTCGTGCCGTTCGGGGTTGCGTTCCAGCTGCCGGTGGTGCTGTACCTGACGACGCGCGTTGGGCTGACGACGCCCGACATGCTCCGCAGCAAGCGGAAGTATGTCATTCTGGCGATTTTCGTCCTCGCGGCGATTTTGACGCCCCCGGATGTGGTGTCGCAGGTGGCGCTGGGCCTGCCGATGTGCGGGCTGTATGAAATCGGCATACTGGTCAGCCGCTGCACGAAGGCAAGGGAGCGGGCATAAGGGGATGAAATGCGCTGCGCATGGCTGATGCCGCAGCGCTTTTTGCGTGGGAAACAGACTGGTTCAGCGCCTCAGGCAGGCCGGTTTCACGTCCGGCTGCATAAGGCTTACGTAACGCCTTGGCGGCCCGTGGCCGCCTCGCACTGCCGCAGGAGAATTGCAACGAAAAGGGCTCTGC
>OGOU01003467.1_pt1 | contig 10083 bp, 6 predicted proteins | sample 1552721 | NCBI WGS metagenome assembly OGOU01 (sample SAMEA2580176, study PRJEB22360) | human gut metagenome | biome: human gut; feature: human-associated habitat; material: faeces | place: Denmark | collected 2008/2010 | reverse complement strand
CTACAGTATTGCTCCAGTTAGGAACTGCCACCAACTTAGCTAGCTACAAGAATTTTGATTTTATAAATAATCTTATGTATTCTGCAAATGCAGTCAATGGGCAAATGATGAATTGTACTACTGCAACAGATGCAAAAGGAGAAATAGTTGGTAATATCAGCAATAATACAATTATTAATATAATAGGTGCCAATGTTTACTTTAGATATCAAACAGGAACATCTTTAAATATGAATAAGAACATTTTCTACATGGCAGATGCAGGAAAAACATCTTATCTATATAGCTTCTTGTATGAAAATCCCCAAGTTCCATCTATTGATGTGACAGATAATATTGTCTATAGCCCTGAAAACAGTAAATGGTCATATTATCATTCCAATTCTAAAGTAAAAATAATTCCTGATGGTGAGAAAAACCAAATGACATTACACGAAAATTCGCCTATTACCTCCTTTGATTATGCCAATGGTGTATTCACTCTTACTGATGAAATGATGACAGGAGGATATGGAGCATCCATTAATTAATACCTACCGATATATGAAAAAAGTAATACTATCAATATGTACAATTCTTTTCGTCGCACTTTACTCGTGCGACGAACGGGATGACTTGCGCTCCGACATTGACAATCTGAAAGAACGGGTTGCCAATCTGGAAACAAGTATAGAACAGATGAATACGGACATCAACAACTACCAACAGATGGTAGCAGGAGTAATTCTGGTTATGGGATATAATCAGGATGAATTAGGAAATTACACCGTAGAACTCAGTAACGGAGAAACTGTAAATATTTATAGTGGAAAGGCTGATATGAACGACATGCCCCTATTCAGCATTAATGCATCAGGAAACTGGGCGTATACCATCAATGGTGTAACTACAGAATTACTTTTCAACAATCAACCGGTCAACGCTATTCCCGAAACCGGTGCTGCTGGAATTACTCCGAAAATGAAGGTGGATGCAAATGGTTTTTGGCTAATTTCACTGGACAATGGCTCAACTTGGAGCAAATTAGGAAACAATCAAATAGCTGATGGAACACAAGCTACCTCAAGTGCCAGCTCTGTTTTCAGTAACGTAGTAGTCAACGAAGCTACCGGCGAGATCACATTTACTATACGCGCAGACAACAGTGAAGTTACAATACCCATCTACGGACAAGATTTCTATCTGAACATTCAATTTGAAGGGACAGCCACTTTCGGTCTGAAACAGATACAGGAATTTGTTGTGAAACAAGCCAACGTAGAAACTGCCGTCATTGAGAACCAAACATGGGGAATCAAGTTGGAAGAAACAAAATTGACTGTTACCGCTCCTTCCACCAATCCTCGTGGAGAAACATATGAGGACGTGATTCACATTAAAATATTCTCCAAAGAAGGCTATTGCCGCATAGTTAAATTGCCGGTTAAATTACTAAATAGCCAAATTGATGCCAATGCAACCACCGCTTGGACGGAGTTCCTCAGCGGTGATGATAAGAATGTATTGCTGGACTTCTCCTACGCAGGATATATGCGGGGAGAAACAGCTCCCCCCGATGTGGAAATGTTGATAGCTCAAGGATATAAGGTCTATGATGTCACGAAGTATGGAGCCGTCCCCAATGACGGAAAATCCGACCGTGAAGCTTTTATGAAAGTGCTGGCAGAAATTGCCGGCACTAATAATATCAAACAAGAAGACGCTGGTATGACAGACCGCTATATCAAAGAGAATGCCAAAGCCGTCATCTATTTCCCGGAAGGGAACTATATATTGCAGGACAAAGCTTCCCAAAACCGGAGAATCCGTATGTCTATGGGAAATATAGTACTCAAAGGAGCAGGTAAAGATAAGACAACACTCGAAATGACTGTTGCCAACACTTCCCCCAACCCAACAACCGAAATGTGGAACGCACCTGTGATGATGGAATTTAAACACAACTCCGGATTAACAGAATTGGGAACAATTACTGCTGACGCCCCCATCGGCAGTAAAAGTGTGACAGCTAGCGTGACCGGAGTAAGCAGCGGAAGCTGGGTATGCCTTGTGCTGAAAAACAACAACGAAGATGTTATCAATACCGAACTGTCTCCATACAGATGGCAAGATATCAATGTACAGTCCGGCGGAACACTTAACATCAAATCAGAAGGTATCCAGATTTACGAATATCACCAGATTGAAAAAATCAGCGGTAACACTATTACCTTCAAAGAACCTATTATGCACGCCATCAATAAAGACTGGAATTGGAAAATCTCCAAATTCGCCAATTATGAGAATGTCGGCATAGAAGATCTTACTTTCAAAGGACACTCAAAAGAGAAGTTTATTCATCATGGTTCTGACATCGATGACGGTGGATTCAAGTTGATAGACTTTGTCCGATTAACCAACTCCTGGATACGCCGTGTCAAATTCGAAAGTGTCAGTGAAGCAATGTCTATCACAAGTTCAGCAAACTGCTCTGCTTATGACATACAAATTGGCGGTAACCGGGGACATGCATCTATTCGTTCACAAGCTTCTTCCCGCATATTTATTGGAAAAGTGATAGAGAACAGCAATGGATATACTCTCAGCAAAGGCGAAGGCGAAGGAACCTTAGGTACTTACCAGTCGAACGTAGGACAATATCACGCTTGTGGAGTCTCCAAACAAAGCATGGGTGCCGTAATCTGGAACGTAAAGTGGGGAGATGATTCCTGTTTTGAATCGCATGCAACACAACCACGTGCCACACTGATTGATTGCTGCTCAGGCGGATTCATGCACTGGAGACAAGGCGGTGATTCTGCACAAATGCCAAATCATATGGAAAATCTGACTATCTGGAACTTCAATGCAACAAATATTCAGACAGATACAGACATTGATGCCGAAGGGAAATTCATTTGGTGGGACGCAAAAGGATACTGGTGGAAATTCTTGCCACCAATTGTGGTAGGCTTCCATGGACAATCTCTTCAATTCAATGAATCACAAATGAAACGATGCGAAAACAATAACGATGCAGTAGAACCTCTTTCCCTTTACGAAGCACAGTTACGTAATCGTTTGGGATATGTCCCCGGATGGCTGAACGCATTAAAATAAACACACAATTTTTCTAACCATTATAAAACGTATTTGAAAATCAGACTTTAATCAATTTAACACCTGAAAGAGAGGGGCCGCGAGGTTCTTCTCTTTTACTTTTTCCGTATCTTTGCAACAAAATTAAATGTCATGCAAGAAACTCTGCCTATCCATTTCGCCCCGTTACAAGGTTACACCGAAGTTTTTTACCGCAATGCCCACGCCGCTTGTTTCGGTGGAGTAGACACTTATTACACCCCATTTGTCCGAATTGAGAAAGGCGAGTTCCGCCGCAGGGATGTCCGAGGCATCGAACCGGAAAACAATCATGTGCCCCACCTCGTCCCTCAGTTAATAGCTCCGACAGTTGAAAAAGCGGAAGCGATTCTCTCCCTTTTTATCGAGAAAGGATATAAAGAAGCGGATATAAATCTGGGCTGCCCCTTTCCAATTTTAGCAAAGCGTCACAATGGTTCCGGCATCCTGCCTTATCCCGAAGAAGTGGAAGCACTACTCAGCTTGGTTCGGAAGTATCCGCAAATTAGTTTCTCCATAAAAATGAGATTGGGATGGGAGAATGCGGCTGAATGCCTCAAACTAGCTCCTATTATTAATGAACTACCACTGCGGCAAGTCACGATGCATCCCCGTTTAGGCAAACAACAATATAAAGGTGAAGTAGACCTTAAAGGGTTCGCTGATTTTCAAGATGCCTGCAAACATCCTGTTATTTATAACGGAGACATAAACAGTCTGGAAGATATTCAACAAATTCAGGACAAATTTCCTTCATTAGCCGGAATTATGATAGGACGCGGGCTACTCGCCAATCCGGCGTTAGCATTAGAGCATAGACACGGACGCGCTCTTAGCTTCGATGAAATGGTACAAAAATTGCAATTGATGCACAAAAGCGTATACACGACATACGCAGAGCAGCTTGAAGGCGGAGACGGACAGCTTCTAAACAAGATGAAGACTTTTTGGGAATATTTATTGCCAAATACAGAAAAAAAACTAATGAAAGCTATTCATAAAAGTACAAGCCTGAACAAATATAATCAGGCTGTCAATGCCTTTTTTAATCAACGATAGGCTGATTACCCGTAATTTTGTGTAATTTTGCACCCGTTTATAAACAAGCACATTATGAAAAAATACATTCTATTATTTCTTTGCCTGATAACAGTTTCGGGCAGTTTTGCACAGATGAAGGACTTCAAGTTTAAATTCTACGGACAAATACGTACTGATTTTTATTTAACAGTCGTGCCAATGAAGAAACTGTGGACGGACTGTTTTATATGTATCCCAAAGACAAGGTACGCGACGCGGACGGGAATGACTTGAATTCAACTTCAAATAGTAATTTCTATACGTTATATTCGCGCTTGGGAGTAGATGTTGCCGGTCCCAAATTGGGAACAAAACTTCCGCTAAAGTAGAGATTGACTTCCGCGGCACAGGCACTTCTTATTCAGTAGTACGCCTTCGTCATGCATATCTCAATCTGGATTGGGGCAAATCAGCTTTATTGCTCGGCCAAACCTGGCATCCATTGTTCGGAGATGTTTCACCGCAGATTCTGAATCTTTCTGTAGGAGCACCTTTCCAACCTTTTAGCCGTGCGCCACAAATTCGTTATCGTTATACAAACCGCAACTTCCAGCTTACAGGAGCTGCCGTATGGCAATCCCAGTATTTGTCTCAAGGACCTGCCGGAAAGAGCCAGGAGTATATAAAGAAAAGCTGTGTCCCTGAAATTTATATTGGGGCAGATTATAAGAATGGTGGCCTATTAGCGGGTGTAGGCGTTGAGTTGTTATCATTAAAGCCACGCACAGAATCCATTATGCAAGAATATGGGATTGTAAATGGAAAAGAACAGGTGCTTGCCACACATAAATATAAAGTAGACGAACGCATCACAACTCTTTCATATGAAGCTCATGTAAAATACACGAATAAGAACTGGTTTATCGGCGCAAAAAGTGTATTAGGCTCCAATCTTACACAAGCTTCCGGTCTTGGCGGATTCGGCATTAAATCTATTAATGAACACACAGGAGAACAGGAATACACTCCGATACGTTTTTCCAGTTCCTGGCTGAACGTTGTTTACGGACAGAAATGGAAGCCGGGCGTGTTTGTCGGTTATGCTAAAAACTTGGGAACAAGCGATGAATTATATGCCCCGGATGGAAAAGCACAAGTATATGGTACGGGAACAAACCTCGACCAACTCGTCACTGCGGGAGCAGAACTAACTTACAATGTACCTCATTGGAAATTCGGTTTAGAATATACGTTGAGCTCCGCATGGTATGGCTCTCTGAATACATCCAGCGGAAAAATCAAAGATACTCATGCTGTATGCAACAACCGCATTGTCGCAGTTGCCATGTTTATGTTCTAACTCTTCTTAGCAATTTATTTTAATCATAATGCTGTCATCTGTCACCGATTGCAGCTTAACGTTGTGATTATAAGCGAATAGCGTTGTGACAGCAACAGGTGACAGCATTGTGACGGCAGCATTGCTGTCACCTGTTGCTTCAACCCTACCTTCCATAAACTAACGATGTTCATCACGGCGGCCCAATCAACTATAGTTATATCTCAGCATGAAACGATTTGTTTCAAGCAATGAAACATTTAGTTTCAAGCCTTTGAAACTAGAGTTTCACACCGGAGAAACAAGAGTTTCGCACTGATGAAACTAAAGTTTCGCACCGGAGAAACTACAGTTTCATGCCTTGAAACCAGAGTTATCCCCTGTTGAAACTTCTGTTTACACGTAGGCTTCTGTTTATATGCAGGCTTTGGCTTTGCCGGACGGTGATAGGTGACAGATAAGGTGATAGGTTAGACACAACCTATCACCAGTCTGAAACGCTGATGAATAAACAGTTTCAGAAGCACGGTGATAGGTTGAAAGAGGAATTGCATTTATTACTTAGGAGAGAGGAAGCCGGAACTGACAGGGCAACAAGGCAGAAAACAGCAGTTCTCGGCCAATCAAAACTCCGGATTATTTTTTCTTCAATTCCACTTCAAAGCTAGCTCCGTCCCTACAAGTAAAACGAAGTACTGTCTGTTTCTTATCTGCTGAAATCACTTTGCAGAATGGAGTTTCCTTCACATTCCAATAACCTTTCAAGGTTACTGTCACCGGAATCTCACCACTTTCGTCATTAATCCATGGACGGGAATAAATGCTGCGTTCCACTCGTTTTCCATCTTTGTCGAAAGCTTCGTCACTCGGTCCGCGATACAACGCCAAGTCCGGTTGCGCTACGGTCAACAGCATTTTATCAGATGATTCTTTGTGAATCATTACCAGGCAGGAGGTATCTGCACGCTGTAATAATTCTCCGGGAAGTAATGCGCGAGAGGTTTCAAAGAGTACATAAGAATAGGTGTTATCTGTCAGCGACTGTACGATATGAGCATTACGATCTTGCTTCAAAACCTTATATGCCGGTTTCTTGGCAAAGTTTTTCATGCCCGTTTCATTCGCCTGTGGCAGTATGGCATATTCATAACTTTTATTCTCAGGCGCCTTGCCATGATCGACAACTAATGAAACCCAATCTCCTTTTGTCTCCTTACCGGTATCCTGCATACGGGAATACTGAGGGAAGTTCTTTTCAAACTTAGCAGTAACGGGTACATAATATCCGGTTCCCAAATGATCAATCCATGTTTTACCATTACCATGATAGTTTTTCCAGTAATCATGCCCTGCCTTATCAGTTACCGCCAACTGGAATATTGTAGTTTCAGTGGGATATTCCGTATTGGTATTTTCAATATCCGAGCCCAAGCAAACAATCATTCCGTCGATGAAATGGTAGGATTTGCGTGCCCGGTGGGAACCGTTGTACTTATCATGCTCATGCAATTTCATACCGAAATTGCCATTTTCTTTCTGTTGTGACAGTCCACCGGCAAAAGCTTCGTCGGAATAGAGCATTTCTTCCATGCCGGAGAAGGTATCTACATTCAAAACTTTAGCTTTCAACTGTTCCAGTGGAAGATGGATGGAAGTCACTCCCGGGATACGGTTCCAGTCGAAACCTTCCTGCTGCCATCCACTTGTGGCAGGAGTAACGATCTGCCCCGGTGCTGCTGTCAGAATTTGCAGGCTGCCATGTGCCAGATAACGGCCATAGAGATTATGCCCCAAATAATGTTCTGCCGCCCAAAGATAGCGGGAATGTCCGCGAGCCACTGCAGACCAGTTACTACGGCGCTGCACAGATACGCAGCCATAACCAAGTGCCAAGTTTCCTTGCGGTTCGGGTTCAGGGCGGAAACCATTATCGACAAGCAGCTTCGCAATCTTCCGTTCCTGTGCGTTGGATACTTTTGGCATATATTCCGGTTCCTGCTCTTTGGAAGAAGTATCTGAAACAAGACGCAGATAAGCAGATGCCATCTCTTTATCGAACTCAGACTTTCCGTCGGAAGTTCCTGCCATAGCCATCATTGCATAGTGCATCGGCACTAATTTCCCCTTTCCATCGGGATGACGACCGGACATTGACAATGGGAAATTCAGCTTATTGCAATAGAAACGCATTGCAAACAATACATTTCTCACCGTTTCATGCGCCAGTTCCGAGATAGCAAATTCTGTCCGGCTGAAAAGATAAATCATATTAGTAGCTCCGTCCAAACCACCGACAGCATAAGCCGGGTAATTATTACGATGATGGAAAGCACCGCCGTCTATCTTGAATGAGCCATCCAATCCCGGAGCAGGGCGACAACCGTAATCAATCCAACGAGAAAAAGACCTTAGATATTGTAACTTTTCCGGTGTATCTTCCATCATCAGGATACTCGCGATACGACCGGTGGTCTGTGTGTTAAATGAGTCCATATCAATACCGTTGCCTTCCGGTTTAGGATATACTTCATTCGTAATGGCATACCAGAGCAATGTACGCTCAGCTTCTTGCAACTTACCGGCTTCACGAAGTACGTCTTTCATCAGGAAATATGCCAGATACAATCCGCGAACGCTATATCCGTAATGATGGATATTCCCCCAACAACTGCCATAAGTCACCCCCTGGTCAGTTATATGGTCATACATAGCCAAGAATTTTTGCTTCATTTCTTTCTGAAGTTCCGGTTTCGCAGCACTATTATTATACGCAACAGCAATCCGTTTCATCAAATCAAAATAGGCACGCATTTCTATACCAAGTTTGGTCAGCATATCCTTGTCCCAGTCCGGTATAATCCGTTCATAAGCTTCAGAAGCGCGCACCATATAAATAGGTACACCCGATACCTGACCGTTTTTATAAGTAATCTGATAGAAATCATATTTCTTACGGATAGTCTCCACTTCTTTATCCGAGAGCTTACCTTTTGTATAATTCATGTCCCGGAAACGTTTCTCCAGCAGTTGCATTTCTTTCTTTTGCTTGTCACTGACAGGGGTCAACTCGATATCCGGTTTCAAAAGGGAGTGTTTGTAAACAACCAACCAATGATTATTAGTTCCGGCATTTACAAAAGGCACTTGCAAATCGGCTGTTTGCTGACGTGCATCCACTTTGGTAGCGGTAATCAAATGGTCGATGAAAAGGCTTCCTTTTGAATTTGGAGCAACAATACGAAGTTCGTTCATACCTTCTTCCGGCGTACCTTGCATATCCCGTTCATAACAAACCCATGCGGCACGCCAACCACTGAAATTAATACCAAAAGGGAAAGATGTGCATCGTTTGCCGTCTTTCAGAAACTGAAACTCAATGGTCGCATCTTGGGGAACTTCATTATAAACCCACACAATAAAAGCCGAAAGATATAAATCCTTGCCGGTCGGATCTTTCTTCTCAAACTTCAGGTCTTTCTTGAGTTCCAATATTCCACCCGGTTCAAATGTCCATTCCAACGAATGTTTTCCATCTTTATAATGCAGATCAGATACCGACAGGCGGGAATGGGTAGCGGTGATACAATCCGGTATTTGCGGTTCTTCAAAAGAAAACATCCGTTCATCTGTTACAACTTGCGCATGAAGGAATGCTGAACACAAAAGAGAAAACAGAGTTGTCACTCCAAATTTAGTAAAAGGTTGTTTCATCATGGAAATATAGTCTTATTAGGTTTTCAGTATATAAGTCAAAGTATAGTCGCTTTAAAATCTGTAAAGAGTACGTGATTCTGCAAAAGACGTAAACCGAAGTGTCCGTCACCTTCACTACCCGCAAGGGTATAGCGGAACAACTCTTCATCATTCACAGAATAAGTTGTGATTCCCCTTTCCACTCGAATCCGAATCTCATACCATTGATTGGGGACGAGTAAATGAGAGGCATCGGTATATTCTTTCAATAAAGGTTTCACCTTGTCATCTGCCACTCCATAATATTCTCCTTTGTATCGACGGAAACGGGTCGTTGAGTTATCATTTCCTCCGTATCCAACGTAGAAAAGGTTTAATGTGTTATAGTTTTTAAAGATGCCGTCACGCCACTGACTACGGGCAAAAAGATCATCAGGGTATTTAGGATCATTGGCAGCCCAGAAGCAGTTCAGATCACTCAAGCGGTCATACTTTCCACCTTGCATCACCATACAAATACGATAACTTATTTCATAATCGCCCGTCAATCGTTGCCGATACCACATAGTCAGTCCGTCCGGAACTATCAATTCTAATGTATCTGCACGTTCTATTATCTGCAAAGCATGGGATGCATCTTCTATTTTCCATTGCTGCACAAAGGAAGCTTTGTGTTGTGCCAAAAGCACCACACTATTTAAGAGAAAAAAAGTAATCAAACTGTAGCCTATAAAAAATCGCTTCGTCATTACGGTATTAGTTTAAAGATTATTCTTCCGAATACAAAGAAACCCCTCTTTTCGAAAAAAGAGGGGTTCAAATTGTACAAAATATCTCAAATAACGTATTGACTGATAATTTGCATTACCAATATCTTATAGTTTTTTCATCAACAAAGTTCTCATACCATTTCT
>OGOU01003462.1_pt1 | contig 10096 bp, 8 predicted proteins | sample 1552721 | NCBI WGS metagenome assembly OGOU01 (sample SAMEA2580176, study PRJEB22360) | human gut metagenome | biome: human gut; feature: human-associated habitat; material: faeces | place: Denmark | collected 2008/2010 | reverse complement strand
TTCTTAAATAGAATATCCACCTTATATTTTGACAATTTTTTTAATTTTATCATTAAGAAAACACATAGTATTTTTAATACTGCGTTCAGGCTGTCCTTATATTTAGGCTTAACAAAACGCCACATCATTGTGATATGGCGTTGCGTTTTTATCTATTTATCAATTACTTGTTGGAGAGCCGCCCGTTACAAGATCCTCATAAATAAATTCTGCAAAGAGTCTTCTCTGAGCGTCGAGGTCTGATAATGCGATTACATCACCTGCGGGAGTATCCTTCAAATAATACCACTGTCCCTCCTCAGGAACTGTGTACTGTTCTACCGAATAGCTCAGATATGTCATTGAGTGAGAAACAAGCGTTGTGATTTCATCTTTTTTAAGGTTGGTTGTTACAAGGGGGCCTACCTTGCCAACTATTGCAATTATCTGAGTTAAATCAGCGCTCTTCATATCATCAAATAATGTTTCAAGCAGCTTGCGCTGACGGGCTGTTCTGTCCCAGTCGTCGCCGTCAATACCTATTGCTTCCTCATTGGGGTCAAGACCTCTGTTTCGTGAGTACCAGAGAGCCTCCTGACCTGTAAGGTGTACAATTCCCGGAGGATCGGTTATTTCGGTATGTGTGCTTGACTGCTTATTCTTATAAAGCTGATAATTGATATAATCAATTTCGTCCTGACTAAGCTCAAGGTCAATTCCGCCGAGAACGTCAATAATATCAATAAAGCTTGCATAGTCAACCACGGCATAACGGTCAACCTTGATGCCAAAATTTGACTCAAGCGTCTGGATTGTGAGCTTTGGGCCGCCGTAAGCATAGGCGTTTGTCAGCTTATCATAGCCGTAACCATCTACATACACATAGGTGTCACGCATAAAGGAAGACATTTTTATCTTTTTATGGCGGTTATCAATGGAAAGCATAATCATTGAATCGCTTCGTCCGAACTCATCACCGTGTGCATTGTCCTCGCCAAAGAGCATTATATTCAGCACCTTTGAATCCTCAAGAAGCTGGTCGTTGGTGAGGGGGGACTTGTTAAACGTACCGTCACCGTCTGTTGGGTCTATCGTACTTTTCGTAGCGTTTGTAGATGAACCGCCTGAAATATCAACAAATTTGAGAGAATTAAGGATTGAATAGTAATAAAGCAGTCCGCCGCCACCGATAACCAACAGCACCGAGAGGATAATGCTTGTAATTCTCAGTCCCAGTCCTCTTTTTTTGTAAATTTTATTTACCTGTTTGTTTGAGCTAATATCAACAAAATCGCCCTTCATATCATTTTTAGAATGATTTGACATAACAGCCTCCTTAAAAAAGTGAGTTTAATTATGTTGAAATCTGAGCATAACTAATTTAATAATTATAACATATCGGATTTATATTTAATTCTAATTTAGAATATTATATGCAAAATTTGGAAAATTATAGATTTTTATAAGAAATTTTAAAATATCACCTTACATTTCGTCAAGCGAAAGTGAAAATGCAGGCAAAAATTCTTCTGTAAATACTTCAGCCTCGGGCATATCCATCTCAATTATAGATTTTTCTATTCCCTTCTTAGCTTGCCTGAACTCCTCGTTTCCCATACGGATTTCTTCAATACATTTTATCAGCGCAGAAAATCTGTCGGCTGCCTTAACATATTTTTTAAGCTCGCTGTCCTCTGCCCCGTTCTGCTTAATTATTGCCTCCATATCCTGCTGAAAATCCTCAGGCAAGAGCGAACAAAGCCGCTCAGCCGCCGAATTTTCAATATCCTTATACGCATTTTTTATTGAATTGTTAAAATACTTTATCGGCGTGGGCATATCTCCGGTGATAATCTCGGTAGAATCGTGGTAAATTGCAAGCAAAGCAGCTCGCTCGGGATTCAGACTTCCTCCAAACCTTTTGTTATGAATAAGCACAAGGCAGTGCGCAAGCATTGCAACCTGAAGGCTGTGCTCGCTCAAATTTTCGTATTTGGTATTATTCATAAGCCCCCAGCGGTTAATATATTTCATTCTTGACATCATTGCGTAGAAATTAGATTGTTTCATAGGTTATTTTCTCCAGATTTTTTTCAAAATATAATGCAAATAAGCTGATAATGTGATATACTTATTATTAAGTGCAGTTTAAAATATATTATAGCTTTATTTTGTAGCTTTGTAAAGAATTTTGATTATTCTTAAACACCCTTACGGAGGAATATATGGGCAGCCGACTTGAAAAACACAGAAACAAAAAATATCACTACGGGCTTCAGGCTTTTTTATTTGCTTTTGCAACCGCCTGTCTGCTTATTATTCCGTTTATTATTATCGGCGGAGGTATATTTTATTACTACGGCGACTTCAATGTTCAGGAAATTCCCTTTTATCAAATGGTTCACGACGCTGTCAGAAGCGATAACCTTGGGTGGAGCACAACCACGGACTTAGGCTCTGATTTAATTTCAAGCTACAGCTTTTATCTTATCGGAAGTCCGTTTTTCTGGGCAACTCTGCCGTTTCCGAGCGAGTTTGTCCCCTATTTAATCGGGCCTCTGCTTATTCTGAAATTATCGTTTTCCTCACTCTCGGCATATTTGTATTTGAAAAGATATGTAAAACACAGGCATTTTGCCGTACTCGGCGGATTGCTCTATGCTTTTTCGGGATTTTCAATTTATAATATATTCTTTTTCCATTTTCACGAGCCAATGATAGTGTTTCCGCTGCTGCTGGCAGCACTGGATTCATTTTTATTTGATAAAAAGCGTGGGGTTTTTGCCCCTGCGGTATTTTGTGCCTGCACGGTAAACTACTACTTTTTTACAGGTCAGGTGCTCTTTGTGGTTTTGTATTTCTTTATGTTGGTATTTACAAAGACCTACAAATTTTCCTTTAAAGAATTTTTACTGCTTGCAGTTGAGGTAATAACCGGATTTCTGGCTTCGGCGTTTATACTTCTTCCGTCCGTTCTCGGAATTATGGGAAATCCTCGTCTTAGTACCCTGCCAAATGGCTGGGACGCACTTGTGCACAGCAGTCCTCAGCGATATTGGCTGACCATTGCGGGATTTTTCTTTCCTGCCGATATGCCGGCATTCCCAACCTTTACGCCTGATTCAAACTGCAAATGGGCGTCTGTTGCAGGCTGGCTGCCCCTTGTGGGAATGACGGGTGCTATCGCCTATGTTCAGCTGAAAAAGCGTGACTGGCTCAAAAAGCTGATAAGCCTGCTGATAGTTATGGCTTTTGTGCCCGTGCTCAATTCCGCCTTTCAAATGCTCAACAGCTCAATTTATTATGCAAGATGGTACTATATGCTTGTGCTGATGCTTACGCTTGCGACAATACGGGCATTTGACACTCCAAAGGCTGACTGGGGCAGAGCCGTAAGATGGTCTGTCACAATCACCCTTGCTATTACCTTGCTGATAGGGTTAATGCCTAAGGTTACCTACAACGATACAAACGGAACAGAAACCGAGGAATGGAGCATTGGAGTTGCAGGTGATACCGCAAGATTCTGGATATACGCCCTCATTGCACTTGTGTGTATTCTGGGCTTTGTGCTGATTTTTAAAAAATACGGATTCCGCACCAAGGCGTTTTACATTACAACCTGCATTTCGCTCTGCATTACAATTTTAATAACAAGCGTCTATATAATCGGTATGGGCACTGCATACAGCTCTACCGCAAAGCCAATAAGAGAACACATTATAAATAAACGTGCCTCAATTCACATTGACGACCTTGACGACGACAGCGTAAGGTGTGATTTTTACGAATGTCCCGACAATACGGCGATGTTCTGGCAGATTAAATCAATTAACTGTTTTCAAAGCTCTGTTTCGCCGTCAATTATGGAATTTTATGAGGCGCTTGGCATTACAAGAGATGTTGCTTCGCGTCCGAATACCAATTACTACGGACTTCGCCCGCTTTTAAGCTGCAAATATCTTTTTGACTATATGGGCGATGACGCCGACATCAGCAAGTCATTTACAGACAAAGACGGCGACACAAAAATGCCCTGCTGGGAATTTTTGAAGGCTGAAAACGGCTTTAAAATTTACGAAAATACCTGCTATATCCCAATGGGCTTTACCTATGACTCATTTATCACTCAGGAGGAGTTAGAGCTTGTGAACAGCTCTAATAAAAGCGAGGCACTTTTGTACTCAATGGTACTTAGCAGAGAGCAAATGGAAAAGTACGCTTCAATTACAGGATATACGGAAGAAAAATACAAAAAACTTTACGAAAAAAAATCCAAAGATTTTCACAGCAAGGACTTTGACAGCATCGTAAACAGCTACAGCTATAACGAAAGCAGCTACAAAAATGCCTGTATGAAGCTCAGAAAAAATTCCTGCTCTGAATTTGAATACAATAACAGCGGGTTTACGGCTGAATATGACAATACAAACGGCAAAGAAAATCTGCTGTTTTTAAGCGTGCCGTACAGCGAGGGATTTACCGCCTATGTAAACGGGCAGAAAACTGATATAGAAAAGGTCAACAACGGACTTATGGCGGTGTATATTCCCGAAAACACAAAGTGCAGCGTGAAATTTATTTATGAAACCCCCGGACTTTCGGCGGGAATACTAATTTCACTGCTTTCAGCCGCCGGCTTTGCAATTTATATTATATCAATAACTACTTTCAGATATTTGAAAAACAAGAAAAATCACACTCGGAGGATTAAAAAATGATGTTTGGCAGCAAAATACTAAAATATAAGGATGAAATGCTTGCTGACCTCAATACTCTCATAGGCTTTGAATCGGTTGCCGGAGAAAAGCCTGAGGAATGTCAGAGAGCAATGGACTTTATGCTTAAAAGGGCAAAGGATTTTGGACTTACAGGTGAACAGATAACGGACGAGAGTATGCATATTCAGCTTGGCAGCGGAGGAAGGCTTTGCGGAGTTCTGAGCCACCTTGACGTTGTTCCCGCAGGAAGCAACTGGAGTGTTCCCCCCTATTCTCTTACCGATAAGGACGGAAGACTCTACGGCAGAGGAATTGCAGACGACAAGGGCGCCGCTTTGGTAACTCTGTACTGTCTTAGAGCGTTAAAAGAAGAAGGGATTGAGGGAGTTAATACCCTTCGTGCAATTTACGGCACAAGCGAAGAATGCGGAATGAAGGATATGGAAGGCTATTTTGCGAAAATGCCCATACCTGACATCTCATTTACTCCCGACAGCGACTACGGTATATGCTATGCAGAAAAGGGAATTTTGCAAATTGAAGTAAGCACAGAGGGCAATCTTGCAACAGTGCTTTCTCAGCTCCACGCAGGCAAGGCTGTAAATGCCGTACCCGACACAGCTTACGCACTTATTGACGCTTCAAACTATGATGAGCAAAACCTGCTCGAGCTTTCAAAGCAAACCGAGGGCAACTTTGAATTTAATTCAACCATCGACGGATTGATTGTAATCAGCAGAGGCAAGGCTGCACACGCCTGCGAGCCGTACAAGGGCTTTAACGCCGCCTCCGCTCTTATCAAACTGATTGCAAAAGCATACGGCTCAAATGAAATAGGCGATATATGTAATTTTATAAATATTTCTCTCGGCAGCGAAACCGACGGCTGTTCTCTCGGTCTGAAAACTCACTGCAGCGTTTCGGGGGATTTAACCGTAAACCTCGGCTGTGTTCACATTGAGGGCAATGAAGCGAGGGCTGATTTTGACATTCGCTACCCCGTTTCTATTTCGGGAGAAAGCGTTTACAATCAGTTCAGATATGCCGCAAAGCGGCACAATATTAATGTTAAGGTAATTCATCACGAAAAGCCTCTGTACATTGAAAAGGACAGCAAGCTTATTAAGCTTCTCTCGGGAGCATATAAGGCTGTAACGGGCGAAGAAGCTGAGCTTTACACAACCGGCGGCGGAACATATGCAAGAAAACTCGGCGGCAAGGGTCTTGCTTTCGGCCCTGCTTTTAAGGATGATGAGGTAAATATGCACAATGCCGACGAAAGCATTGACAAGGAAAAATTCTTTACTCACGCTCAAATCTGCTTAGAGGCAATATACAGAATGTATGCAGGCATATCAGAGGATTAAATAATCTTGGCTTTTAATCTCAGCTTGTTGAAAAACTATTTTGCTACAGCAAAATAACTAAAAGTTTTCGCCCGCCTTTTTCAAAAGGCGGTGGGGCGGTGGGGCAAAGCCCCGCCTCGCAGTCTGCAGACTGCGAAATCACTTTGCTTAAAATAGCGCAGGAGGGGAAGAAAAACAGTCCGGTGGACTGTTTTTCTAGGGGAACCCACGCCTGGGGTTCCCCAAAGCAAACTTTTCCTCTTTTGCATATTACTGAATGATACATACTTTTTCTGCAAACCGGGATTAAATAATCTTAGTTTTTAACCCTTAATTAATATTTTCCAAAGGATTTTTAAAATGAACAAAGAAAAATTTATAATGAGTCAGGCACGAACCGCATTAAAAGGTTCGTGGATTGTTATAATTGCAATGCTTCTGGTAATTTCTGCAATTATAATAGTATTTGCAGGTGCAGAATCACTTGTGCTTGTGCTTACAAAAGCGGTTGATTCCGAAACAGAAATTCCAAAACCCGGCAAAGAGCTTACCGCCTCCATAATAAGCTGCTGCGTTTATGCGGTGATGTTTTTCCTGAGTCCGCTCATAAACGGGTTCTATAAATCAATTTATACGGTAGCCCACAATGAAGTACCGACTGTCTGGGATTTGTTTTACTATATGAAATCCCCAAGACTTTACTTCAAATCACTGCTGCTCAACCTGATATTAGCCCTGATTCTGGGCACGGCTGTATTTGCATTTAATTTTAATTATGTTACAAATATGCTGACTGAGCCGCTGTCGGATATGCCCGAGGTGCTCATAACAGTGATAAGCGCCGTGCTAAACCTTGTATTTCTGGCTGTATCAGTGCTTTTAATATCATTTGTGTACCTATTTTTTGTAAATTACGCTTTGTTTGAATTTGCGGACGACCCAAATGCAAATGTATTTGTCTGCTTTGGCAGAGGGGTAAGAATGTTTGTTAAAAACTTCGGCAACACTATGAGGCTTTATTTCCGTTTTGCAGGATGGATAGCATTGTGTTTTTTTGTAGTGCCGGCATTTTATGTGCTGCCGTATATGGCAGTTTCATTTGCAACCTCCGCTAAGTGGCTCATTTCAATGGAAAAAGGCAGGAATTAACTATGATAGTTTCGCTGTGTATGATAGCCTACAATGAGGCAGGAGCGCTCGACGGTCTGTTTAAGGATATTTCATTGCAGGATTATCCCCACAATAAAATTGAAATAGTATTTGTTGACAGTATGTCAACCGACAAAACCTATGAAAAAATGGAAAAATTCAAGGAGCTTGACTACGGCTTTCGCAATGTTTCCATAGTGCAGTGTATGAAAAAAAACCAGGCGTGTTCCTGGAATGCTGCGCTTATGACTGCTCGGGGCGACGTAATTATAAGGGTAGATGCCCACGCCCGTATTCCAAAGGATTTTGTTTCGAGAAATGTTATGAACCTTGAGGACGGAGAAAATGTTGTCGGCGGCGGCAGACCGAACATAACCTCTGACATTTCTTCCTGGAAGCTAACTCTGCTGGCGGCTGAGGACTCGCTTTTTGGCAGCTCGGTTGCATCATATCGCAGACGTTCATCGGAAAAGGACTATATGGACAGCCTTTTTCATGCGGCTTACCGACGTGAGGTTATAGCCAAGGTCGGCGGCTTTAACGAGAACCTCGGCAGAACAGAGGACAACGAGTTTCATTATCGCATAAGGAAAGCCGGATACCAAATGTGCTGCTGTCCCGATATTGTTTCTTATCAGCATACAAGAAACAACCTAAAATATATGGTTCATCAAAAATACTCAAACGGCAGATGGATAGGACTTACCCTGTCGGAATGTCCGGGCTGTCTTTCGTATTTTCACTTTGCACCGTTTTTGTTTGTAATGGCTCTGCTTTTCTGCACAATACTTGCATTTACAGGTTTTCCGCTGTTCCTCTATGTTTTGCTTGCCGTTTACGGAATGTTTGACATAGTGAATACCGTGGGCTGCTGCACAATGAAAAATATTCAGCCCCAGTTTGTATTTTTGCCGTTCATCTTCCCTATGCTGCACATCGCCTACGGAGTCGGCACGATAGTAGGCTTAATTCAAATTCCTATGTGGAAACGGGAAATCAAAAACAGTCATGCTAAAGAAAAGATTGAAAAAGTGCGCAAAAAGGTAATTTTAAATACCCTAAAGCCTGAGGAACGCTGATGTTTGAAATTAATAAATGGACAAAAGAGGATTACGAAAATCTCACCGAGTATTTAAAGGAAAATGCCGACTCAAAATACAGAGATTTTCATTCCTCGCTTGTACCCGATAATGATAAATCGAGCTTTATAGGAGTGCGTATGCCGTTTTTGCGCAGTCTTGGCAGGGAAATCTCAAAGGGCGACGCCAAAGGCTTTCTCAATATTTCTCAAACAGAATATTACGAGCAGCGTATCCTTTCGGGAATTGTTACGGGGCTTGTAAAGCCTGACAGCTTTGAGGATTTCACCTCGCTTGTAAATGCTTTTGTTCCTCAAATTAACAGCTGGGCGGTCTGCGACTGCTTTTGTGCCGGACTTAAAGAAGTAAAACGCTATGAAAGGGAATTTTTTAAGTACATATGTAAATTTTTGCAAAGCCCTGAACCGTGGAAAATTCGCTTTGCACTGGTTGTTATGATTGATTATTACCTTGAGGACGAGTATATTTCTGACGTGCTCAAGCGCTGTGACTCGGTAAGCAGTACAGAATACTATGTGTCTATGGCTCAGGCTTGGCTGCTTGCCACCGCATATGCTAAGCAAAGGGACGCTGTTCACTCATATTTTCTCAATAATAATCTAAACGACTTCACTTTTAATAAGGCTATTCAGAAATGCGTTGAAAGCAGGAGAATAGCTGAGAAGGATAAAGAATTTTTAAAATCCTTGAAAAGGCATTGACAAAAGTAAAATACAGAGTATAATATAAATAACAGTTGTCTTCGGGGCGGAGCGAAATTCTCCACCGGTGGTTAAAGTCCACGAACAAGCATTGCTTGCCGAGTCTGTGAAATTCAGACACCGACGGTTACAGTCCGGATGAAAGAAGAAACGCAAATAATCGGCACTGCCTGTGGCTTTGTCGGGCTTTTTGTGCGAAAAACTTCCCCGTTACATTTGTAGCGGGGATTTTTATTTTCCGGGGCATCTGAAATTTTATTTCAAGGAGTGTGTTCAATGGGAACAGCACAAAAATCAACTCAAAAAATTATGACAACAAAAATCACGGTAACGGCGCTTTTAACCGCTGTTGCTATAGTGCTTCAGTATATTGAAGTGCCGATTCCGCTTGTACCGTCATTCTTAAAGCTGGACTTTTCCGATCTGCCCGAGCTTATCGGTTCATTTGTATTGGGGCCGCAGTACGGTATAATCATCTGCCTGATTAAAAACCTTATTCATCTTCCCGTTTCGGGTTCAATGTTTGTAGGCGAATTTTCAAACTTTATTCTCGGTGCAATTTTTGTATTTGTTGCCGGAATGATTTACAAGTACAACAAAACTAAAAAGGGCGCTGTAATCGGCTGTGTTGCGGGAGCTATGGCGATGGCTGCGCTGAGTGTTGTAACAAATTATTTTGTGGTTTATCCCGTATATGCTCAGCTTTGGGCAGGCGGAGATATGCAGGTAATAGTTAATATGTACAAAACCATCCTTCCATACTCAGATACATTGCTTAAATCTCTGATTATTTTCAACGTACCGTTTACCTTATTTAAGGGTCTGGCTGACGCAGTGGTTGCAATTATCATCTATAAGCCGCTTTCAAATATGATTGTAAGAATGAACACCGCATTCACAAAGAAACGTGCCCCAAAAGCACAAAAATCCAGATAAGCTTTGTCTATCACAACAAGAATTATCAAAAATATCTAATGCGCCCGACAATTGGCATCATATAAAAGCGATTGTTGGGCAAAAAAGTTCTGAATTAAACCAAACTGTCTGCTCGGAGAAAAATTTTCGCCCGCCTTTTTTAAAAGGCGGTGGGGCTGGTGGGG
>OGOU01003445.1_pt1 | contig 10134 bp, 5 predicted proteins | sample 1552721 | NCBI WGS metagenome assembly OGOU01 (sample SAMEA2580176, study PRJEB22360) | human gut metagenome | biome: human gut; feature: human-associated habitat; material: faeces | place: Denmark | collected 2008/2010 | reverse complement strand
CCCACTGTTATTCTGCAGGCTTTCCTCTACCTGCCCATCTGCATCATTTCCACGGATAATCTGTGCGGACGAATCTCCCGTTCCGATTTCTGCTTCCATGGTAATCTGACCGGAATCGCCTGTTGATTCTGTATTCTGTGTATCTGTTTCACTTCCGGTTGTGGTATCTGCTGTTTCTGTCTCCTGCGTCGGTGTCACCACATTTCCTTCCTCATCCAGTACATCCGCACCATAAATCGTCTCTTTCAATTTTCGTACGGTAGGCTCCCAGTCCGGAACGAGATCCCCGTTGTAGCCATGATACATACCATCATAAGGAATGCGATCGGAAATAATTTTATACTTCATCAATGTCGGCGCTTTTGCCAGTAAACCCCAGAACTCACTTTCCGGTACGTTATGTGTCAGTAACGGAAGCAGCCGGGTTGCCAGACGATCCAGATCTTCAAAGCTCATAGCCTTTACTTTATCAAGAAGTTTTAACAGTACCTCTCTCTGACGTTCTGTGCGCTGATAATCGGAATTACCTACTTTTCGGATACGTGCATAAGCCACCGCCTGCATACCATTACATTCATAGGTTCCCTCACCCGGAATCAGATATTTTTTAGATTTTAATCCCAGTATCCTGCACTGCTGTTTGATACTTTTGTTTGCATTTTCTGCTTCTTTTGGGGTAAAAGTAATTTCGATGGTACCGATTTCGTCGATAATATCGATCATCGAACCAAAATCCACCGTAACATATCGGTCTACATCAATCTTGTAATTCTCTTCTACGGTCTTGACAAGCAATGGTCCTCCACCATTGGGATACGTGGCATTCAACTTACGGTATCCGATTCCCGGAATCATTACATGGGTATCACGCATCAGGGAAATCATGGAAATCTGTTCCAGACGATAGTTAACAGAGATCAGAATCATAGAGTCTGAGTTCCCAATCCAGCCTTTATCTGTCGTATCCAGACCAACCAGCATAATATTGTATACATTTCCATCCGTAGTGATTGGCTCCGCAGATGCATATTGTGCCATGTTCTGCTGTGCCTCCAGCAATTCCGGATCCACTTCTTCCTCTACCGTCGTTTCTTCCTCTGTTTCTTTCTCCTGTTGCTCTTCTTTCTGTTTTTCAATCAATGCCTGAACTTCATCATCCGTCATATAGTTGGTTTTTGTATAATATCGATGTCCCATATAATATACAACTCCGGCAATGATCACAATCAGCACCAGAAAAATCCCGGCAACAATCGCACCTTTCTTCTTTTTGGACATTTTCGGCTTTTTTTCCCGCGTTGCCTCTTCCTGCTCTTTATCGTCTGCTGACACGCCCGACAGCCTCCTTTTTATTGGTTTACTTATTACTGGTACATCGTTTTCGATGTACCAGCGTAAATGATACCATTTGCATTATTTTTTGTCAATTACTGTCGATGCCTGCCGTTTTCTTTTTCATTTCTGTCCGTAATATGCATTTGCTCCGTGTTTCCGGTAATAATGTTTATCCTGCAATTCCTGTGGTGCCGGTTTTACCTGCGGATTGATCATCTCACAGCGTGCCGCCATCTTTGCAACTTCTTCGAGTACGACCGCATTATGAACCGCTTCGTGTCCGTCTTTTCCCCAGGTGAACGGTCCGTGATTTTTGCACAGAACTGCAGGTACTGCTTCATAATCTTTATCTTTGAAGTAATCTACGATCAGAAGTCCTGTATTTTTCTCATACTCCGTATCGATCTCTTCTTTTGTCAGGCAGCGCACGCACGGGATTTCTCCGTACATGTAATCTGCATGGGTGGTTCCGTAACACGGGATTCCTCTTCCTGCCTGTGCCCAGCTGGTTGCCCATGGAGAGTGCGTATGTACCACACCGCCGATCTTTGGAAATGCACGGTACAATTCCAGATGAGTAGGTGTATCAGAGGATGGATTGTATCTTCCCTCAATCTTATTTCCCTCGAGATCCATGAGCACCATATCATCCGGTGTCAGTTTGTCATAGTCCACACCACTGGGTTTGATGGCAAAATATCCGGTTTCCCGGTCAATCTGGCTGACATTTCCCCAGGTAAAGGTTACCAGATTGTATTTTGGAAGCAGCATATTGGCTTCATATACCGCTTTTTTTAATTCTTCTAACATAATTTCCTCCTGCCTAGTGCAGATGTACTACTGCTGCACGCTCAATCTCCAGTCCCTCTTTATATCTGTCCATAAAAGCTTCAAATCCTTCCACATCTTTCGGATCCGGTGCAATCTGTACACTTTCTTCTTTTGCAAATACCTGTTCTTCCAGATAAGAAGCAAGGCTCTCGCCTTCTGTTTTATTTTTACGGTAAGCAGCCAGAAGAGCGATTCCCCAGGCACCGCCTTCTCCTGCTGTTTCCATCACGGATACCGGCGCATTGACCGCTGCCGCCATCACCTTCTGTCCCACACCTTTTGTCTTGAAGAAGCCACCGTGCCCAAGAAGCTTATCTACAACCACACCTTCTTCTTTTAACAGGATATCCATACCCAGTTTCAGTGCACCCACACTTGTAAACAGGTGGCTTCGCATAAAGTTCGCCAGGGTAAATTTGCTGTCCGGTGTACGCGCAAATAACGGACGTCCCTCTTCAAAGTGTGTAATATGTTCTCCGGAAAAATAGCAGTATGGAAGCAGTCCGCCGCAGTCTGCATCTCCCTCTAAGGCTTTGTTATATAAAGTACCGTACAGTGTATTAGTATCTACTTTCACGCCGAAACTTTCCAGATTTTCCCGGAACAGGTTCACCCATGCGTTCAGATCTGAGGTACAGTTCTGAGAATGTACCATAGCTACCGGCATACCGTCCGGTGTTGTCACCATATCAATTTCTCCGTATACCTTGGACAGTGGTTTTTCCAGAACGATCATGGCAAATACAGAAGTTCCTGCGGAAACATTACCCGTACGTACTGCTACACTGTTTGTGGCAACCATACCTGTTCCTGCATCACCTTCCGGAGGGCACATCGGGATTCCTGCTTTCAGTTTACCTGTCACATCCAGAAGTTTCGCACCTTCTTCTGTAAGAACGCCGGCATCTTCCCCTGCAACAAAAGCTTTCGGCATAATGTCACGAAGTTTCCAAGAGAATCCGTAAGGTGCTACCAGTTCATCGAATTTATCAACCATTTCCTGATTATAATCTGCTTTTGTTGTGTCGATCGGGAACATACCTGCTGCGTCACCGATTCCAAGAACTCTCTTACCTGTCAGTTTCCAGTGGACATAAGCCTCCAGAGTTGTGATATAGTCAATATCTTTTACATGTTCTTCACCGTTAAGGATCGCCTGATACAGATGAGCAATGCTCCATCTCTGCGGAATGTTGTAGTTGAACAGTTCCATCAGTTTCTCGCTGGCTTCTCCTGTAATGTTGTTTCTCCATGTACGGAATGGTACAAGAAGTTCTCCTTCTTTGTTAAATGGCATATATCCATGCATCATAGCGCTGACGCCAAATGCACCTACGGATTCCAGTTCTATGTCATATTTTGCTTTTACATCCTTTGCCATATCTTGATAGCAGTCTTGGATACCTGTCCAGATATCATCCAGACTGTATGTCCAGACACCGTTTTCATAACGGTTTTCCCATTCATGTGCACCGGATGCGATTGGCTGATTTTTGTCATCTACAAGTACTGCTTTGATTCTGGTAGAACCAAACTCAATACCAAGTGCTGTTTTATTTGCAATTATCGCTGCTTTTGCTTCTGCTGTTCCCATTTTTATGTACCTCCCTGTTTCTCTGTTATTTATGATTACAGATCATTCGACAATCTATAATCATATATTGTTTGTACACCAATATTATTGCATTTCTTTTATTGTTTTACCATGGAAATTTTACGGTTTTAACATACTTTTTATTACTTTAAACTTCTCAGGGCTGCCATTCCAGACAGTTAATTTCAGCCTGATATGACAGCCTCTGTATTAATTACAAAAATTATTATTTTCTGAATGCAAGTTCATTCCATCTCAGTTCATTCTTGAAATCACGAATATTTGTATCTTTATCAATGTAAACAGCTTCAATACCCATAGCTGCTGCCCAGTCACCCATCTGCTCTGCTGTCAGGTCATAGGAGAATGCTGTATGGTGGGCTCCACCTGCAAGGATCCATGCTTCTGCACCTGTCTTAAGATTTGGCTGTGGTGTCCAGAATGCACTTCCTACAGGAAGCTTCGGCATCGGTTTCTCAACCTTCTTGCATTCTACATCGTTGATGATCAGACGGAAACGATCTCCAAGATCGATCAGAGATGTTGCGATAGCCGGACCTGTCTTGCTTGTGAATACAAGTCTTGCAGGATCTTCTCTGTCACCCATGGAAAGCGGGCATACTTTAATGCCGATCTTACCATCTGCGACAGACGGGCATACCTCAAGCATATGAGACTGAAGGATTCCTTCTTTTCCAGGTACAAAGTTATATGTATAATCTTCCATCATGGAAGTTCCTTTTGCATCTTTTACACCAGCTGTCATGATCTTCATCAGACGAACCATTGCAGCTGTCTTCCAGTCGCCTTCTGCACCGAATCCATAGCCTTTTTCCATAAGTCTCTGGATTGCAAGTCCGGGAAGCTGTTTAAGAGCACCCAGATCTCCAAAGTGTGTAACGATTGCCTGATAATTTTTCTCTTCCAGGAATTTCTCAAATCCGATCTCAATCTGAGCCTGAACTGCTACATGACGTTTAAATTCTTCCGGATCTCTTCCCTCAAGAAGAATATCATATTTGCTGTAGTATTCATCTACCAGCGCATCTACATCACCTTTAGCTACATCTTTTACATAATCAGCAATCTCATTTACAGGATAAGCATCAACTTCCCATCCGAATTTGATCTGTGCTTCTACTTTATCACCTTCTGTAACAGCTACGTTTCTCATGTTATCTGCTACACGACATACGCGGATATGGCTGCTCTCCATGATACCAACTGCTGTACGCATCCAGGAAGCAAGTCTTTCCTGAACATCTTTATCTGCCCAGTGTCCGACAATAACTTTTCTTTCGATTCCCATTCTTGTAACAATATGACCATATTCACGACCGCCATGAGCAGACTGGTTTTCATTCATAAAATCCATATCAATGGTATCATAAGGAATCTCCTCATTAAACTGTGTATGAAGATGGCAAAGCGGTTTTCTGTATTCTTTCAGACCAAGGATCCATGATTTTGCCGGTGAGAAAGTATGCATCCATGTGATAACACCTGCACAGTCCTCATCTGCATTTGCCTCATTAAATGTTTTACGGATCAGTTCGTTTGTGATCAGTGTTGGTTTCCATACTAATTCAAATGGAAGAACACCGCTCTTGTTTAATTCCTCAACAATGATTCTGGAATGCTCAGCAACTTTTCTTAAGCACTCATCTCCGTAAAGATCCTGTGAACCTGTACAAAACCAGAACTTATAGTTTCTTCCTGTTTTCATGATAAAATTCCTCCTGGATTTATTTTTATTTTTTATTTATTTCATTTGTTTACAATATTTTTCTGCATGATCCCCGTATGATCAGTTCCGGATAAATCAGTCTTTCAACCTTACTTTCTTCTTCAGGAACTCCGTTGATCTTCTCAAGTATAAGCTCTGCTGCCATTTCTCCCAGCTTTTCCTGCGGATGAGCTATCGTTGTGATTCCGTTTCCCCGCTGAGCATACAGTGAATTGTCATAACCGGTAATGGAAATATCCTCCGGTATTCTGACTCCCATTTTCTCCAGTTCTTCCATAACCTGAACAGCAATCTGATCATTGTAACAGACGATTCCATCCGGAAGCTGTCCGCTCTGTACCATTTCTTTTGCCATCAGTGCAGGTTTTACTTTCCTGTCCTCTGTATGAAACCAGACAACATCATCCGGATCATAGGCAATCCCTGACTCCTGTAAGGCCTTCACATATCCCTTGTGGCGCTCCAGTCCCTGCATATCGTCTGCCTTAAAGAAACCCTTGATCTTTTTATGTCCCAGTTCCAGCAGATATTTTGTTACAAGATAGCCTCCCTGTGCATCATCCATAAGAATATGAGGTTTATCTCTCATTTCTGAATAGATTCCCTGAATAAACACATACGGAATTTCAAATTTATCCAGATTCTGATAAAGATTTCTGTGTTTACAGATCATCTCACTTTTGCTTGGTTCAATGATCAGTCCATCAATATCTTTCTTCAGAAGTTCCTCCAGACATCTGGCCTCTTTCTGTCTGCTGTTTGCTGTGTTTTTCAGGATAATACTGTAACCGCTTTCTGAAAGGACATTATCCATTCCCTGTATCAGTCTCGGAAAAATATAATCAGAAATATATGTGGTCACTACCGCAATATTCTTTGAATTCTTTATATGGCGCATATTCTCAGAGCAATAAGTACCTCTTCCGTGAAATGCCTCTACATATCCGTCCTGCTCCAGGATTCCCAGTGCTTTACGAACTGTATGTCTACTCAGGGAATATTTCTGTGAAAGCTCGTTTTCTGAAGGAAGCTTCTCTCCCGGTCGGATAGCTCCTGACATAATATCACTTCTGAGCTGTTCCATCAGTGAGAAATATTTCGGCTTTCCATTATCTGTCATGTCTTCTTCCCTCCTGTATTTAGGATACAACTTGTACGCACGTACGAACAAGTTGTTTTTTATGCATAAATTATACAAAATATTGAGAGATTTTTCATTAGTTTTTTCCAAAACACCTCGAGGGATAGTGATATGTGAACAGTAACAGTTCATCCTTTACGAAAGTTACCAATATCCGATTGATTTCAACATCACTTCGGCTCAGCTTTTTCTATACCATAACATTCATGGCAAATCCCATGTACCGCCATACGTATTTCTTTATCCAGACGTGAATTACAGGTGATCAGAGTCACCATTCTCTCCCTTTCATCAGGCTCTACTCCTGTGTCATACATGGAATTATTTTTCAATATAGATAATTGTCTCCTGTATGCAGGACTGGATAACTTGTATCCATATTCAAATGCCGGGCTTTTGGAAGATGCCTGTTCCACAGAAAAAATTTTGTACAGAAACTTTCTTTTTGGTGTTGTGATCTCAATTTCAGGACATTTTTTCAGAAATTCAGGCTGTTCATAACGGTTCAGATTTGCAAACATCATATTACCTTCTATATTATGCCCGTAAAGAATACTGTGGGAATCTGTGAAATTCTTTTTTATGTCATGTTCCAGAAAAATACATCCAAACAGATCTTCCTCTCCTCTGAAATTATGTTTCAGGTAATATTCATCATCTGCCGCCTGAACTACAGGATAAGAAATATCGGCTCCCGGGACAGTAATCCAGGCAACTGTCTGAGAGTTGATCTTTCTTAAATTTTCCCAGGAAATCCCGAAGGATTCCCTGATTTCATCTGTACAGTTTTTGTTTTTTGATTCAGAAGATCTTCTCTGTTTTTTCCTGCGTTTTTTTTCACTGTTTTTTGTACTGCTGTCTTCATCAGTTTTTTTGCCATCTGCCAATAATCCGGCACCTGCTCTGTTCTTCACCCCTGCCATTTTGGAAAGCTCTGCATATTCCTGCCTTGCTGCAAGATTCTGTTCATAACTTTTTATATAGAAGCCGGCACAATATATAAGAAGCCCAATTGCTGCTATGATCATACTTACTGCAAATGTTCTGAGTTTTTTCATTTCCGCGGCATACCCTTTATATTTCTTTTCCCGGAAACAGTTCTTCTGTAGATCACCACACCTCCTGTCAGCAGTCCCATTCCGATAAGTCCAAGAACAGCCATCATTTTAAACGGTCTGACATCTCCTGTTTTAGAACTTCCTGCCATGGAACCACCCTGATAGCTTCCGTATCCACCCGAATTTCCGTAACTGCTGCCTCCGTTTCCGGAAGTTGTGCCTCCATTATTTCCACCATTGTAAGATGCCAACGGTGCTTTCGTCGGTACAGGAGTCATTTTCGGGCAGGTTCCCGGTACAGATGGTGTTGGTGTGGCTTTTGGCTGCTCCGTCGGTTTCGGTACTTCTGTAGGTTTTGGTGTCTCTGTCGGCTTTGGTGTTTCTGTTGGTTTCGGTGTTGCAGACGGTGTTGGTGTGGCAGTGGGTTCTGCTTTTGTTTTCACATATACCTCCTGCTGCGCCGCAATTTCCGGTGAAATATCTCCTCTTGCTTTCGCTGTGTTTACAATTTTTTCAGGCTCTGTGCTTTCTGTTTTAAATACCACTTCATAGCAGACTTCAATTTTATCCATATCTGACAACGATGCTCCTGTCTGAATTACAAATCCTGTATCATCTGCCTCTATTTTGGCATCTTTCAGCTCTATGCCGTTTTTCTTCACAAAAATGCTGTCTTTTACAATAGAAGCCCCTTGGGTTTCCAGTTTATCTTCGATAACAATATTCTGATCTGTGACATCCTCACGCAGTTGTCTTACTGTCAGCTTATAGTATCCTTTCTCACCGGACGCATACTCTTTCTTATCTGATTCCTTCACAATTTCCAGAATCGGACTGTGTACCTCTGTCTCTGTTTCCCCGGTTGCAGGTATCTTTTCACTGCTGTCTGCAACTGCAGTATTGTGCACTTTCTGTCCTGCCAGGGCTGCATCAATCACTGCTGCCTGATATTCCACGATCATACTTTTCTGTTCCTGACAGTCCAGAGGATTATACATTACCTGCTCAAAAAGACCGCCTTTATCATTATCGCAGATACTATATCTGCTGTCCCTGACCAGTGTCCTGCCTGTTGACATCAGGAAAGTATTATCATCATTGATCTGTACATCAGCATCTGCCACATTTCCTTTCTCATCCATCAGAATCACCGAATCCTTCAGAAGACGTACTCCCTGAGTATCGATCACATCCTGCAGAGTAACATTACGCGCCACACATCCGGTCTGCTCCTGTGTCAGGACAATGCGGTATGTAATAATATCACCATATTTGTAAAATGGTTTGTCCGTCGTCTTCTCTACGTTAAGAACAGGCGAGTTCACCCAGATTTTTGAGGAGTCCTTTACTTTCTGTGCATTATCTGCATACGCCTGTGCTGTATTTACAATCTCCATCCCATTTACGCTTTCCTGCGCAGTACAGCGGAAATTAACAGTCACAGGTGTCTGATACGGAAGATCTGAAATCGTCACGATCCATCCGGTTCCCTGACGTGTAACCTGACAGCTGACCGGTTTTTCCACTGTTTCTTTATAATTTTCCGGATTCAGCTGATTTCCTGCATCATCAGTTCCTGCCACCGGATTCTGAATAACAGCCGGAACACCGCTTACAGTAACAGCATCTTCAGCTCCGTCCAGAGCCAGCCCTTCAGGAAGGGAAAGATCACTGATCACAAGATTTCTTGCGATAGATCCCTTCTGAAGATTATTAACCGTAACCTGATAATTCACCTGTTCTCCTACCCGAAATTCATTTTCCGCACGTCCGTCCCCGGCTGCCAGATATGGATTCTGAAAACTTTTCTCAATAGAAAGAACTGCTGTATTTACATACACTTCTGCGTCATCCTGTGAAACAGGGGCATTCTGCGCCTGCACATTGGCAACATTAATGCTTTCCATTCCATTTGCCGCTTCCGCAACTGTGCAAAGGAAAGAAATCATAACCGGAGTATTTGCCGGAAGATCTGAAATGTTCAGTCTCCATCCGCTTCCCTCCTGAAGAAATTCATAATTCACTGGTTTCTCTGATGTCTCATTATAAAATTCCGGATTGAGCTGGTTCAAAACATCTTTGCTCCCTGCTGTCAGCTGCGTAATATTCTGTGGGATTCCGCTTACCGATACATCCTCTGCCGATGAAAGTGCAAGTCCTGCTGGCATACCGGTATCCCAGACAGTTACGTTCCGGGCCACTGTACCTGCTTTTTTATTCTCCACCACCACATTGTACTGTACCTGTTCTCCGACCTGCCATTCATAATGATCTGCAGATTTCTCAATCCAGAATTCTCCTGAATTTACATATACTTCTGCATCATCAGATCTCTCATCTGTATTAGCAGCTTTTACAGTTGCTGCATTTACGCTTTCGTGTCCATTTGCCTCTTCCTGTGCGATACAATGGAAAATAATCGTTACAG
>OGOU01003443.1_pt1 | contig 10139 bp, 7 predicted proteins | sample 1552721 | NCBI WGS metagenome assembly OGOU01 (sample SAMEA2580176, study PRJEB22360) | human gut metagenome | biome: human gut; feature: human-associated habitat; material: faeces | place: Denmark | collected 2008/2010 | reverse complement strand
AATCACCTCTTACTTATACATCAAAAAACCTTTAAAATTGCACTAATCACAACAACTTTTACAAAAATAATTTCAGATGGCAGACGGTATTCTGAGCCTCCTCGGGCAGATATTTTCACATAGACATAAACTCTTGTGCACGACAACTGCCGAGAAAATTACTATAAATAAAGCAAAAAATAAAAAGACCGCCGCAAAATGCAGCAGTCTTTATGACTGTATCTGTAAGCCGGGTTCTGTCGTGAACAGCCATCTATCTTGGCAGCCCGTTGCCGGAACTGCTCAATGCCACCTCCTAAGGACACGCCGAGCAAGCGTATAATGTCCTACCACGGTGTTGCTTCAAATAGGGTTTACACGGCAGATAACTCTCGTTATCTCCGGTGAGCTCTTACCTCACCTTTCCATCCTTACCGCAAAATGCGGCGGTAATTTTCTGTTGCACTATCCCTGGAGTCGCCTCCGGCGGCCGTTAGCCGTTATTTTTGCTCTGTGAAGCCCGGACTTTCCTCGCAAAACGCCTTTCGGCAATTTCCCGCAGCTGTTCAATACACTCATTACTATTATACTAAATGATTTTTTGCAAAATGTCAACCGATATTTCTTAAAATGGCTTGATATATCTTTATTTTCAGTTTATAATTAAATAAGTAAAGATTTTTTAAAAGGAGCGTTTCAAATGGATATCAGACAAAAGTCACTTGAAAAGCATTATGAATGGAATGGTAAAATTGAGGTAATTTCCAGAGCACCAATCGCCAATGCCGAGGATTTATCTCTTGCATATACACCGGGCGTTGCAGAGCCCTGCCTTGAGATTCAAAAGGATTATAATAAATCCTTTGAGCTTACAAGAAGAAACAACCTTGTAGCTGTTGTTACCGACGGTACGGCTGTACTCGGTCTGGGTGACATAGGCCCTGAGGCAGGTATGCCTGTTATGGAGGGCAAATGCGCTCTCTTTAAGGAGTTTGGCGATGTTGACGCATTCCCAATCTGCATAAGAAGCAAGGATGTAGATGAAATTGTAAACGCAGTTTACCTCATAAGCGGCTCTTTCGGCGGCATTAACCTTGAGGATATTGCAGCTCCACGCTGCTTTGAAATTGAGAAAAAGCTCAAGGAAAAGTGCGATATTCCGATTTTCCACGATGACCAGCACGGCACAGCCGTAATCGTTGCCGCAGGTCTTATCAATGCATTAAAGCTTGTAAACAAGAAGTTTGAGGATATTAAGGTTGTTATGAACGGCGCAGGTGCAGCGGGAATTGCAATCGCAAGACACCTGCTCAATATGGGCGTTAAAAATATTATTCTTTGCGACAGCAAGGGCATTATCTGCAAGGGTGATGAAAGACTTAACGCAGTTAAGCGTGAGATGGCTGAAATCACAAATCTTGAACATATGACAGGCACACTTGCCGACGCTATGAAAGGCGCAGACGTATTCCTCGGAATCTCCGCCGCAGGCTGTGTAAGCGAGGAAATGGTAGCTTCTATGGCTGAAAACCCAATTCTCTTTGCTATGGCTAACCCAACTCCTGAGATTATGCCTGATTTGGCTAAAAAGGCAGGAGCAGCAGTTGTGGGCACAGGCAGAAGTGATTTTCCAAACCAGATTAACAACGTGCTTGCTTTCCCGGGAATTTTCAGAGGTGCGCTTGACTGCCGTGCAAGCGACATCAACGAGGAGATGAAGGTTTCGGCTTCGTTCGCTATCGCTTCTCTCGTAAGCGAGGACGAGCTCAATCCCGACTACATTCTTCCTCAGGCTTTTGACAAGAGAATCGGCAAAACCGTTGCCGAGGCTGTTAAAAATGCCGCAATTAAAACAGGTGTTGCAAGAATTTAATTTTGCTCTTAATTGGGGACTGTCAAACGGCAGTCCTTTATTAATTGCAACCCACCGGTTGCCCACCGGCTGATTATTGAAATTCTGACAGCAATATGTTATAATTACCATATAAAGACATTTTTGCCCAAGCGGACAGTTTGACCTTTATGCAAAACTTAATTTTTGCAAAATCACTTTTATATAGCCTTAAAATACTCGGTTGTAAAGTTAATTTATAATTTAAAAAAGTTGGTGCATAGCTTGATTATTCACGATATTTCGAGAGATACTTTAACCTGTGAGGTCTATGAGGGTGACCCTCAGACAACGGTTGACAGGCTCAAAAGCATAGAAAACGGCGATGACTGCAACCTTTCCGCCATCAGCCTTTGTACACACACAGGCACTCATATAGACGCTCCTCTGCATTTTTGCAGTGACGGCAGCTCGGTTACCGACATCAGGCTCAATACCTTTACCGGCAAATGCACTGTGGTTACGGTTTCGGGAATTCTGACGGGTGAGGATATGGACAAAATCCTTGCCAAAAGCCGCAAAAAGCTTTTGCTCCACGGCAATTCAGGCGCATTTATATCAGCCTTTGCCGCAAGGGTGCTTGCTGACAGCAGTGTTGTGTTAATCGGCACTGACGCTCAATCAATAGCACCCGATTATGACGAGGAAGCTACGCATAAAATCTTAGCAGAAGCGGGCATTGTAATTATGGAAAATCTTGATTTATCGGATATTGCGGACGGTGACTATGAAATTTTTGCCTTTCCAATAAAGCTTGGCGGACTTGAGGCAGCACCCTGCCGTGCAATTTTATTTGAACAGGAAAGAGGTCTTTAATATGGTTAAAATGGCAGTGTTCGACCTTGACGGCACACTTGTAAATTCACTTGCAGATTTGGCGGTTGCCACAAACGAGGGACTTAAAAAGGCAGGACTAAGAGAGCAGCCGATTGAGGACTACAGGCATTTTGTCGGCAACGGCAGAGAGATGCTTGTAAAAAGGGCAATGGGCAGTGCAGGCGATAATAAAGAGCTTTTTGACATAGTGATGAATGAATTTAATTCCTATTATAAGGCTCACTGCAACGACCGCACCTCTGAATATACAGGCTGTACAGAGCTTTTAAATGCGCTTGAGAAAAATAAAATTATGACCGCAGTGCTTTCAAATAAGCCTGATGAATTTGTCGGCGAAATCCTTAAAAAGGTGTTTCCGAATCACCGTTTTACCGAGGCTTGGGGTAACAAAGAGGAGTACAGGTGCAAGCCTGACGGTGAGGCTCTTAAAGCTATTCTTAAAAAGCACAACGTAGAGAGAAGCGAGTGCGTTTACATCGGCGACAGCAATGTTGATGTGTTTACCGCCTATAATGCAGGAGTTGCAATGCTGGGCGTTGAGTGGGGATTTAGGGGCAGAAATGAGCTTTTAAGCGCAGGTGCACCGCAGGTTGCCGCTAATACAGATGAGCTTTTACAAATGATATTGGAGCTTAAATAATTGAGATTTTCACAAAGCAGGGGATAAAATGAACAAGGTGAACTATCAAAAAATTCTTGACAAAATAATAGCAGGTCTTGAAGAGGAGAAAGACACAAAGTCCCTCCTCCTGCACGTCTGCTGTGCGCCCTGTTCAAGCTACTGCCTTGAATATCTGTCGCAGTATTTTAATATTACAGTGTTTTTTTACAATCCCAATATCTCAGAAAATGATGAGTATCAGCTCAGGCTCAGCGAGGAAAAAAGGTTTATTTCCGAGATGAATTTTAAGAACCCTGTCAGCATAATTGAAGGCAGATACAGTCCAAAAGAATATTTTTCTGCCGTAAAAGGTTTAGAAAATGAGCCGGAGGGGGGAAAGCGCTGTAAAAAATGCTTTGCCCTTCGTCTTGAAGAATCCGCCCGTATTGCCCGGGAAATGAATTTCGATTACTTTACCACCACCCTCACAATCAGTCCGCTGAAAAATGCCGCACTTTTGAATGAAATAGGGGAAAGCTGTGCTCAGAAGTACGGAGTAAAGTGGCTGAGCAGTGATTTTAAGAAAAAAGAAGGCTACAAGCGCTCAATAGTCCTCTCAGCGGAGCATAATTTGTACCGTCAGAACTACTGTGGCTGTGTTTTTTCTAAAAAAGAGGCTAAGCAGAGGGAAGAAAGGGAGAAAATATAAAAATTTGAAATATTATCTTGACAAATTGCGGAAAAAATGATATAAAATATATCGTCACATTAAATATTGATGATACGGAGAGATGTCCGAGTGGTTTAAGGAGCTAGTCTTGAAAACTAGTGATCCCGCAAGGGACCAAGGGTTCGAATCCCTTTCTCTCCGCCATAACCGGACACCAATCTTGATACAGTGCGTATCTTGATTGGTGTCTTTTTAAGCTCTATCGTTAAGGACATTGAGTAAAATATCACCTATTATAGGAGGAAAAATATGGGACTTGATGTATATGCAGGAACATTAACTCGATATTATACACATAATTGGAAAACAGCAGCACAACAGTTTGCCGAAGCCAACGGCATGGATTTCCAAACAATCAGACCGGGGCGGGGAAGCGAAGCTGAACTTTCTGCGGAGGAAATAGAGAAAATCGTAACTGAATGGCGTGATAATATTATAAAAGGTCTTAATTTAAATCCAGTGCAGCTATGGAACGAAGATTATGATGTTACACCTTATTATACAGACAAACCGGATTGGAACGCTTTAAATGCTCTGCTGCTTTATATTGACGCAAAATACAGCAAAAAAGAAGTCCCCTCCACAATAACTAAGGATTTTGATGCTTGGGAACATCCTATTATAAAGGAATTTCTTAAAACAAAGGATTTTAGCTTATCTCTATTTGACGGAAACGGTTGGTGGCTTCCTATTAAAAAGAACATTATGTTTGATTATTTTTTGCCAAATTCAGAGGAAATCACTTTATCAACAAGTGCACTGCTTCTTGATGAATTAAAGGTATATAATTCTTTTGAGTGGAATGCCGACAGAGATACTATTGTTTCGTGGAGTACAACAGAAGGCTATCCTGCTGACGCAACATTCAGTAATGAAAACGGATATAAAATGATGACCGAGCACAAAATATACAATACAGAGTCTTTAGCAAAATTTGCTTTTTCAATTTTGTGGCAGGCGGCAGAATTTTCACTTAACCATGGTGTAGCTGTTATTTTTGATTTTTAAAATACAGCATTAGTTTTCGATTTATAAGTATAACTTTAATAAAATCAACCAAAGCATCGCTTCCCGCTGTGCTTTTTAATCAGGGATGTACTTGATTACACAATGTATAAATCGTTGAAATAAAGCATACCTCAACCGACTGTGATAAGACTCTGAGTGCAGCTCAAAAAATGATTAACTATCATTAAAATATAAAATGAGTTTAGTTGACCGAGTATTATAATTAGATGACAGTATAAAATATTTTTCTAAAAAACAAAAATAGCTACCACTTTGGGTAGCTATTTTGTTTGGTGCGGGTGACAGGACTTGAACCTGCACATCGGTTGACACTAGAACCTAATGGTGACGACACCTTGGTGAATTTATGTCAAATTTGGTATAATTTTGATATTATAATTAACGGTTCTGCTGAAGCTAAAAGTAATTTAATAAAACATTGATTATTCGAGCAATAGATAATTATAAGCCAAATATATGAATAATTGAAACAGAAAAAATTATAGCTCATACTATGTGAGATACTCACCTATCAAGGCTTGTTTATATCATATCAAACAACGAGGCTTGCACATATTTTACTTCTGTGCAAGGTTTGGAAATCAGTTCAGGGATACTTCCATCCCAATCTTCACTAATTGGAACAGCACCTTTTTTTATCAATGCTTGGTTTCCTGGATAGGGATGATCCCAGCAAAGAGTGGTACACCAACCATTCTTCAGATTTTCATTTGCACCGTTCCATGTTCCGCCTTTATTCAAATCAGAATGAATTATCACCGTACCAATGGACTGGGCGTAAATATACCGGTTTCTCATCATTGCCATACCGACATTAAATCCAGCATCCGGCTTTGAAACGGATATCAGCAGAAGCTTTCCTTGGTGAATGTTTTTGACCACATCGCTTTTCTTTAACTTCTTTAGCAGCGAATCGGACAAATATTCTACGGTAAAACAGTTGTTCAGCAGTGCCTCTTTTCCGGAAATTGTATCAATGCCTTTTGCTCCGCCTGAAACAACACCATATCCCAGAGAAACTGTTTTTCTGACTGTCTGTATGGTAAAATCAACATCTTCGGTTGTAACTGTTCTGGCTCCTACATATCCGATGTATTGTTGTTCAAGCAGCGATAAATCACCCGCATAATAAAAAATTGGAGGACAAGCGTTTGAAAGCTTTTTTTTGAGCTTTTGGGGATAGTTTATGTCTGCTCTGGTGACTGTTTCTATACCCATATTCTGATATTGTGAAAGCTCAAAACTTAGACTGGCATTTCTGTCCAGCAACCGTATAACACGTGCAATTTGATCTGTATTGAAACCAAGTATGGACTTAAAGTCATCGGTCGAAAAGTCGAAAAGGTCTTTTGGAGTTCTTTCTGCCCGAATCAGTTTTTGTGCAAGTTCGCTGTATTCTTTAGGTTCAAGAGGTCGAACCCCTTCGCCTACACAGATATGGCTGCATAGTGTTAAAATTGCATTTGAATCCTGATTCATATTAATCCTCCCTGTTGCTGCTGTTGGCAAGTGCAAATGGATAAATATTTTCCGCACCTGCTTCCATCAGCCTGTATCCGCAAACGGTGAATGTCCATCTCGAATCCACAACATCATCAATCAAGAGAATATTGCGTGGTGCAGTTACATTTTCTTTTACAAAAAATGATTTATATGCATTTGCACACTGGTAGGCACTGTTTTCCATTTCCTTTTGCTGCTTTGCAGGTTTTTTTTCCAGAATATCAACAAAGTCAAGCTTCAGTGATTCAGCTACCCGAGCAGCAAAGTCTTTTACAAGTTCGCTGCGGCGTGACGGAACACAGCAAATATGAGTAATTTTATGTTCTCGTATAAAAGGCCTTAATATATCAACACTTTTTCCGACTAGCTCATCACAAAAACGCATTTCCTTTGAGTACTTTCCTTGTTTTACCAATTCACCGTAACCGGCATCACCATACTTTGAGATGCAAAAACCCTTCTGATTGATATGCGAAATTCTTGATGCTTTAGTCACATCGGAACTGACCCACATTTTTCTTGGCTCAATCGGAATAATTAATTTATTAACAAATTCTTCTGCAATATGTATAAATTTTGAGGAAACCGCAGAAGGCAGGAATTCTTTACCAAGGCAGTTAGCACAGTGTCCACAGTTATGAGCAGTTTTATCATCTAAACAAGAAACGATATATCGACTGAAACATTCCTGTGTACTTACAAGACATTTCATCTGTTCCACTTCTTGCCTGCGTATAGCGGTTACCATTTCATAATGCTCTCTATCATATACAAATTTTTTAGGGGTCAAATAGTAATAACTTTTATCTTTTCTGATAAAGCCATCATTTTGAAGAAAAGATAACGCTTTTTTTATCCTTGTATTTCGTATATTCAATGTTGAGATAATTTCGTTTTCTTTAACTCCGTCATTACTTCCTATGTATTGCACAATACTTTCAGTTTCCTGCTCGGTAGGAAAAGCCGTATTAATAAAATAACTCAAAATTTCCTCATCTTCTTTTCCGTACATAAGGAAAATATATGCCCTGTCAAGGTTACGTCCCGCACGTCCAATTTGCTGATAATAAGAAACGATATTTGACGGCATTTGATAATGGATAACAAACGCAATATCGCCCTTATCATATCCCATTCCCAGCTTAATTGTCGCAACGATTACCTTTAATTTGTTGTTTCTGAAATTCTCCTCTATTTCTCGGTTAATGCTGTTACCGTCTTCACCGGCTCGTGAATAATACGCTGCAGCAGATATACCATTCTTTTTCAGAAAATCTGCCAGATAGTCGCAATCTCTTTGTGTGAGGCAGTAAATAATTCCGCTTCCGTCAAGTTTCGGTATATTTTCTAATATCCAAGCGTAACGTTCAATTCTATCAGGTCTATTGAGAACCTGTATATATAGCGATTCTCTTGTTAGAGGTCCTCTGGAAACGAAAACATTGTTACCAAGCTGACTCCGAAGATCAGTCACCACACGATCGTTTGCAGTTGCAGTTGTTGCAAGTATCGGAACATTAGGAGGAAGCTGTTGGATGATTGTTTTAAGTTTGCCGTATTCCAAACGAAAATCATGACCCCAGTCTGAAATACAGTGTGCTTCATCAATTACAAATAATCCGATTCGGATATTTTTCAATCGCTTCTGAACATCATCACTGAAAAGCGTTTCCGGCGTTACCAGGATTAAATCTAACTCATCTTGCTCCAGAGAAGTCAGAATATCTTCTCGTCTGTCTTTTACAGTGCTGTTCAAAACATCACACCGAAGCCCCATTTTTTGGGCAGCATCAATCTGATTTTCCATCAAAACCAGCAATGGACTTACAACCATTGTAACACCACGCTTCTGTTCTCTAATAAGTTTTGTGCACACAAAATACACAAGACTTTTTCCCCATCCGGTTCTCTGAACAACAAGGGTACGGTTGTGGGTCATTGTTGCCTTAATAGCTTCATATTGTCCATCCCTGAAAGAAGCGTTGGGACCGTAGATTGCTTTGATTATCTCTGTTGATTTTGCATAAATATCCGGGTCGTAATGTATCTCTTGCATTGTATATACCTCCAAAACATTTTGAGTTTGCTTATCCTTTTCTAATTATGCGTTGAACATTATAAATTTCAGTATAACTCTATTTTCGTGCGTTTTCAAGATTATCATTGTACATACCACGGGAATTAACGCAGAATAAGTAAAAATAAGCCAACAGTGTTGTCATAATTGTGTAAAAAATAAGAGTAATGCCGTAAAACAGTATGAATGATTGAAAAATATTCGCTCTAATTCTTTGTCAATATTCGAAATCAATTTCAAAATTTCGTGTCCAAATATACATTATAAGCCGTCCCATTGTCAAAAGATTATGTTAGACTATATTGTAAAAGTTAATTATAATTTCTCCTAAGCATATTAAATCTATTATCTATCATATGTAAACATAACAATGTAATTTTAAAGGCAAAATCTATTTCATTTGATTTTATATAGTTTTTACCATGAATACACTCATTTCTAATATTCAAACCATTTTCTCCGTACATACAAAAGTATATGAAAAAGAAATCTGACGCATTAATTAAGTCGTCTGTTACTTTGTAAATGTTAGTAATAATTTCAGTAAGAACAGATGTAGGACTTTTTAGTTTATTACAATTTCCGCTTTTTATATTTACAGGAACAATTCCACATATTTCTCCATAATCTCTTATTCGGTTTTCTAATAATGGAAAAAGTTGAGTTAAATGTGCCAGAGTAGGATTGGAAGAAAAATTGAGCAAATTATATTCTGAATTTTTATCTTTTATATTTTTATAAATTATTTCATGATTGGTAAAAAAATATATTTCAGCTCTCAAAAGAGCTTTTGATGTTCTATATATGCTTTTCAAGTATACATCAGAAGAGAAAACATTTAAAAACTTATGATAATTATCGTCTATAATTTTTCGGATTATTTCTTCATATATTTTGTCAACATTATGATCATTATCTAATATTAAATCATCCAGCTTTGGGAAATCTTCTGCAACTATAATATTTGAGCATAGAGCAGAGAAAGGATTATTTGAAATAGTTTGCATACCTTCAATCATTTTGTCTTTGCTGAGATTGAAAATATTTGCGGCGAAGCCAATAGGTTTATCAATAATTTGATCATTATGCTTTTTAATAGCCTCATCAGAAACAGTCATTTTTTGTTTAAATGAAGTTAGTACGCCGACGGATTTTCTATAGTATTCATCTGTCCATAAACATCTTACTCTTATTATTTCATATCTAATCTCGTTTGCAACAATATTCTTATTGTTTATTATTCTAGTCAGAAATTGAAAATACTGTAAAAATAAACTTGGAAGAAGATTATATTCACATTTTTCCAAGACAGAATCAAATTTATCATATATTACATCCGCAATAGATTTATCAATTTTATGCAATATATATTCATCCTCTATATATTGAGTAAAAGAAACAAAGTCATTGATTTTATTAATTTTAAATAATTTTTCATTCGCAGATTGTAAAATGAAGATGCAATAGTAAAAAAGAATATCCATAGCAAAGA
>OGOU01003437.1_pt1 | contig 10156 bp, 8 predicted proteins | sample 1552721 | NCBI WGS metagenome assembly OGOU01 (sample SAMEA2580176, study PRJEB22360) | human gut metagenome | biome: human gut; feature: human-associated habitat; material: faeces | place: Denmark | collected 2008/2010 | reverse complement strand
GCACGTATGCACGACCCGCTGCTGATGCGCTTCACTACCCCCGATCCTCTTGCCGGCCAATATCCCGACCTCAACCCCTGGAGTCACTGCGCCGCCAACCCCGCCAACGCTTTAGACCCTGACGGACAACGGCCAATATATTCAGTAAATGGGGATTTTTTAGGCACAGACGATTTAGGGTTGCAGGGAGATTATGTTGTAATGGATGCATCAAATTTCGAACAAGGAATGAGACCTGAACAAGTCAAAAAAGTCGCAATAGACCAATCAAATCTCCCTGCAAATGTAATAAATAAAATTAAAGGTCATTATGGTAATTTGCCATCACGTCCTGATTATGATGGATATTTGACACTCGAGGAGGCAAACGATTGGTATCGCAATGGGAATGGACAAGCGTTATTTACGTCATTATCTAAAATTGATCTATCTCGTGTTAGTTTATTTGGTCCCCAAAAAGTCGATCAAAAAAAATCTGTAAACCTTCTACTTTATGCTAGTGGCAACATAAATGATGGACTAGTCTATGGTAGTATTACTTTAAGAAGATATCCTAATAATACGGTTCGTGCATATTCTGATGAATACGATTTTGAAATGAATTCTTGGAAAGACCCAACCAATTGGATTCGAAATATTGAAACGATAATTGGTTCGTGGGTGGCTAAAAAAGGTACTAAATATAAAATCCATATATATGGTAGTGTTCAAATAAAACCTATTTTACCAAGTTTGCAAAAATTATTAAAAAAATGGTATTAATAAAACCTATTTACCATGTTAATAATAAATATTTTAAAAACACTGCTAATTTATTACCTGATTGGTATAGGAGGACTAATCTCATTATATACGTTAAATTATGATGGGGATATAACTTATCTTGGCGGAGGTTATGAATATGCTCCTGAACATGATCATATTTTGGGTCCTGTTGAGATTCCTCCTTGTGTTATAAATTATAATTTTAATAAACAATACATTATAGTGCAGCAGAATCCACAAGGCCACATGCCTGATGCCATATATGATACAATGGAATATAAATATCCAATGGGACCCGATAGCATATATTACTGGATAATTGACAAGACAAACCATAATTATTATGGGCCTATTCTATACCATGATTTTTTAGAAAAATGTCAAGAGATGGGCGTTGACCTCGTGTTTGATAAACAAAAAGAATTATCAAGAAACAACACTAACTATCAGCTTAAAAGTCCATTGACCAAATCCTCCGATTATTATTGCTATAATACCTTTTCGGATAAATAATGTTGCTATCGGTTGTTCTACAAAGCCGTCGCACAATAAAATGCAGGCGTTTTCGCCGCCCCACGTAGTCCGGGCGATAAAGCTGACCCGCGAACAATTATTGATGCGACGGTAGAACACGACAGAGAACACCGCGATAGAACATGTGAAAGGACACCCGGCTGACGCAAAAAAATCTTTTTGGCTAAAAACATGGTAACTACTCAGCCATCTGAATAAACGTAATTTATTGGTTATCAATATGTTTTCATTAAGATGCTTGAAGATTTCAGTTCAAAAAGAGGCAAAACACCTCATGTTGTCAACTCTAATGTATTGAATTTCAATAGGTTTACATACCTGAGCAGTTACACAAAAACGACTTTTTATTAAAGTGTGTTAATGCACAAGCGATAATTGATTTTTTAACTTAAATTTAGGCAAATTTTTGAAGTGGGCGTAATACCAACCATCTCACTGCTATTGCTGAATCCATTTAGAGCTTCGAATCATATAATTTCAATACCGACGTTATGACAAAGACTTATTCATGTATTGCTATTGCACTGATATTATCTATACCGAGTTTAATATCCTGTTCGTCAAAAAGTCACGACAAGCACAGAGATGACGATGAAAGAACCGAAGAAGCGGATTATTCTGATTTTAAGTTTGATAAAATCGGATTTTTTGAAACTTACAACAACTATGATGTAATAAACGATATCAAAAGTCTTCCGGATTTCTCAGCTATTGACGCACTTGTAAAATGGAGTGAAATTTTATCGCCTGAAATTGCAAGAGTCAACGTAGCAGATACCGCAACCGTTGGTCGTCTATTGCGGTCAGATAGCTCTCGCAAAATACTTCCTCGTGACCTTTCATTCGCATGGACAATGAATCCATCTCAAAATTCAGATTCGGGAGAGTATGGCCTTATTATGCTTAAGGGCAAATCATTTATGGGTTCAGATGACATAATTAATGCCGAGGCTGATTCCGGAGATTTCGGCCCTGAAATATTAGTCATAGTCAATAACAAAGCTTCAGAACTATGGTATGAGATTACAAGAAAGAACATTGGCAAAAATATTGCCATCACACTCGATGACTCAGTCATAAGCTATCCGTGTGTCACTCAGCCAATCCAAAACGGCCGCATTTCAATTACCGGATTAACAACCCTTGACGAGGCCCGAGCAATTGCCCGCAAACTCATGACACACTAATTACGACTGCAACGTGCTTCGGCTCCTGCTATAATTGATTAAAAGTTCTTCGTTATATTTGCAAGGCTGCAACGAGTTGTCATTTTACCAACGTCAACAGATTGCGAGCTTTGGAATATAGTTCGGGGTATGTATACCATCTCAGGAAGCCAAGCTTGCCACATACCAGGAAACCTTGGTCATGCAGAGAGTTGGTTCCTTCGATCTGAAGTTGCATGGCAAGCATTCCGTTATCGCAGAATTGCACCCGACAGTTTTGGCCGTCAACAGCAGTCTCTTTAGTCTGAGCCACGACAAAACCGTCTTGCAGCGAAATCACATACAGTTGGGCTAAAGGGACAAGAGGTCCGTCTAACAAATTAGTTGTCATTAATATCGCCAAGTATTCATTATCCCGGCTGAAAGACATACTTTCGCAGATGGGCAATTCACATTTAAGTTCAAAAGTTTTGGCAGGTTTTTCTTCTCCTTCTTTCAAGATGTTGACTGTCAATACATTTTTTTGTGAAGACGTTGTAGTTGCCAACAGTGATCCATCATAATTGGCATAAAGAGCATTGATATCAGAAGGCATATTGATGAGTTCAAGCTTCCCATCAGGTGCTTTAGTCTTGTAAACCTTTGAATCATTGTCAACCCAATATATAGTCTCAGCATCCTGAGAAATAGATATGGCATGATAATTCTTACCATAATCATATTTGTTGAGTACTTTGCTATTCTGGATGTCAAGCTGATAGACAACGCCATCGCACGACGCCGTTGTCAATAGAGTCGATTTATCGTTAAAAGCCATGAAGTAAGGATTATAATAATCATAACCCAGTTTGTCGAATTTTGTGAGTACTTTGTTATCACCGGTCTTGCGTATTTCGAGGCAGCCATCATAATTAACAGCAGCGTATATGCTTCCGTTATGCGACAATGCGTCTATTATCGGAAGAATCTGCTGCGAATTATTAAAGTCACCCTCTTTATTGTGTTCTTCTCCTTTGTAGAAAATCCGGACAACACCATCATCTTGCATTGCGACCGCAATTCGGGGGTTAGTACTTAGTACTACAGGATTATATATATCATATTCAAGGGCACATTCAACGAGAGCCGAATCCGTCGGCACAAATGACTTGTTAGAAACTAAGTCAGGATATGCCTCTTCCTCATCGCTTTCAGGGTCAATGGTACTTGTTGGTGTCTTGGTCATTGTCCGAGGATCTATGAACCAAGCTTTGTCACCATCTTGCATAAAGATTCTGTCATCAGGTATAAACCACGCTTCAAATGCCTTAATATCAATCTTTTTATGATATAAGGGTCTGTCAGCGCCAGGTGTATATATTACAAAATCAGACCTTGTGTAAGCTATGCAATACTTACCCCGACTGTCCATACGTGCATCTATGACATCATTTGTATTTTTCAGCATGGGCAGTGTGTCTGTGGCGATACTTTTCCATACAGGAGCCTCAAAAGATGATATGGCTTTTCGCAGTATGAAGTCAATTTTACTATTGTAAGGTTTCATTAATACACCCTCATCGGCTGTCAGAAGTTCAATAGCGCCACATAAATCACCACCTGATATCATCTCACCGGCTTGCCGCACAGCATTGTTTTGCCTTTCGGTCCAATCCTTGTTCTGAAGGCGATGGCATTGAATTATGCCAAAAGTAATAGCAGCAACAAACAATATAGCCGATGTCGTATACACCCATATACGACGCCTGATGGCTTTACGTCGCAGTTGCTCGTGACGCTGCCATAGTGTGTCAAAATCAACGCCAAGTATCATGGCGATAATCTTAACAATAGTTCGTTCAACGCCATCCTTCTGCATATTAATCCACAGCAGTTCATTATCATCTTTAAGTCCGCACAACGATTCTGGCAGATGTTCGCATACGTCCTCAAGGGATTCTTTCCCGCCGTCGATCACTACCGGAATGATATGGGACAAGCGACCGGTACTGATGAAGTAGTCTATTTCCTTGTTCACCCACTCTGATTTTGCCGACTCTCTGCTGCAAAGGACTATGAGATAACCTGACTTGTCCAAAGCTTCGTGTATACGATCCGAGAGTTTTCCGACATTCATGTCCGTGTCATCCTTGAATATAGGACGGAGATTTTCGGGTATCGAGGGATTGCTCTTACGCAAGGATAGCGGAACGAGGTATCGCTCGAGGCGTTTTTGGATAGAATCGGCATGCTTTTTGTCTGCATGCGAGTAGCTTATGAATGCCGTATAGTTTTTATTTTCCATATCGTTGTCTGTTGTGGTTTTATATAAGATGCATTTATGGCAGCCGAATCTATCACCCTAAAATCATTGAATTACAAAAAGTAAATAAATTAGAGCTTGTTTAATGCTAAAGGGAATTTTGCCGGATGCAGCCGGATGCTAATCTTTCAGCCTCTTACCGCAGGAAGGACAGAATTTGCAGTCAGGACTATTCATAGTACCACACTTGGGACAAGCTGAATCCTCACGGCAGTCAATTATGCCGAAGCCCATCGACAGTACCATTTTCAGTGTATTGCGTGCCAGGATACTGTCGTAATTTTTTTCGCTTTGAGGCAACGATGAATAGTCTGTCAGGTCAGGGTGCTTTTTATTGATGTCATCGCGGTGCTCGCCGTATGTCCATCCTTCATCCATACGTGCTCTCGCCCAAACATCATGTACATTCTCGGCAATAGCCTCGGTCAAACTTTCCAAACCATGAGGCAGGTTTATGTCGCCAAATTCTAATGGCTGAGGATTGTACTGACGGTCAGGAGCGCCATAGACCATGTAAAATCGGGTAGCAGCCCATGCATCGACAAAACACCCAACGGATATCTGACAGAAATCATTGCAGTCAGGGTCGATATACCGAATGATTTCAGAGTCAAGGCCTTCTATAATTACAGCATGATACTCGGGCTTTTCGCCCATGGTACCATCGTTAAGGATATTTTTGTCCACCACTGCTATGATGTCGTATTTGGCAAGAAGCAGAGGCGTCAGATCCTCGGGAGTGCTGTCGTATTTACGAGTTACTTTAAAACCCATGACTTCAAGTATACGGCCAACATTATGCAACGGTGTACCCTCTCTTTGAAGCCAATTGTTCAACTTGGCCTGACGGAGCAGAGTCCAGGCATTGAAAGATGTTTGGTGCTTTTTAAGTATATATATTTCGCACCTGATGCTGCAAGTGTTGTGATCGTTGGCTGCTGCAAGGCGCCATATAGGCAGAAAATGCGGCCTATAAGTAAAACTCACCTGGCGAGGGGCAATATCGGTCAATATATCCAGACATTCGGAAAGTTCCGGCACTTTTTGAGCAGAAGTCAGAATTTTTTCTACTTCGCTTTTGCTGACATTCCCGTCTAAAAAACGTGCCAGCATTTCCTCCGATATTTGATATTTGTTTTTAATATCCATCATACACTGTATTTTATAGCTATTCTGGCAAGACTTGATAAGGCTCGGCGTTTTATGTTATATAGATTGTCGACAGTTATTCCCATTTCGGAGGCCACGACAGCCGGCGGTGATTCTTCAAGAATCAGCCGACGAATCACATTGGCGTATCGTATATTGTCCATGCTTTCAAGAAGATTATCTATATCGATACATCGGTCGGCGTTTTCTTCTTTGTCACAAGACGGGATGTCGGGAAAAGTCATTACTTCGCTTATCGACCTTTCTTCAACGATATTTTTGTGAAAGCGAAGAAAATAACGCACAGCCACTACTTTAAGCCAAGACATAAATGAGCTTTCAAATCTGAACATACGCAGTTTGGCACAATCATTGGCCACAAGATAAGCGTAAAGCTCGTTAACAATCTCGCCATAATCGGGAACTGTTTCAAAAACACGCCGAATGACAGATTGAAGCATTGGCCTCGCCGTCACAAAGAAGAGACGTTGCGTTATACTGTTGTTTCGTGCGATAAGTCCGGCAACAATTTCTTTATCGTCCATATAGCTAATAAATAATTAATTGCCAAAGATAGTCATTATCAGATGATTGTGCAAATGCATCATTAACGATTAACGATGTCTCACCCGATTTATATTAATTGAAGCATCAGAGACTCGAAGGGTTTATAAACCTTATTCATATAATTGGCTTTACTCGCGGATAAGGTCATCTACACCTTTTATACTTTCAATTTTTTTGAATTTGGACCATGGTGAGGTCTGACGGTATTTTTCGGCCGAAGGTTCATAGACACTCAGGACTGAGTTATTGAAAACATTATCATCAAATGCCCCCAGCCCCACGTGCGGAGGGTTAAAAGTTTCACACTTTATTTCTTTTATGTCGGGACATCCCGAAAATGAAAATTCACCTATATCTCTAATACTAAGACTAAATTCAAGACTCGTTAATGATTTACAGTCGAAAAATGCACTGTTGCCGATGTCTCTTAAAAAAACATCTTGCGTCGGAGCGTTTTTAAGACTTAGACATGACATGAATGCTTCGGAGCCAATTGAGGTAATTCTCTTGAATTCTGCACTTTCTAATTTATAGCAAAATGCAAAGCATGAAAAAGGTATATTTTGTTCTGATGCATCCCATTTTACTTTTTTCATTTTAGGACATGACATAAATGCTGAATAGCCAACAGCTTGTACATTTTCAGGAATATAAACTTCCTCGAGTTTCAGACAGTGTGCAAAGGCATATTCTTCGATGAAAGTGACAGTTTCAGGGATATTAACATGTTTGATGCCGCTACCATAGAATGCTTTCGCTCCTACGCCGACAACCTCATATTCCTCTCCTTCAAATTTTACTTTTGAGGGAATATCACCATTGGTACTCGGTATCGGCAAATTGGTATTTTCTTCCATCGCACCATGCGTGATCATTACTTTTTTTTGCATGTGATCGGTTAGTTTATAATAATTCCCGTCTTTAAAAAAGTCTGCCGAATATCCGTAATTACATCCCATGAATATTACGATTGTTGCAAATAATTTTTTTAGCATCTTGATATAAATTTATAATTATTATTGTCTTAAGTTTTGATTCCTTAAACATTAATTATCTGCAAATGCAATGTTTATATATAAAGACACAAATGCCCGTAGCAAATCTATCACTTGCAAGAAAAAAATGCATCCATGATGAAGTTATTTAGCATTTCAAATGATTTTTTATACACCCCATTGGCTATATTATGCCGGCCAATACGCGATGTTTTCTATTAATTATTGTTAATTCAAGATGTTTCAGGTCGGCACTTTCGGCTTTTTTAGTAATTTTGGAGGCAATTCATTAGCAAAATAACAATAATCTCATAGCCTTATATACCATGGATAACAGTTTGCTCCTCAACAAAAACCGCATTGTATCATACTTAGGCAAGGCGCAAAACAGTTTCACTCGCGAAGACATCATAAAATACATTGTTGACAACAACATCGAGATGGTCAACTTTATGTACCCGGCGGCTGACGGTCGACTCAAAACGCTTAACTTTGTCATTAACGACATGGAGTATCTTCAAACCATACTGACACTGGGCGAACGCGTTGACGGCTCGTCTCTTTTTCCTTTCATCTCGGCATCATCAAGCGACCTTTATGTTCTGCCCCGTTTCTCCACTGCTTTTCTCGACCCGTTTGCTCCGATACCTACGGTGAGCATGCTTTGCTCATATTTCGATAAAGACGGACATCCGCTCGAAAGTTCTCCGCAATATATACTCGACCGCGCATGCAAAGAATTTACCAAAGCAACGGGAATGGAGTTCCAGGCGATGGGCGAACTCGAATATTATGTCATAACCCCCGACGACGGTTCATTCCCCGCCACAGACCAACGAGGATACCACGAGTCAGCGCCATTTGCCAAGGGCGGCGACTTCCGTACACGATGCATGCAATACATAGCTCAGACCGGTGGGCAGATTAAGTACGGACACTCCGAGGTTGGCAACTTCACGCTCGACGGTATTGTTTACGAACAGAACGAAATCGAATTCCTGCCCGTTGACGCACGTCAGGCTGCCGACCAGCTTATGCTTGCCAAATGGGTTATACGCAACCTCGCCCACATCGAAGGCCACGATATAAGTTTTGCTCCTAAAATTATTGCCGGCAAAGCCGGTTCGGGGCTGCACATACACATGCGCATACTCCGCGACGGCAAATCGATGATGCTCGACTCTAACAGAAAAATCTCAGAAACAGCACGTAGAGCCATCGCCGGTCTTATGGAATTGGCTCCCGCAATCACTGCTTTCGGCAACACAAATCCGACATCCTATTTCCGTCTTGTCCCTCACCAGGAAGCACCGACCAACGTCTGCTGGGGCGACCGCAACCGTTCGGTACTCGTACGTGTTCCTCTGGGGTGGACTGCCGAAGCCGACATGTGCGCCGAGCTTAATCCCGGTACTCGCGAACTTCATCTCGACACCTCGCTCAAACAGACTTTCGAAATTCGCTCAGCCGACGGCTCGGCCGACATATATCTTCTCATGGCTTCGCTCGCTGTCGCACTCCGCTATGGTCTCGAAATGGATAACGCTCTCGAAATTGCAGAGCGTAACTATGTAGATGTCAACATCCACCGTGCCGAGAATGCTGACATACTCAAGCGGTTGAAACAGCTGCCCGTCAGCTGCGCCGCCTCCGCAGACTGTCTTGAAGCTGCACGCAATATATTCCAGGCTCGTGGTGTCTTCGCGCCGGCACTTGTCGACGGACAAATCAAACGCCTGCGCTCTTACGACCAAAACGAAGCAGATGCCGCCCTCCATGACCCGGCTCTCATGCTTTCGCTCGTCCGTCGCTTCTTCCATTGCTGACAAACACTTACCGCAGCCGGAGACAAACACCCCCAAAATGTGTTTATCTCCGGCTTTCTTGTCTATATACAGCAATACAGTTGTTTTTACACTAAATGGAAACAACGACTTTCAGCTTCTTGGAATATGTATGGGGCAAGTATAGAACTTGACGGTGCTTTTGACTTTATTGCAGAGAATATTGGCAGGAGTGAGCTTGTCGTATTCCGGATATAACAAAACGCACGGGGCGATGGGCAATGCGTCTTCATCAGTACAATCATATCCAAGGACAGAAAGGTAGTACTTGTCGGGATAACGCAACCACAGATAGATACTTACGGCATTTGTTGTCTGAATATGCGATTTCCAGTTACCTGGGTCATGAGCCGCACGTATGGACTCGGAGTTGTCAATGAAATCTTTGACCCGCTTCTCAAGACTCCGACTCTCATCAAATAGATTTTCAAACATTTGCCTTACTTCGCCGGAGGCTACGCGCGCAAAGTTAATAAGCATCGAACGAGGATACGAACTCATCGACGCCAGAAGATTTGCGGTTTTGGCCGTCGCAAACTCAATCATTGATGCCAGGTTATTGTCACCTAAATTCCAATGATTCTGAAACCACTGCACAGCTTCCCATTTGTATTTTTCGTCCGCCCAATGGCGTTCAAACTCAGCTATATATCTTTCTACAGCATCTTGTATAACAAGATCTTCCAATGCCTGAACAATTTCCTTGCGCAGAGTCCATTCGTATTGCTTTTTGCCATTGACATTTATATTTCTACCCTGCTCCATAATCACAGGCCAAAATCATTAATGTCCCATTAAAATCGGGAAGAGTACTTTGAAATCGTTGAAATTTAG
>OGOU01003432.1_pt1 | contig 10169 bp, 16 predicted proteins | sample 1552721 | NCBI WGS metagenome assembly OGOU01 (sample SAMEA2580176, study PRJEB22360) | human gut metagenome | biome: human gut; feature: human-associated habitat; material: faeces | place: Denmark | collected 2008/2010 | reverse complement strand
CCGTCACTAATTTCTTCTATTCGCTCGGAGTGGAAATCAGCGGATATCGGACCGGTTGTTCACTGCGGGGAGAATCAGTCGCCATGGCCTGCCATAAGGTACGTCGCGCACTGCATCTGAAAAAGGGGCAGTTTGACGAGAAGATTGAAGAACTGGTAGAGAATGCCACATACGGCGGAGAACTGCGCATCTACTTCAACGCCATGTTTGACAGGCTCATCAGCAAAGACCCTGAGAACGATTTCAAAAGCATCCGTTTCCACGGGAATGTAATGGTGGCCATTGCCGACAGCCGGAACGGTTCCGGACATCATGTACGGATTCCGCTGGACATCACCTTCCCTTTCCGAAGGGAGAATCTGTTTGTCGATTCACAGGTACACTATTCCTATGCCAATGAAGTCTGCGGAATGACCAATGACTGGTGTGATTCCACAAAATGGGAAACGGGCATGATACCTTTTACCGGATCTGTCCGAAAAAGCCGGATGGCTGAATACAAGAAACAGGAAGCCGCTTACGAGCAGACATTCCGAAGCGGGAAATGCACCTTCGGTGACATGAACTACAAACGCCATCGTGACGTGCGGTATTCGAATGAATATCCTGCCGGATGCAGATGCCCTCATTGCGGTACTTTCTGGATTGACTGAAAAAACATTTACCAACCAATAAATTCAAACGATATGAAAATCTGCTGTTCACAAGAGCATTACGACAAGGTCGTACAGTATGCAAAATCAATCAATGACAAGACACTGGAAAACTGTCTTGAACGTCTAAAACAATGGGAGAAGAATGAGAACCGTCCATGCGAAATCGAACTCTATTACGACCATGCGCCTTATTCGTTCGGATTCTGCGAACGTTATCCGGACGGGAATACAGGCATTGTCGGAGGACTGCTGTATCATGGAAATCCGGACGAGTCCTTTGCCGTCACCATGGAACGTTTCCACGGATGGAGCATACATACCTGACATATATGCGACAGTCTGTATTGGGGAGCCTCATGCAATATGGGGTTCCCTTTTTTTATGCCGCAGACATGATGACAGCATCCTCATTTCTTGCTGCAAAAATAGCTGTTTGCCGCGCAACTCCCGCAAGGCGGCCCTGCCGGGCTGGTTGTCTGGAAAAAAATCATCCTCGCTTCGCTCCGGTATTTTTTTCCGCCAAGCCTTGCACCGGTCATTGGCAAAGAACAGCCGGGCCAGTAAGAAATTGAAATACTGGCTCCACGGAGCCGGTTATGTCTAATTTTAAATGATTAAAGTATGGCTGAAATGACCGAAATGCAGGTTCACGAAGAACGAGTAATGAACCTCGTAAAAAGTAGCAGTGGTAACCCGACAATCACTCCGCTCACAAAAACAAATGCGCACCGTGCAGAATCCATCCGGCGGATCGGAACGGACAAAGATGCGGTCGCCTTCCATTTCCGCAAGAAAAGCAAAGGTATGTATATGTATATCCATACCTACACGGAAAACGGTGAAGAGAAGGAATTGCATGCTTCTGACTTCAAAAACTGGGAAGTAACAGAATTCAAGTATCCCGGCTATCTGGAAGAACTGGAAGAAATCGCCGTCAATGCCTACCGCTGGAATTCCCATGATCCGGAAACAAGGGCTGAAACGGACATCATGGGATATGAAAAGCAGCTCCATGAAGACCTGAAGAAAATACCGGAAGCAAAAAAACAGGATTACATCAATACTTACAAAAGTAGAATATCCGTTTTATTCCACAGCCTCTCACGCTGCGCAAACCCGATGGTGACAGGACGGGGCGGATTCAATTTCCAAAGGAATGAAAAGGCACAAAATGCCTATCAGAACAGATACGACGAATTCCTGAAATGGCGTGAGAAATTTCTGAAAACCATGCAACTGCTCACGGAAAAAGACAGGCCCGAAGAAGAAAAACGGGAGGAAACATGGCGCAGGCTGAAACGTGACATTGCAAGCAGTGCGAACACGATTCACGAGATTGATACGGGAAAAGCCAGAGGGTACAACCGGGCACTCTTCGTAAGCAGCATCTTCAACAAGGTCAGCACATTTGCCGGACATGGCGACGTGGAAATCGTACAGAAGGCAATCGACTTCATTTCCGAATATAATGCCGGCATAAAGAAGCCTGTCATCACACCACGCCACCGGTTCTTCCAGCTGCCTGAAACAGCCAGTCGCATGCGGGACAAGTTAAAGGAAACCAGAGAACAGGAAAACAGGGAAGTAACGTTTGAAGGTGGAACCCTCGTTTGGAACTATCAGGAAAGTCGTCTGCAAATCCTCTTCAACAAAATACCGGAAGAGAGCAAACGCAGGGAACTCAAATCATCCGGTTTCCACTGGTCGCCCAGGAACAGGGCATGGCAGCGGCAACTCAATACGAATGCGGTGTCTGCGGCAAAGAGAATCTTAAACCTCCAAAATATCTGACCATGAAAAAAGAACATCTGAAATTTGTCATTGACTCCCGCTGTTTCCGAGGAAGCTGCGTCACATCCATGTCGGACGGCATACACTGTGACTACTACGGCAGCACACTGGAGGAACTCAAGAAACAGGAAAACAATCCTTTTCTAGTTACGGTAACAAGAAATGCCATACACAAGAGGTCGCGCATTCATGACAAGTCATTGTGCCGCCCCTTCCGTGAAATTACAGAGGAGAACTATTATAACTGTATTAACGAACTGCCTCCCGTCCGTCTGAAACGCCATTCATTCTTTTTCGGCGAGCCCTACCACGGCAGCCTGTACATGTTCTGTTTCACCATCGGAAAACGTTTTTTCCGGGGACTGCGTCCGGTCATGACACCGCAGGCCGAACTGGAGCGGCAAATGAACGAGCATTACCGCAACATCACATTCAAGGGAAAAGTCACCAAAGGAAAAGCGGAGAGAATTACAAGCAAGGACAAACAGGAGATCATCACCATTCCCTATTCATTCACCGACAAGGAAAACAGGGAACGTTTCATCTGTAACATGGTAACCGGAGGGAATGATGGTGGGGACACCTGCAAGGCCAGAAAAGACATGGCGAACATACTGCTCAGCCTGAGGAAACATCATTTTCTGTATTTCTCCGGATATGCCAGACATGACGACATGGAAACATTGCTGGATGAAGTGGAGGAAAAAAGATACACCATAATAACAAGCGGATGCCTCTTCCAGTTTCCTCCCTGCCGTGATTCCGTCTCATTCACCGGAACCGTCAAGGAAACCGGAGAAAACTTCTTCTACAGGATTTATGACCGGGAACTGTTCCTGCACATTATGCACAGGCTCAGAGCAGTCAAAAGAGAGAAAACACCGGCTGAAGCAAAAGCAGTCCTCCCTAAATGCAGACGCCATGAATAATACGGAGCCATGGAAAAAATATGTTCCCGAAACGGTCAGCCTGTATCATGTGGACTACCGGGAGAATCTGGACGAACGCGAAGACCTGCAGGAGCAGTGCATCCGGAACAATAACATGGGGAGGCTATATGAAACAGTCATGGAATGTTATGCTGAACAGGAAGCGGAAAGTCTGCTCAAAATACTTGGGGAAATCAAAGAGAAGATGGCAGAAGAGAAAAGGCAGGAAGAATTCGAGGAACACCGTGAAGAGATTACGGACCTCATCTTGAGCAGGAGTGATACCGACCCGGCGGAAGAACTCATAAAAAATTCCGCCACCGTCAACATGTACTACTCTCCTGGTACGAAAATAGAGGAACGCATCGGAAAAGCATCCAAAGCCATGTCCTGTTACAAGGTCAGGCGCGCCCTGAAACTGAAGAAAGGACAGTTTGACACACTAATTGAAGAACTGGTGGATAATGCCACATACGGTGGTGAACTACGTATTTATTTCAATGCCGGGTTCAATAAACTTGTCACAAACGACAACGGAAAAGATTTCAGAACCATCCGTTTCCACGGGGATGTCATCGTAGCCGTCGCCAACAGTTTTAACGGTTCCGGCTACCACATCAGTCTGCCCCTGGACATTACGTTTCCATTCGTCAGGGACAGACTGTTTGTAGACTCACAGGTACGTTATTCCTATGCAACCGAAGTATGCGGAATGTGCAGGGACTGGTGCGACTCCACCAACTGGGAAACTGAATACAAAACCGTCAGAAATACAGGCAGGAACAGAGAGAAAGAAAAAACATTATCAACCAATTAAAACGGAATATCATGAAAATCATGTGCAAACAGGAGTACTACAACCAGGTAGTACAGTATGCGGAATCAATCAAGGACACTTCACTGCAGAACTGCATGGAACGTCTTGAAGCATGGGAAAAGAATCCGGACCGCCCGTGTGAAATAGAGCTTTACCACGACTGGGCGCCCTATTCGTTCGGGTTCACCCAAAGGTACCCGGACGGCAGCAGAGGGATTGTCGGAGGGCTGCTCTATCACGGCTCACCGGATGAATCGTTTGCCGTACAGCTGACTCCCTTCAAAGGATGGCAGATACACACTTAAAGTTTCCGGAACATGGAAGAATGGATGCAGTATGCCAGGGACATGGCGAAAGCGGAAAAAGAGCTGGAGATCGAGCTGTGGGTGATCATCTCCTTTTACAGGACTACGGAGCAGGGCGGCAAAGTCCTGCTCTTCCGATATGACCTGCCACGAAAAGTGGCGGACAAATATGACTGGGTCGTCCGGTGGAGAAGGGCAAAACTGACCTGCCAATATCCCAAAGGGAATGTTACACACACCTACTGCCTGTATGACAGGCACAGCGGTGAAGACTATTCATTCGGCTCCTGCCTCTCCTCGCTGGCGGCAGCCAAGGCACAGGTCACCAGGATGGAACGGAGAATAAGGGAATACACCGCATGGCAAAAACAGAACAACCTCTTTTTTGACGAACAAACGGACGAAATGCTCCAAAAGGCTGTCGCCAAACTCAAAATAAAAAAAGAAGGTACTGATATACATATCTACACTGGAAAATTTTAGAAAGGCTGGAGTCGGGAAATCCTCGAACCAAAGATAATATTCTTTGTTTATATTATAGAAGTTATTATATTTGCGCTGTTTTTACAGAAAGGGATGACATTATGACATAAAATTAGCCCTGACAAAGCGGCAACTCTGTCAGGGCGTCTCCTAAAAAGCAGTTAGTTTAATCGTAAAGAAAACGAACGTTGCGTGTAATATATGCACTCAAGCCTGCACCACTCTTTGCAAGACGTTTCATTTCTTCCACGTTTTCCCTTCCTGCTTTGTTGTAGCTATAAGAATATGGTTTACCGCCTTTGAACCACACGGTTATACGTGTAGCCTCAATCTCATAGCCAACGACTGGAGAGTTGCCTCTCAAATTAGCATAAGGACTCATAAATTCCTCCTTTCTGTCTTTAGTGGCAACATGTTTCAGGTTGCCGTTATACACTTGAATAAATCCCATTCCTACTCCCAATAGGTTTGGGATTTATTCGCTAAAATCAAATGTCACATTTCCCGGATTAGCAGATGCAATATTTCTACAGTCTAATCCAGTAAGTTTTCCTGCTTTTTTAATGGTGAGTTTGCACTTAGTGCCAACTCCACTTGAAGCAATGTTTTTTAAATCCAACGCAGTGAACTTATCCGCATTAACAACAAGGTTTCCGCCAGCAGAAGCAATGTTTCTTAAATCTAAAGATGTCATAATTGCTCTTTTGGGTTACTATAAAGAAAAATATCTCTTATCTTCAGGTTACAGGGGAAGAAGTCTATAAAAGCCTGTCTACATATCCTCACGGACTTGTTGGCGTAGTAGAATAGCCAGTAGAATAAAGAAAAAATTATCTTATTTCCGTTATATTCTATATATCAAAAAGTGTGCCAAAACAATATTTTCTATAAGAAAGAATATCATTAAAACTAATGACATTACGCAGACATCTCTCACCTACGTATATAATATCAGTATTAACCAATAACATATATTGATATGACAACTAATGATGTATTTTTAGACGCCTGCAAAGGGCTAGTGATGCACTGTAATTGCAACATTCTTATTCTTAATGTGCTAGGTGAGTTTAGAGCATATATAGCTCCGGAAGTCAGATTAAAAACTAGGGAATGTCGTTACAACGAAGTCTAGGATGCGCAAGACATTACAAAACTAATTCTGAACCTCGGGGTAAACTTTGCTCAAGGAATGAATGAACAAGCACTCCGTGAAAAGACGCAATCCATTCACAAGGAAAATTTCAAGTTTGGTACGGATGATTATATGTGGTTCACAAAAGTGGATTTAAACCGCTAATTTGTTGTTTGCATATAGGAAAGTAGTTATATTTGCACAGTCCTTTGGGGACAAGACATTATTGGAAAATTAAAGGAAAGTGCCTTAGATATTCGTTAAAATCGCCAAATCTACCGAATGTATATACAGGGCACAGAGGACAACTCATACAAGTGGGTTGCCTTTCTGTGTGTATATACAGGTGTTTGGCGATACCTAACGAGTATTCACAGGAAGAGCAGCCCACTTTCTTTATATATAACGTTCTCACTGGCTGTCTGAGGAAAATCGTTTAAAATTCGCCATTATGAAAAAGTATTTCATTTTATCAGTATTTATTATGCTGATGGGGGCATTTACTAATGTCCAAAAGCAAAACTCAGTGATTCCCGATAATGGAGTAAATTCCCATGTTGGAATTGAAAGTTCAAAAGGAATTATTGTCACCATTCCTTCTATCTACACAGTATTTTCAATCGTTCCAATAAAGAACGAATAATCCATGATAAAATTTGATTTATGGTTCTCACGTATTATATGTAACTAGGATTTCCAAGTTGTATATTGTTGTCAAACAAAATAACTTTGTTCTATTAACGTATTAAAAAGTAAGAATTATGAAGAAAGATTTTATTACCGCAACTCCGGATACAGGTTCCGGAAACGGAACTGTAAATGTGAAAGCCGATAAAAATACAGGAGGCAGCCGTTCCACATTTATAACTATTACCGGAGGTGGAGTAACACGGACTATTCCTATTTCACAAGAAGCGGCTCCAATTGATATAATTGTAGTAGGAGCCGGTGGAAATATTATAAAAACTACAATAACGTAGTATTATTGAAATCAACAAATTAAAAGCGATTATGAGAATGAAAATATTTTGTATGGTGGTGCTATGCGCCTGTTTGTTTATTGCGTGTGAAAAGGATAACGATGATTATGAGCCAGTGAAACCGCCTGTAGAACAACCGGAAAAGCCTGTTGAACCCGAAAAGCCAGATGAGCCTACTACACCACCGTCAACAGATGATATTATAAACTTTAAAATAGGAGATTTAAATATGATAGTAGGAAGTAACGCGTGGAATGCTGTTGCGTATGGGGATGGAAAATATGTAGCTGTGGGAGAAAATGGATATGTAACTATGTCCACTAATGGTGTTGATTGGAATACCCCAAAACAGGTAGGCTCGAATGTTTGGTATGCCGTTGCCTATGCAAACGGAAAGTTTGTTGCTGTGGGGGGGGAGTGGATATAGTGGGCAAAAAGCATTTGCTACCTATTCTACAAATGGTATAGACTGGGCAACCCCAGTTTCAATACCCTCATTATATGGAGACTTAAGTTCCATTACCTATGCAAACGGAAAATTCGTTGCTGTGGGGTATCATGAGTATGGTGGAAAAGATTATGGCTATATAACTACTTCCACTGACGCCGTGACTTGGACATCTGCAATTAAAATAGGAGAAGATACAGAGACACAATTAATGGCTGTAACATTTGGAAATGGGAAATTTGTTGCCATAGGGGGAGGACGCATAACAACATCAGAAGATGGAATTAGCTGGTCTGCTTTAGCAAGAATTTCATACGACAAATTTTATTCCATAGTTTATGCTAAAGATAAATTTATAATTTGTGGGACTAATACTGTTATCTTTACATCTGCTGATTTAGTGACATTTGAACAAAGATTCGCAAAACCTGGAACTTCTAGTTTAATATCCGTATTATACGAAAGTGGGCGCATTGTGGCTCTAAGGAGTAATGGCTATTATTTGTTATCAGAGAACGGCATCGATTGGTCAGAACCCGCTCAAATAACAGATGAATCTGGAAATACAGTTACAGCAAAACTCAACGGAATTTGTGCCGTACACTAATTAACCATTATCTTTTCCTTGCTTTCAACAAGAATTTATCAAACCTTTTAAAATCAGCCGGAGTAAGTTCCGGCTCTTTTTGTATTAGTCCGTTTTTAGGGTCTATAAGGGACGGGAGTGCTTCTGCCAATAACTTCTTAAATCCACGTTTAGTTTTAGCTTTAGACGACCCATAGAGGTGATTTATTACGGTTAGGAAATAGCCTTGTTTGCCACACATTTCAAAGTAATACTTTTGAGGTATTTCCACATCGGACAAGTCCCCGAAGTAGGTGTTTATCAATAATTGTGTTCCCTGTACCGTCAACCCTATAACTTCATTGACCATTGTTACGCAGGGAATAGTAATTTCACCTAGTATAAACTCTGCTTGTTTTCTGTTAGTTCTATCCATTTTGCTTCTTTTATTTCTTTATGTGTTATACGTCCGTCAGAACAACAGAGGAAACAGATAAACATTTCGGAAGTACTAATGTCCCTCAAGTTATATCTGAACACAAATTCATCAACATACTTTTGCAGGTATTTCTTCGTGTGAACATTCCGATATGTTCCTAACATCATACGTTTGAAATGTGTCCAGCAGGCTTCTATTCTGTTAGTTGTGATATTGTCGTAACTATACAAATTCTTACTATGGTCAACCACTTGGCGTGGATATTCCTTGCCTATTTCGTTGTAAGAAGCATTTTCATCCGTATAGATATTGGAATCGGGCTGTACGTGTTTCTTTATAAATGCAGAAAGAGTTTTGGCGGTAGTATCTCCCGTTACTAGAGCATTTATTAAGAAATCCCGTTGTATCATTCCAACTACCGGAGTTTTGTCTTTATGGGAACGTCCTTGTGAGTGTGCCACTTTCTTGTTCCAATGGCGGTTCTTGTTTCTACCCCCGACAAGTGTTTCATCAATTTCCACATCATCCGTTAGAGGATTTTCGTTGGCAAGATACATTTGGCTCCTTATTTTGTGCAGCATGAACCACGCTGTCTTTTGAGTGACATCTATATCTTTTGCCAACTGGTAGGAAGAAAGCCCCGCTTTATGGTTAATAACCAACCATATAGCAACAAACCACCTTTGTAGGTCAATCTTTGTTTTCTCAAACATGGTTCCTGTCTTTACGGTAAAGTTCTTCCCTGTGTTTTTACAGCGATAACTCCCGTTTTTCAATTTGTAGACTTTTGAGGTTTTATCAAACGGTGAAATGGGTTTGCCGTGCCAATTAAAATCTTCAAGATATTTAATACAGGCTTCTTCATTTGGAAACTGCTTGTAAAGAGCTGGAATCGAATTTACTTTGATGTCAAACGGGTCTTTCATAAGGCTGTCCTCCAACTATTTTGTGACGTAACAATTTACAAAGATTTTATGAAATATCAAAGAAATCCGCAGACAAATTTACAGATACGTATAATTAAAAAGAAATCCCTCCGAGGACGGAAGGATTTCCAGTGTAGATATGTATATCAGTACCTTTAATAATATATCATCACCGATAAAGACTGAATAATAAATCTTATCTTTCAGCTCGACACTGACTTTTACAGTACCATTGGGAGAATGTACGTTCAATACTTTTCCGTAGACAGCACCGCTGACTGCAAGTTGAATGAGCAACCCTATCGCTCCAATGAGTATCTTCTTCATTTTATCGAAATTTTCATCAACATAACTTAATTTTAGTGTTTGCAAAATACGATATTTAAATTTGCAAGATAGGCGATTATTTTACCTAAAAAAGACAAAATTCTGTCTTTTGTATATTCAGCGCTATATTCAGAGCTCCTTTCACAAACCTTTCACCCCTACTCTTATCTGCAAATCTGTTTGGCAGAATTTTAGCCTTTATAGGTAAAATTTTAGCCTTTATAATCTTTGGCAATTCATACATTTGCACATTATTATATTTATTAAAATTGCAAATTTCTTATGAGGACAATCACAAAAAACGCATGGAGAAGTTTCTGTATGGCGGCAGCTATGACAGCAATTTGCTTATTTACCCATGGGCGGTT
>OGOU01003431.1_pt1 | contig 10175 bp, 8 predicted proteins | sample 1552721 | NCBI WGS metagenome assembly OGOU01 (sample SAMEA2580176, study PRJEB22360) | human gut metagenome | biome: human gut; feature: human-associated habitat; material: faeces | place: Denmark | collected 2008/2010 | reverse complement strand
CACGACAATCCTTCATTTGATGCCCCACCCATAAAAAGAACAACACCGCTATTGACACATCTCCGCATAAAGGGAAATGGTATATCTCGCCTAAGAAAACACCTGCGGATGTCAACAACAGAACTACAATAAACAGCACATGCTTTTTACAATACACCTGCAGTACATCATAAATAATTTTCGACTCAATCAGCACCGCAAAAAACCAAGGCATCCCCAAGGCCTCCTCGTTCCCACCCCCTAATATAACTAATTGGCTGTTATTAACTCCACTTGCATATAGCAGTTGTAACAACTTCTGTACAACAAAATCACTTACCGACAAATAGTTGTCAATATCACGCACATAAGAATTTATCGCATACACCAACCACAGTAACAAAGTGGGTGGTACAAGCTTCTTCACAATCTGTACAGCACGATGCCACATCTCTGTTATATTACTGGAATACTTCGAGACATAGGCACTTAAAATGAAGAACAAGGGCATGTGAAACGAGTAGATAATTTCTCTTACTCCACCTCGCTCTTGAGGTATTGCATGTGCCACTATCACCAGCAGAATAGTAATGCCTTTTGCGATATCAATCGATAATATTCTCTGCACTACATTTTCACTTAGAGAACAAGGAAGAAAGAGGTTTGTCTAAACTTACTCTCAAAAACTTCTTCACCCCCTCAACTATTACTACACGCAAGCGGTAAAAAGAATCACACCAATCAACCCAAAAGCAAAGCATATACAACCACTGATGCTGAATTAACCATAAGTCAAAATGTTTGGAACGTCCTTGTAGATAAGGTGCAATTTGGGAATACAGAGTACCTGAAAGTATCATACGCACCATTCCCGAATTCATGAATAGCCGCAATGCAGTAATTCTATTAGACAGTGGCAATTTGTTTGCTCCTGCTTCATATAATACTTGTTCAAGGGCAACGAATGCACGTATTTTCAGCACGTTCTTAAATATTGGGTCTTCTCTATAATACACATTAACGAAATTCTCTTCGTGTTGTAAGAGTGTTCCAAACATAGAGATATTATCATATTTATAAGTATGACATATAGAATTCGGATTGACCGTATATAGATATACCGGATGTGTATCCATAACTATACAATCAGCATGATGATAGAATTGTGCATCAAACAACGCATCTTCCGACTTACATAGCCTTTCTACATAGTTTAAGTTTTCATTCTTAATGATAAATGCCCGAAATAATTTTGCATGCGGTGCGTCAACCATGAATCCTTTAGCTGCATATTTTCCTGTTCTATAGGCAAGGCACGACCAAATTAGTTCTTTTTTTTCATATTCATCCAAAATTCTTGTTTCCGAAGGAAAATCTCCCCCCTTGACTATAGGACAAAGACACACATCAGCATTAGTTCGTAAGTTTAATTCCAGCATGTATGTCAAAGCACCTTCTACTAGCCGGTCATCACTGTCTACAAAACAAATCCATTCACCCTTTGCTAATGCAATACCTACATTACGAGCGGAAGAAACTCCTCCATTGTTTTTGTGAATGACATGGAATCTTTTGTCACGTTGTAGAAACTCATCACATATCGCCCCACTCCTATCTTTGGAGCCATCATCAACTAATATGCATTCCCATTGAAGATAATCCTGCTGCAAAATTGAGTCCAAACATTGCGTTAGGTATCTTTCTACATTATAAACAGGTATGATGATAGAAATAACAGGTTTCATCTAATTGCAAAAATTATTGGTTAGCATATTCTTCTTGGGCAAGAATCGCATTCATTATATTCGTACATGCAGTCTTACCATGTGGTGGACACATGTATTTCTGCACAAACTCATGTCGTTCATCAGCCATAGGATCCTCTTTGTTTATCACCATCTGAATGAAGTGCTCTATCTCATCGTATGTTTTGCCATGATAATGTACCTTCTGAGCATACTTAAAGGCTCTGTTGAGATTATCTATAACATGTTCGTCCTTGAGCAAAAACATAACAGGCTTATCCATAGCAATATATTCTGCTATAAACGAGCTGCAATCATGTATCATCGCATCTGAATGCTTAAATAAACCCATGTACGGACCATTCTCATATTGGGCGTTTTCTAACCCCTCCCATTCTCTGAAATAGGCAGCTACACGCGCTTCATCCCAAACCCATGTGAGTCTTTGCCACAAAAGAGGATGTGGTTTAAAAGCAAAATATACTTTATCCTTATACTTTTTGGCAAGTTCCAGCACGATATTTCCTGTTTCCAAAAATGTACCATAGTCACACCCCTTCATATGAATATCTCCAATCGTATGGTGGGGAGCATAAATAATACGTTTGCGACCTGAATTATCTCTCCATTGATCTGGCGATAATTCTTTGGCTTCGAGTAATTGGTCTGCAAATGGAAGTCCTGTCACACAAAAGTTCTTACCATGATTCCAACTATCGGTCTTCGCATCTTCTGCCGAAAGCTCGTTATCATAGAAATCATAGAGCAAAATACGATACATGGGCTTATTCAGAACTGCAGGGTCGAGAATGCCGTGAAAACTATAGAAGACATACATGTGAATCATATCCAGATTTTCCACATACCGATGTCGAGGATGATATTCTGTTTGATAGGGTTTTAAATAGAATACAATATCAGCCTGCGTTTGTGTTTTTATGCGCTTCTCCGAATCGATAATCATACAGGGGTAGCCTTTCGACTTACAATATTCCTCAACCTCTAAATGCGAACCCAGACGCTCAATAGCAACAGGGATAGCGACTATTGGGTTAAACCTTTTGTGAGCAAGCATTGCTGTAAAAAGGTTCTCCGTCTTCCACGTTGGAAGATCGTTGACCAAAAAGGTTACATTCACCACATTCTTTCTACGCATGACCCAAGTAAGCAAGGGAAGGCGCAGGCGATATATATGTTCCCGCAGAAGATCATATCTCCATTGGAGACCTGCTTTAATACGTTGTTTCGTCCACTTCATTATCCTATTTTTTGAGTAAGTATAAGTATTTATCAACAATGGGAACAACGAACTCTTCGTACGAAGCATCTTTACTCAACTTTAATATACCCATATACAGAGCAACAGCAATTACAGTACCGACACCCACCACAATCCAATTAGGCATTGAGGTGTAGGTTAACAGATATGCAGGTGCAACACATATCACACCAATGACTATGTAGGGACAAAAATCTTTCATTTGTAACCAATAGCCTATTCCAAACAGTTTACCTGCATAGTAGGTATTAAACATCAATGCGATTTGAGCATAAATAATTTTAGAAACACAGATGCCAATGATACCAAAAGGTATTGAGGCTAAGAGAATTGTGAGAGAAATCACACGTTTATACACTTCAAGCTTGAGAGTTAGGTCACTTCTGCCCACTACATTCAGCAGATTCAGATTCAATTTATCTACGTGATCTGTTATTATCGATATGGCAAACAACTGGAGATAGATTATGCAATCTACCCACTTATCGGTAAGCAATATCAATACAATGGGCTTAGCAAGTGCTGTCAAAAGAAGCAACGAAAACATAATTGCCATCGATGTACTCTTGATGTATTTGCGATACACATATACCAATCGCTCTTCATCGTTCTGCAGCTTCGCAAAAATAGGATATGTCACTTTTGACAACACGCTAAATATGGTATTAGCAGGCAGTTGCGCAATATTAGAACCTCTAGAGTAAAATCCAAGGTCTTTTGCCGAAAAAAACTTGCCAATGATGATTGGAGTAAGATTCGCATAGATTTGCCAGATAATACCACCAACTAGCACCTTACTACCAAAACCAAACAAATCCTTGAACGACTCTTTCGAGAAAACTCGTTGGGGCATCCATTTGGCAATTATCCACAAAATGATATTACTGAATATTCCCGAAAGAACAGCCTGCCATACAAGAGCCCACACCCCCCATCCTGCATAAGCAAGAGCAATTCCAACTACACCGGAGAAAATCGTGCTGATGACATTTATCTTCGCTAGAGCTTTGAAGTCAAGATTCTTAGTCAGTCGAGTGCGTTGCACAGAACCAAACGCATTTATCACCAGCGTCAAGCAATACACTTTCACAATCAATGAGAGTATTGGCATATTAAAGAAAGAGGCTATCAGCGATGAACATAAAAATGCAGCAGCATAACAGAGAACAGACACAAACAAATTGAAATAGAAAACCGTACTATAGTCCTCTTCCTTGATGTCAGATTTGCGTATCAAAGCTTGACCGAAACCACTATCAATGAATGTTCCAGATACTGCCATAAATACAGCCAACATGCCAATTATACCATAATCAGACGGCAACAACAGACGCGCAAGGATGATACTCAGCACAAAGGTGATAGCCTGCGTACTAAATTGTTCAAGTGCTGTCCACTTAACACCTAATAGCGTTTGTTTCTTTATACTATCTTCTGTCATAGAACAAACCTATTTCTGTATTGTAAAGTTTATATACTTAAACATTGATGCTATAAACAAAGAGATCGCAAAACAACAAATGATGTACATATATCGGTACTCATTCATAAACGTACCCCCTGCAATGGTCGACAGTACTACCATAGGTAAGCGTTAATATATATAGAGTGGGAAAAGTTTATTTCCACTCCATGCCAGCACATAGCTTTGCATCTTCACCTTGCATGTCAATAATACAACTAATGCACTAAAGAACACGGCTGTGACATCAGCAGCAATACTAAATAAATTTGGCGCATTATAAAAAATAAAAAAGCCAAACAATGAGACCACGAGTAGTGTCCAATAATGTTTCTTCATTTGGATTTCTGCTTTGTCTTTCCACCAAGCGAAACAAGCACCAGCACCATAAGCGTATATAGTATCATACCACCAATGACCTTTGAAAAACCACATGATAGCTGTATATATCAATATGCCAATCCATAGCGCGAGAATCATTCGTTTCGAAACTCCGAACAACTTATAGGAAACCCATGATAGAAAATAACAGATCAAAATACAAAATATATACCAATTGCTATTTCTGATACTCTCCCAACCAGTGAATGCCAATATCGTTTTGCCACCTAACTCTAAACCCATGATTATATTCATCAGCAGGAAAAAGAATACTGCTACATCGAAGTTGATAAGTGTAGGAAGAAAACGGTTGATAGGCATCTTATTTACATAGGCTCCTCCCTTTCTCTTTATCGCCAATGTTACACCATAGCCAGAGTAGAATAAGAAGGGAACTACAAGAAGCTGCTTGACATATACATCTACTTCAAACAAGAGATTATCCCACATCGTCAGAGATGGGATATTGCCCATATAGCCACTGATGTGTCGTATAAATACAATCCAAATACAGATACCTTTTACCACATTGGTAGTTTCCTTCGAAATGTAGTCAGCATTCCAAGATTCTCCTTTCGGTAAAAGGCGAATACTACATAGGACCACTATAGCAAGTATTATATACAAGAATATCATTTAGGTAAATATTCGTTTCTGCTTGCAATACAATCTGCTAATACTTCAAGGCTATCAATATATACTACCCTATCAAGTATGTCATATGAAGGTTCAAACACATTGTTAATGTCTGTACAGCCAGCTATTACACAATCTGCACCATGACTGATTAGATGCTTAGTAACTTCAGCAAAGCACCACGCAGGACTGTTAGGGTCGGTAACATCATTGTAGCGCTCCGTATTCTTAGCATTGCAAATACCTCGCGTTACAATCTTCTGATACTCTTCTGTAGGATATACAATCTCAACATTAGGGCACACCTTAGCAAAAACACTGTTGTAGAACTTCACTTTAGCCAAACCATCCCCACACATCAAACCAACACGCTTTACTCCAGCAACTTTAACAACCTTTCCTACCTCTGTAATAAGGTTGATGATAGGGAGACCAATTTCTTTCTCCAACTCATCAATATAATAGTGAGCTGTGTTGCAGCACATACAGAGTTCGTTGCAACCACATGCTTGCAGTTTTCGACCAATCTCGACATATCCAGGAATAAAACTTTCACCTCTACCCTCCAAATACATACTGCGACTAGGTACTTGAGTTGCCTGCCAGATAATCATCTCTGGATGATGACAATCGCGAAAACCACCAGCCTTCACAACTCGTTCTTCAATGAGTTCACAAAGTCTATTTGTTGCAGCCACACCTGCCGCACCTATTATCCCAATCATAATACCCAATCTTTAGTAATTTCCGAAACTCGAATATAATCATTGTAGGTATCAATATCGTATGCACGAACTTTGATTCCTCGCATGGGACAAAGAGGTTCAAACATATTGAATACATTCTGAGAACAGTAAGTCAGATGCTTCTTGTCCATGCAAGCAGGACCTGTCCATTCATAGTCCCCCCCCTCACGAGAGAAATTCAACACATCACCTTTCTCATTCACATGAACACAAACGGTATCCTCCGATGTGATATCACCATAACAGATAAACTCTCCAGAAGTTTCCAACAACATCTTCACATCATCAGGATGAACAAGCAGGTCACCATCCCATTCAAGTGTCTCACGGTTGGCATGCCGAGCTCCAAGATAGTAGCTTGCACCCGTCTTGGTCTCAAAGTAACGATGATTGTAACAGAAGATAACATCATCGCGGAATTTGCGAACCTCCTCGATAATCTCGCTACCTTGAAATCCGATAACTATACGAAGGTCCTTTACATCCTTAAATAACTTCAACTGCCATGATATCAACGAACTACCATTGATTTGCACGAGTGCCTTTGTAAGACCCAATCCCAAACGAGACCCTATGCCTGCACAACTGATAACAATCGACTTGCTATCACCAAAGTCACCACACAACTGACCCATCTGACGGACGAGTGCATTCTCGTCGAAAATTACATAGTCGCAGATAGACAAAAGGCTCTGGGCAGGATTATGGGTCAAACCTGCCGCAATACTGATATTGGCATGTCGCATAGCTTCAAGGTCGTTGTTTCCATCACCGATGAAAACAACAGTTTCACCAAGAGCCTTATACTGATTTACAATCTGCTCCTTGCGAAGAATACTCTTGATTTTTATCACTTGATCACCTTCAAGTTCTGCTTCAGACCCATAGCATTGACAACCAATCTTTTTAAAGAGTCCTTCGCACCAGCAAGTGAGGTTACCAGTCACGATAACACAATCCTCCTTGTGCTCATTTATGAATTTAGCTACCTTAGGATAAAGGGATACCTGAGCTAAAAGGTCAGATATTTCCGTGACTGAATAATTCCCTAAAATGTTCACACGGCGAATAAAACTCTCAATAAAAGGAACATTACCAGCAACAGTGCGTGCTGTAAGTTCAGCAATCTGCTCTGTACAACCGAAGTGTTCAGATATAATAGGTAGTGTTTCCTGCAAGGTTACAGTACCATCAAGGTCGAATAGAAATTTCATATGTTGTTTTAATTCTATTATAATTTAGTCTTTTATTCTTTCTCTAACAACTCTTTCTTTCAGCAATTTACATATATGTTTTTTGGAGAACACTAACATTTAAACATCCCCATCACTTTCTTCACAATAGGAGCCATGTCGTAATACCGATACTCCGCTAAACGACCACCGAAGATTACGTTTTGCTCTTGAGCAGCTAGGGCGCGGTATTGGTTAGCCAATATGTTGTTATGCTCATTATTGACGGGGTAGTAAGGCTCCATACCGGACCGCCACTCGGTGGAGTATTCACGACTCACTACAGTGGTTGGCAATGCATCTATCTCCAATCCGAAATACTCGAAGTGTTTGTGTTCAATCACACGTGTGTAGGGCACTGATCGCTCGGTATAATTTACCACTGCATTGCCTTGGTAATTAGAAGTTGGTTCTACTGTTGTTTCAAAGGTAACTGTACGGTATTGCAAATGTCCGTAGCAATAGTTGTAAAATTCGTCGAGGGCACCAGTAAACACAATCTTCTCGGCCATCCTAGTGTACTCCTCGCGCTGAGCAAAGAAATCTATCCCCAAGCGTACCTCTACTCCCTTAAGCAGTCCGTCTATGAGACAGTTGTAACCACCAATAGGAATACCTTGGTAAGCATCGTTGAAATAGTTGTTGTCGTAGACCAAGCGCACAGGTAAACGACGGATGATGAAGGCAGGGAGTTCAGAGCAGGGACGCCCCCATTGTTTCTCGGTATGCCCTTTGATGAGTGTCTCGTAGATGTCACGTCCAATGAGTACCTGTGCTTGCTCCTCGAGATTTTGAGGCTCACGTCCAGCCAGCTGAGCTAGTGCTTCTGCACGCTGTTCCTCAAGCTTTGCCTGCGCTTCAGCAGGAGTAATCACCCCCCACATCTGATAAAAAGTGTTCATATTAAAGGGCAGATTATAAAGACGGTCTTTATAACGTGCTATAGGAGAGTTGGTGTAGCGGTTAAAAGGAACAATAGAGTTCACGAACTCCCAAACTTCTTTATTAGATGTATGGAAGATATGAGCGCCATATTTATGCACATTAATACCCTCCATATACTCGCAATAAAGATTTCCTCCTGCATGCTCCCGTTTATCAATTACTAAACATCGTTTGCCTTTCATAGTAGCGAAGTGTGCAAAGGTTGCGCCATAGAGTCCGGCACCAACAATAAGGTAGTCATATAGTTTCATTATCTTATATCTTATTTTTGAATATATGTTAGCATTCAATTTGGACGTATCAGTCAAGAGAAAACAGCTTTTAAATATAAGCACTCAATTTAGAACATCTCCCTTAGTTAAATGCCCAAAACTGAGTTACGTTAAAAATAAGTTTTGAAATTAACATTAGCTTGTTCCCAAAGTGATTTTGTCAGGAATCATATTAACATGGTCCCTCCACACGTTAAAGATTTTTTTGAAAAAAGTTCCGATGAAATTCTAGGAAAAACTGCCATGAAGCTTCACAAAGTAACCACCATGAAAAAACTTCACCGTTTCAATCACACTGTGATAAGTGGTAGTCCTCCCTACTCCTACATCACTGCAATAATGAAAACCGTTACGCTGAGTCATTTGTTTTCGGATAGTTCGTTCCGAGAGATTATTGTCTATTGGAAATTCCCCATCTTATAAGAAAACAAAGTTCTCATTTCAAAAATGACTCAGATAATTAAACACTTCCGCATAATACAGACTTCTGAACTCCGAATCTTTTATCGATTCACTGTTTAACTAACCATGAATTCTAATCTGAATTTCTTTGGATGCCAAGTTTTGGCTTTCCCGCAGCCGCCCTTCTGAACTCAGATTCACTTCATCACAACAATTCTCATTTATAAAGAAACCTTTCAAATCATCTGAAAAAAGAGCAACATTCGATTCATCATCTTGATTGACTGCCCTAACGAATTTATTATTTGCATGAGATATATCAACCTAATGAAGTGTATTTTTGAGCTGCACTGATTTCAATTCATTGCCCATAATTCCAAGCACTTAATTAGAGCCAACCAATCCATCCAATTCTTCAAATCGTGAATTCTTCGACTTAAATTCAGGCACCGTCCGTTTCATCAATCTCACCGTATCCCAAATCTTCACAGAACGAGATAATCTCTCAAATTCATCGTATGTTTCTACAATATCCTCATACTCATATCTCCGAACCTTAGCTATCTTTATCTTCTTATGATGAGTAGGAATCGTATTTTCTTCATTACTCAACACTTCCTCATACAATTTCTCTCCCGGACGAAGACCCGTAAATTGAATTTCAATATCCTCTCCCGGCTTATATCCCGCTAACTCTATCATACGAGTAGCCAAGTCCACAATCTTCACAGGTTTACCCATTTCGAATACAAAGATTTCATTTCCCTCCCCCATAGTAGCTGCTTCCATCACCAGACGACACGCCTCGGGGATAGTCATAAAATAGCGTATGATATCAGGATGTGTCACTGTGACGGGCCCCCCATTTTCTATTTGTTCCTTGAAACGGGGAATCACCGAGCCATTACTGCCTAGGACATTACCGAAACGGGTAGTGATAAATTTAGTTTTACCCTCTATCTTACCTTCTTTAATGGCATAACTCAAACTCTGCACATAAATTTCCGCCAGTCGTTTGGAACATCCCATTACATTGGTAGGATTAACAGCCTTGTCCGTAGAAACCATTACCATCTTCTCCGCACCATACTTCACT
>OGOU01003430.1_pt1 | contig 10175 bp, 7 predicted proteins | sample 1552721 | NCBI WGS metagenome assembly OGOU01 (sample SAMEA2580176, study PRJEB22360) | human gut metagenome | biome: human gut; feature: human-associated habitat; material: faeces | place: Denmark | collected 2008/2010 | reverse complement strand
TATCCTCTCGGCTCGCGCCACACAGCCAAAGTCCGCAACTTCACCAACTTCGGCGTCTTTGTCGAAATCGAAGAAGGTGTAGACGGTCTCATCCACATCTCTGACCTTTCCTGGACCAAGAAAATCAAACACCCCAGCGAGTTCACACAGATTGGTGCCGACATCGACGTCGAAGTCCTCGCCATCGACAAAGAGAACCGTCGCCTGTCGCTCGGTCACAAACAGCTCGAAGAAAATCCCTGGGATGTCTTTGAAACCATCTTCACTGTCGGTTCGGTACACGAAGGCACCATAGTCGAACTCTTCGACAAAGGCGCTGTCGTCGCTCTGCCTTACGGCGTTGAAGGCTTTGCTACTCCCAAACACCTACAGAAAGAAGACGGCACTCAGGCCAAAGTTGACGAGAAACTCAACTTCAAAGTCATCGAATTCAACAAAGACTCGAAACGCATCATCCTCAGCCACTCACGCATCTTCGAAGATGAAGTTCGCGCCGAGAAAGCCGCCGAGCGCAAAGCTAAACGCAGCAGCCGCGCCAAAGCTGAGGAAGCTCCCGTAGTCTCGACTCCCATCGAAAAAACCACTCTCGGTGACCTCGAAGCTCTCGCAGCCCTCAAAGAGAAACTCTCAGCCAAAGAATAATCCCGGTCGTGCCCTTTTCAGGCACTTCTCAATAATACCGAACGCCGGCCCTCACAGCCGGCGTTCGTTTTTTACGTACCACAATGTATGTTACAAGGCTTTTTGCTGCGGAGTCGCATCACAATACAATGCAATACACTACAAGATGTTACACACAGCCTTGCAGTAGCATACGGCGACTATGGAGTCGCCGCCTCGGCTACCGCACTCAGCGAGCCTATCTATAGTCGCATCAGGAAATAATTTGGGGAGGAAGTGGCGGTGGGTTTCAGAACCATCGGATGTGACGGAGAAGGGCAAATACACCGGCGGTCAAAACCGCAGCCAAGCCTACTATTATCCAGAAGGCATGGGGGTTATCTGACAGGCCGATATCGACATTCATGCCGTAAAAGCTGGCTATCAGCGTGGGTATCATCAGTACTATCGTTACCGAGGTCATGCGCTTCATCACCAGGTTGACATTGTTCGATATCACCGACGCAAAAGTATCAAGTGTTCCGGACAGAATCTCCGAATAGATAGACACAGTGTTCAGCGCCTGCTTCATCTCTATCTCGACATCCTCGAGCAAGTCCATGTCAAAGTTGTCCGTAAAGACGTGATGAAGCCGCCCTATCAGCACTTCATTGCCTCGCAGCGATGTATTGAAGTACACCAGCGACTGCTGCAGCTTCATCAGAGCCATCAGATCGTCGTTGCGCACCGACCCTTCCAGCTGGGCTGTATACTCGTCGACACGCGCCGAAATCAGCTTCAGATATTCGAGAAACCAGAATGCTGACGAGTAAAGTATTCTCAGTACGAATGTCGAGGTACACTCCACCGAAATGCCGCGTGCCCGCGAATGTGCTATGAAGTCGCTGACGATATGCGTGCGATAGTAGCATACGGTGACAAGCACGCCATCGCCGCTGATAATGCCTATTGGCACCGTCGAAAGCGGTCGGTCGGACGACTCGTCGGCATGAGGGATACGCAAGATGGTGAGCACAAGATTGTCATCGCGCTCGACACGGGGACGCTCGTCAACGTCGCCGGCATAACCGAGCACGTTATCAGGGATGTGCAACCTCTCGGTGAGGAAGTCGAAATCGTCGCTGTCGGGACACTCGACGTTAACCCAGCAGCCGGGCTGCCAGGCATCAAGACATGTGAAGCTGTTAGCAATGTCGAAGTACTGTCTCATTAGTCTGATAAATGCACATAAGCGCTCCTGTAAGCTGAAACGGGGCTCGAGGATGGTTCCTTATTTATCTAACACTCGGGGACAGGCATGGTTCGGGGAAATTATGTATTGTCTCAGAGCGAGCATGAAGTTATATGTCCTAAACGAAATGTCGGGATACGGTGCGAAAAAGAGTGCGCCAACGCACATTCAGCGATTGTGTCGCCGGCACAGATAGGAAAGCCATGCATAGGGCTTCCGATGCATGAGATATTCTGAATTCTTCCCGTTGGCATAGGCCTCGCGCTCGAACGATATATTGTAATATGCACGCATGCTGTTGAAGCAAAGAGCGAAGCGCACAAGCCATTCGACCGTGTAAATGACGAAGAACGGAAGATACAGCAACTCGCGTTGCTGCCGACAATGTATGCTTTCGTGGTTGACAAGCCCGAAGGTGAGACGCGCATTACGTCGCACGAAAATCACTCCGCCCAACGTGATTGCCTCAAAAGGCGTTGGCGGGAAGTGCCGGCATCGTATTATTTTTGCGCTCATGGGGACCGTGGAGCCGACAGTTATTTTGCAGTGCGGGTCTGCCAGAAAGCTACAGCCGAGGCTGCAGCGACATTGAGCGAATCCACCCCGTGAGACATAGGTATACGCACAACAAGGTCGGCATCGGCTATGGTCTTATGGCTGAGGCCGTCGCCCTCAGTGCCCAAGACGAGCGCCAGACGCCGGCAAGTTGTCAGCGTAGGATCGTCGAGCGATATCGAATCATTGCTGAGGGCCAGCGCAGCGATGGTGAATCCAAGTCGTCGCAGAGGACCGAAATCGGCTTCGACCCATGTCCAGGGAACATTGAAGACGTTGCCCATGGACACACGTATCGACCTGCGGTTGAGCGGGTCGCAACTTGTAGGCGTGAGCAGCACGGCATCGACACCGAGTGCGGCCGCCGAGCGAAATATGGCTCCGATATTTGTAGTGTCAGTGACCGAGTCGATGATACACACACGTCGCGCACGCGAACAAATCTGCTCGACCGAAGGCTCGGCCTGCCGTCTGAAGGCGCAGAGTACGCCACGTGTCAGTGTGTAGCCGGTGAGTTGAGCCAGCAGCTCACGCTCGCCGGTATAGACGGGGATGTCACCACATCGTGCTATAATGTCCGCGGCGTCGCCGGTGATATGCCGGGCCTCGCACAGCAAAGATACGGGCTGAGCCCCCGAGCGAAGCGCCACGTCTATAACCTTGGGCGACTCGGCTATGAAAATCGCCTGAGCCGGATTGAGACGATTGCGAAGCTGACGGTCGGTCAGCTTCGCAAAAATGTCCACACCGGGGTGCGACAATGATGTTATGGGTACAATATTCACTGTCAGGGTATTGTTGTGTCATGCGTGGCCGGGAAAGCGGCCGTGCGGCATTTTGTCATGCGCCGGTCAGTCGTCGGTAAGGTCAACGGGAATGGCGGCGATACGATAGTTGTTCTGGCGTACAAAATCGATGATGTTGTCACGTACTTTGCTCGGCTCAATATCTGTTTCGATACGCTTGATGGCATTGAACACCGAAGTCTGCGTCTGATAGATGTGACGGTAGGCTTTGGCTGCAGTGTCAATGTCTGCGTCCGAAAAGTTTTTGCGACTCATCACCGGGGAATTCACGCCATAGTAAGCCACGGGGTTGTGAGCCATGATGACATACGGCGGAACGTTGGACGAGATGCGCGTACCGCCTTTAATGAATACCCATTTGCCGATTCGCGACTTTTCGTTGACGATGACATTTGACGACAGGATTGTGCACTTGCCTATGACAACCTCGCCGGCAATCTTGACGCCGTTGCCAAGGACATCGCGGCCGGTGATTATCGAGTCGTGGCCGATATGGGTCTCGGCCATGATGAAGCATCCGTCGCCAATCTGGGTACCTTTGTCATTTATGAACCCGCGGTTGATAATAACCTGTTCGCGGATTATGGTACGGTTGCCGATGGTGCATGTCGAATGTTGTCCGGGCTTCCAACGGAAGTCCTGAGGCGAAGCACCGACAACAGCACCCTGATATATTTTGCAGTCCGTGCCTATTGTAGTGTCTGCGACGACCGAGGCATAGGGCATGATTTCGCAGTTGTCGCCGATAACGACATTGGGGCCTATATAGGCAAAGGGATGGACGGTGACGCCATTGCCGATTTTGGCAGTAGGGTCGACATGAGCCTGAGGACTGATCATGGTTGTTAAGAGTTAAGGGTTAATAGTTTGGATTTGGTACTGACATCATCGGCCTCCGCCCATTGACTGGTAGAGGTTGATGACAGCCTGTGTTGCCGACAGGCGGCATGCCAGTGCGTTCATCTGAGCCGAAAGCAAGGACTGCTGGGCTGTGATGACTTCGAGGTATGTGCCGTTGGCATATATCATAAGGTCATTGGTATATTCGACAGCTTTTGTAAGATCGTCCACCTGTTCTTTGAGGTGCTGTGCCCGCTCCTGCTGCTTGGTGTATGTGACCAGATTGTCGGAGACTTCGCCGGCGGCCGAGAGCACGGTGTACTCAAAGTTGTTGAGGGCCTGAGCCTGCTGGGCTTTGGCGGCTTTGAGACGGGCGATGTTCTGTCCGCGCGAGAAAATCGGGGCAAGAAGCGAGGCGCCGAGCTGATAGAACCACTTGCCGGGATTGATAATCATGGTGCCAAACGAGTTGGTAAAACCGCCGTTGGCCGATATGGTGAGTCCGGGATAGAATGCGGCGCGTGCCGAGTTGGTGGCATAATATGCCGTTGCAAGATTTCGTTCGGCGGCATAGACATCAGGGCGCTGGGCAAGATACGACATGGGCACACCCGATACAAGCATCGACGGGACGGTGAGCGTGGCGTCGGGCGATACAGGCCACTTCTGAGGCATGGTGTTGAGCAGCAGCGACATGGTGTTGTCCAACTGCTGGCGTGTAATCTCCAGGTCGGCAATGTTGGCCAGAACCATACGGTAATTGGCGTCGGACTGGACAACAGCGGCCTCTGTCATGTTGGGACGGCCGGCGTCTTTGAGGTCGCGCATTGTCTGTACCGATTTTTCCCACAGTTGCGAGGTCTCTCGCATAAGGGCCAACTGTGCCTCGACCGATGCTATCGAGTAATAAGTAGTGGCGACGGCGGAGATAATCTGCGAGCGCACGGCCTGGGCATAAGCTTCGGACATCTCGTACGAGGCCTGGGCGCCGCGCTTGCTGTTGAGTAGTTTGCCAAAGATGTCAAGCTCCCACGATACTGACAGCGGAATCTGATATGTCTTGCTCATCGATGTGCCTTCGATAGACGAGCCTGACAACGAGCCGTTGGGAGCGAAAGCTACCGAGGGGAAATACGATAGTTTGGCGCCCTGCAACTGTGCGCGGGCAATGTCAACGTTGAGACGGGCATTGTTGAGCGAGTTATTGGCAACAAGAGCGCGGTCAATGAGGTCGACCAGCACAGGGTCGGTGAAGACATTCTCCCAAAGGAGATTGCCGAACGCCGTCGAATCGACGGCTGCCGAGCGGGCCTCGACATAAGCGGCGGTGATGGGAGTGTCGGTCGGGGTCTCGTATTTTTTATATATGCCACACGATGTCACGCTCAGGGCGACAGCCGAGACAGCGACAAGGCGGATTGTATTGCTAATGTTCATTGCTGAATATGTTTTTTAGGTATGTCCGGACCGGCGGCAGGGCCGCAGCCCGGACAGTTTTAAATTTTAGTCATCAAGGTCAACTCCCTCGGGTGTGGGAGCGGCAAACTGTTCGACTTCGGACTCGACGGTGCCGCCGCGTTCGCTGTCATTGAACTTGAGGGGCGAAATCTTCTCCTGAATCTTCTCGAAGATGACGAAGAGAGCCGGAACAAAGATTACCTGAAGGACCATGCCTATGAGCATACCGCCGATTGAACCGGCACCGAGTGCACGGTTGCCGTTGGCGCCTACACCGTGGGCGAACATCATGGGCAGAAGACCGATAATCAGCGCGAGCGATGTCATGAGGATGGGTCGCAGACGGGCCGATGCACCGGCAATCGATGCATTGACAATCGACATACCGGTCTTGCGGCGTTCGAGGGCGAACTCGACGATGAGGATAGCGTTCTTGGCAAGAAGGCCAATAAGCATAATCAACGCAATCTGCAGATAAACGTTGTTGGAGATACCTTCGATATCGGCGAAGATGAACGAGCCCATGAGGCCAAACGGTATCGAGAGAATTACCGAGAAAGGCAGCACGTAGCTCTCGTATTGTGCCGAAAGCAAAAGATAGACGAAGAGCAGACACAGGCCAAAGATGATGCCGGTAGCACTTGACGACGAGCCGGCCTCCTCACGTGTCATACCCGAATATTCGTAGCCGAAGCCCTGGGGAAGTGTCTGGTCGGCGACACGGTTGATTGCCGCAAGGGCATCGCCCGACGAATAGCCTTCGGCCGGCTGGCCGGTTACGGATATCGAGGTGAACATATTGAAGCGGTTCATCAGGTCAGGACCATAGACTCGGCGCAGCGAGACAAAGTTGCTGATGGGTGCCATGTCGGCGCCATTGCGTATTTTGATTTTGTTGAGAGTTTCGGGCGATACGCGATCTTCGGCTCCGGCCTGCATCATAACTCGGTAGATTTTACCGAAACGGTTAAAGTTGGACACGTACATACCGCCATAATAACCCTGAAGTGTCGAGAGTATGGTCGAGGGCGAAATACCGGCTTGCTTGGCCTTGGCGGCGTCAATATCGACCATATACATCGGGAAGGTGGGATTGAAGGTGGTGTAGGCCTGAGCGATTTCGGGCTGGGCGTTGAGCTGTGCCAGGAAGCCTTGTACTACGGAGAAGAATGCGTTGATGTCACCGCCGGTTTTATCCTGCATCTTGACCTCAAAACCGTTGGTCACCGAGTAACCGGTAATCATAGGCGGCGCGAAGGCCAAGACACGTCCGTCCTTGATTTGGCCCGCAATGCCATAAATCTGTCCCAGGATGGCATCTGACGACTGCGAGGCGTCACGTTCTTCCCAATCTTTGAGCTTGACGATGAACGAAGCGTATGTCGAGCCTTGACCGGCAATGAACGAGTAACCGAGAATTTTCATGGTGTAGCGGATGCCGGGGATACGCAGCAGTCCGGCGTCAACCTGGTCGCAGACTTCGGATGTGCGCTCCTGCGAGGTGCCCGGGGGCATGTCCACCATTACCATGATTGTACCGGTGTCTTCGTTGGGGACGAGTGCCGTAGGCGTGGTATTCATCATCCATACCAGGGCGGCGATACATGCTGCCACAACAAGCAGGGCGACATATTTCAACTTGATGGCTCCGCCGGTGGTTTTGGTATAGAGCTTGAGGATACGGCCGTAGCCAATCTCGAAGCCCTGATGGAAGCGCGGCGAGAATATGCCCATGACAGTGACCACGGCACATACCGAGGCTATGACGAGTTTAAGAATATTTTCGAACTGATACCACCCCAGCACCATGAATGTAATGGTGGCAATCAGGAATACGGCAGTAACCAAGGGGGGCATATTCAGACGGAACGAGCGTTTGTAGCGGCGTCCCATCGTGGCTGCGGCTTCGCTCATGGCTGTACCCACACGTTCTTTAAGCGGTGTTTTGTCGTCGTGTGCCTTAAGGAATACGGCACATAGTGCAGGCGACAGCGTCAGGGCGTTAAGCGCCGACAGGCCGATGGCTATCGCCATGGTGATACCGAACTGTCGGTAGAAGACACCCGAGGTACCGGGCATGAATGACACAGGGATGAACACAAGCATCATTACCAGCGTAATGGAGATAAGGGCGCCTGAAATCTCGCTCATGGCATCTATCGAGGCGCGGCGGGCGCTCTTGTAACCCTGGTCGAGTTTGGCGTGCACCGCCTCGACCACCACTATCGCATCGTCCACCACAATGGCGATTGCAAGCACAAGGGCCGACAATGTAATCAGGTTTATAGAGAAGCCGATGATGTTCATAAAGAAGAACGTACCGACAAGTGCCACAGGGATAGAGATGGCGGGAATCAGTGTCGAGCGGAAGTCCTGCAGGAATACATAAACCACGAAGAACACAAGGATAAAGGCCTCTATAAGGGTCTTGATAACCTCGTTGATTGAAGCCTCGAGGAAGTCATTGTTGTTCATAGGTATGGCGAACTCGATACCCTGAGGCAGGTCGGCCTTCATCTGGTCGACGGTCTTCAGACAGTCATTGATAATCTGTGTGGCATTAGAGCCTGCGGTCTGGAACACAATGGCCGATGTCGCGGGATGTCCGTTGAGAGTATTGGCAAAACCATACTGCACTCGGCCCAACTCAACTTTGGCGACATCTCCGAGGCGTAGCACTTCGCCGTTTTCGTTAGCGCGTACTACGATGTCTTCAAATTCCTCGGGCTTGGTCAGACGGCCTTTATAGGTAAGGCTGTACTGGAATGACTGGTTGCCTTGCTCGCCGAAAGCGCCCGGGGCGGCCTCGATGTTCTGCTCGGCAAGTGCGTTGGTTATGTCCGAGGGCATAAGACCGTACTGGGCCATGACATCGGGTTTGAGCCATATACGCATCGAGTAATCGGCGCCGAAGGACATGACGTCGCCGACACCGGACACACGTTGCAGCGCCGGAATAACATTGATTTTCATGTAGTTGTCCAGGAACTGTCCGTCGTAGCGTCCGTCGGGGCTAAACAGTGCGACGGCCATAAGCATTGAGGTCTGACGTTTCTGTGTCAGCACACCGACTTTCGTGACTTCGGCCGGAAGCAGGTTCTGAGCCTTGGCTACGCGGTTCTGCACGTCGACGGCTGCCATATCGGGGTCGAATCCCTGTTCAAAATAAACGTTGATGGTTGCCGAGCCGTTGTTGGTTGCGGTCGATTCCATGTAGGTCATGCCCTGAGCGCCGTTTATCGATTCTTCGAGAGGAGCGATAACCGAGTTGAGCACAGCCTGGGCATTTGCACCGGTATAAGTAGTTGTCACCGAAATGGTTGGCGGCGCGATGTCCGGGTACTGAGTGATTGGCAGCGACACAAGGCCGATGATACCCAGCAGGACAATGAAGATTGAAATCACCGTCGAGAGGACAGGACGGTTGATAAATCTGTCAAGTTTCATATATATTATTGTTAATCAGCAGTCGGTTTGGCCCGGCTGTAATGCTTACCGCAGTTGCGGGCGCAGTTACATCCTGATGCCTAAGTACGGCTGATGTGTATTTGTATAATGATGAATTATTTACCCTGCTGTCCCTTGGCTGCAGCCTGGGCGGCTGCTGCTTTTTCTTCGGCGGTCATGGGTTTGATAGGCATTTTGTCTTTGACTACGGTGCCTACGCCTTCGACGACGATGCGTTCGCCCGGCTCGAGACCTGACAGCACGACATAGTTCTTACCGTCGTTGATGTCCTGAATCTGGATAGCTCGCTCGGCTGTAGTGTTGTTTTTGTCAACAACATAGACAAACTTCTTGTCCTGAAGCTCATAAGTGGCTTTCTGAGGTATGAGGATGACGTTCTGGTTGGTGCGGGGGATGACAATCGAGCCGGTCGAACCTGAACGGAGCATACCGTTGTTGTTGTCAAAGAGTGCGCGTACCGAAGCAGCCCCCGTGGTATTGTCGATGACGCCGGAAACGGTAGCGACACGGCCTTCGAGGGGATAGAGTTCGCCGTTGGCAAGACGCAGTTTGACAAGCGGCATGTTGCCGACGCGCTCGTCAAGCGAATATTTGCCGTTCTCGGTAAGTTGCAGCAGTTCTTTCTCGGTCAGCGAGAAATAAGCGTATACCTTCGAGTTGTCCGAGATGGTGGTCAGAGGCACGGTCGACGAGGGCGAGGCCAGCGAGCCCTCACGGTTGGGAATTGCGCCGACAACGCCGTCCGAAGGTGCGGTGACGTTGGTGAACGATAGGTTTTTCTGAGCCGAAACAAGAGCGGCGCGGGCGGCGGCGAGGCTCGACTGTGCCTGGGCGACGCCGGCACGGGCGGCTGCAGCCTGATCGGCGGCATTCTGCCATGTCGACTGGGCTATGATGCCTTTGTCGAGAAGCATTTTCTGATTACGTTCGTTGGTATTGGCGCTGTTGAGCGTTGCCTGTGCCGAAGTGACAGCGGCCTGTGCCTGTGCCACACCTGCCTTTGCCTGGTCGACGGCGGCCTGGAAAGGCACGGGGTCAAGTTTGAAAAGCAACTGACCTTTATGTACGGTCTGACCTTCGTCGACACACACGCGGACTATGGTACCTGACACCTGAGGTCTGATCTGTACATCTGTCTTACCGCGTATTATGGCGGGGGGGGTGGAGTGGGAGGCGGTGGTCGTTGGTATTTATTT
>OGOU01003428.1_pt1 | contig 10178 bp, 5 predicted proteins | sample 1552721 | NCBI WGS metagenome assembly OGOU01 (sample SAMEA2580176, study PRJEB22360) | human gut metagenome | biome: human gut; feature: human-associated habitat; material: faeces | place: Denmark | collected 2008/2010 | reverse complement strand
CTTCGAGCGCAACCGAGGGGGTGAACGATACGTGGCGGTACGAGTCGGAGTATGTGAAGTAGCCTTCGACAGCGGGTGTGATGTGGAATCCGGCTTCGAACGAGGGTACGTCGATGTCGGTCGAGAAATCAAGTTCGATTGTCGAGGCGCAGGATACCTGCTGTGCGGCGTCGACATTGGGCGAGTAGGATATAATGGCCAGCGGGGCCTCGCGGCGCAGGTTCAGTGGCATGTCCTGGTAGGTGACTTCGCAGGCGGTGACGGTGACCGGAGTCTCGGAGGTGTAGTAGTTGTCCGAGCTGCAGCGTACGGTGTATTGTCCCGGAGTGACATTGCGGAAGACGTAGACGCCGTTGAAGTCATTGTCGGTGGTGCGTGTCTGTATGGTTTTGCCGTCTTTGTCGACAAGTTCGACGAAGATGCCGTTGAGCGGAGCAAAGGTGTCGCGACCGTAGCGTGTGTTGTTTTCATTGACGACCCATTCGCGCAGGTTGTGGTCGTCATAGACGATGCCTGCGACGTTGCCGGTGACAAATCGGTCCTCGGTCGGATAGAAGTCCATGATGGATTTAACAAAGAGCCAAGCTTCAAGCCAGCAGTAGTCATCGTTCATCAGACGATGAGCTTCGGGACGGTGCTCGTGCATCGAGCCTTCGGAGAGCAGGCCTGGAACGTAGAGCGTGCGAAGGACACCGAGACCGCCCGACCACATGTTTTTATAGAAGGTGAGGTCACCGGCAATCTGACATTTGCTGTGTGTCCAGTTGGATAGTTTGCGCGAGTAGATGTTGTCGCCGACGATTTGGGACAGACGTACGGCTTCGGGGTATCGGGGTGTGCCTTCGGTCTGCTCGCGGTACAGCATCAGGGGGTAGTTGACGCTCTCGCCCGCGTTGGAGTGTATGGAGAAGAAGAGGTCGCACTTGAGGTTGTTTGCCTCGGCGGCGATTCCGGACAGAGAGCGGTCATCGTCCTCGGTGTTCTTGGTGCGCGAGAGGAAAGGTTTGGCACCGAGCGAGTCGAGGATGTGGTACATGTGCAGCCCCTTGTAGAGGTTCGACTTTGATTCCCAGTAACTTAGAGTGTCATTGGCCGGATAAGGATAGATGTGTATGGGGCGGTCGTTTGATGTGTAACCGCCGTGTCCCGGGTTGATATAAATGCGCAGGTCGGACATCTTCTTGGCATTAGCCGATTGGGGGGCAACTGCCATAGCGGCGGCGACGAGGGCGACCGCTGTCATTATTTTATGGATGGTTTTCATGGCGGTTCAGTGACGGACGTTAGACTTGAATATTTTGCCGTCGAGGGTAGTGAAAACGACGGTACCGGCGGCCGCCGACGATTCGCCGACAATGGTTGCGGGGTCGGTGAGGCGTGTTGTCGACATGTCGCTGAGGTCGCAGAGCATCACGGCGGCGTCAAGGATGACATAACCGTCATCATGACTCAGGACGTATGCGACGGTGTTGTCATCGACCCATGCGGGAAAGTCGCCTTTGGCTGCGATGCGCATGGGGTTGGAGCCGTCGGCATCGGCAACGAATACGCCCTCGAATGGCTCGGTGAAGAGCAGGCGTTTGCCGTCGGGCGACAGCGAGGCCCAAAGGTAGGAATGGGCGTCGGTCAGGGGCGAAATCTCGCGTGTAAATTTGCCGTCGGTGATGCGGATAGTGCGGTAATCGGCTGTGGCTGTGGGCTTTGCTCGGTCGAGCTCGAAGGCGGGTGCCTGATTGCTCGACGTGCGGGTGCCCAAGTGGCGTGTTGCTCCGTCGCTGATGTTGATGAGCGTGAAGTAGTCACCATGGATGGCGCCGACGATAATCTGCGAGCCATCTGGGCTGAGGACGGGGGATAAAGCCTGTCCGTCGTATGGAATCTGCTCGGGAGCTGTGAATGTGACGGCTGCCTGCGCTGAGAGAGTCAGCGCAAGCAGTCCGGACATTATGATTGTTTTTTTCATAACTGTTTATGTTGTTGGACTTAGGTGTCAGTGTCTGATGACGATGTGGTGCGACGAGGCTGCAGCCGAGGTGCGTACTACGGCAATGTATTGTCCTTCGGGCAGGGAGCTGACGTTAAGGACATTGCCCGAAGAAACGGCGGCGACTTTTCCGGCCATGTCGTAGAGTGTGAGCGATATTATTGTTGTCTCGGCATTGGCTACGAGGTATTCGGAAGCTGGATTGGGGTGGACGCGTACTGACGAAACGGTGACGTCGTCGATGCCGGCATCGGGTGCGATGACAATATCATCGAGGGCGACAACGCCGCGTACCGAGCGCTGTGAGGCTTTCTGGACAATCTTGACGCCGGTAAGGTGTCCGGGAGTCTCGAGCTGTGCGGGTACAGAGAAGTAACGCCAGCCCAGGAAGTCGAGGTCGCAGACCTTGATATATTGAGTGGTGATGTCGGTGGCGAATTCAAGATAAAGCTCGTTGTCCGAGAGGTCACCGTAGACGTGAACGCCAAGGTTCTGGCCTCCGGAGACGATTGCGGGAGCCTGAGCCGAGCGTTCGAAGAGGATTTCTCCCCCTTCGGTAGATTCGAAGGCGTATGTAAACTGTGTGGCGGCGTCGAACAGCGGGTCTTTGTGTGTGCCGACAGCCGACGAGCTGACCATTGCCGAGCCTTCTTCGCTGAGGGCATAAGCCGAGGCGTCGCCCATGTCGTCGATAATAGCCGAAGAACCTTTGAAGGTCGATTCGTCGGTGGCTGTGAATGTGGCGGTGACGGGACCGGAGATGGTGAGACCGTCGCGGTCGGCAAAGTCGCCGCTGAGAGTCAGGGTGTAGCTTTCGCCGACGGTAAGGTCTTTGGTGAAGGGAATACGGAACCAGCCGTAGGGGTCATCCTTGGACGAGTTGGTCTTGCCACGGGTGTTGAGGGCGACTTTCTGACCTTTGGTATCGACGCATGTAATCTGTTTGAGCAGTTGGGTGAGGGCCGGCTGTTTGTCGAAGCGGAACTCGATGGCTGCGTTGGAGTAGTGGACGGTGCCGTTGTCGGAGGGGAAGAAACCGAGGATGTCCATGAAGTTGCGGTCGGCGGTGAGGAAGCTGAGCGTGAAGTCATTTTCCATTGGGACGAGACCGCCGTGACATGCGCTTTTGTCAATGGTGACGGTGTACTTGGTGTTGGTGGTGTAAGGTCCGGAAGGTTTGAAAACGAGGCGGTGGTTGAGGTCTTCCCATGAGAATGTACCTTCGACGGGCGGGTCAATGTGGAAAGCGGCCTCGGTGGATGGAATGTCCATGTCCCAGTTGAACTGGATGGTTACAGGCGTGTTGCAGAGGACTGCGGGGTCGCCTTCGGACCATTGCGGGGTGGCCCATTCGACGGCAGGCGCCGAATCACGTTTCTTGGCTAAAGCTATGTTGCAGTATGTGACCTGGTCGGCGGTGACGTCGACTTCTTGCGAATCTGACATATGAGTGTCGCAGGAGACCTCGACGGTGTAGTGTCCCGGGGCAACGTCTTTGAAAAGATATACGCCGTTGATGAGTACTGGGTCAGTTGTGTACGAGTCGATAACGGTACCTGAGGCGTCCTTAAGCTCGACAAGAGCGTTCTGAACGGTGGTGAGTTTGTCGGTACCGTATGATATAAACCATTCGTCAGCGGGTATGCGTGAGTCGCTGATGCGGCCACACACAACGCCGGTGCTGAGGCCCGGGACGCCGAAGTATTCGTCGACGGTCTTGCGGAAGTGCCATGCCTCAAGCCAACAATATTCCTTATTCATCAGGCGATAGGTTTCGGGGATGTAGTCGTGGAACGAGCCTTCGGAGAGCATACCGGTGACCTTGAGTCCGCGCAATACGCCCAGACCGACGCCGATGCCCCAGTTGTAGAACGACCAGTCTCCGCGTATGTTGAGGTTGTTGTTGGTCCAGTAGGTTATCTGATTCTCGAGCAGTTGTTTGTTGAGAATCTGGCATACGACGTACGACTCGGGATTTTCGGGTTCGGAGTCGAGGCCTCGGAAGAGCATCAGTGGGGCATTGCGGCGCGACGAAGTGCCTGTGGCATTGGAGTGTATCGAGAAGAAAATGTCGGCATTCGAGCTGTTGGCTCGCGAAACGATGGTGCTCAGAGGCAGGTCGTCGTCCTCGGTGTTGGTGACGCGGGACATGACCACTTTGTAACCTTTGGCCTGCAGCATGTCGCGCAGCGCAAGACCTTTTTCGAGGTTGGAATTCGATTCCCAGTAGCCCTCGGGGTCGCCGAGCTCGTAGGGTGGGATGACGACGTTGCGGTCGTTGGCGCCGTTGTGTCCGCCGTGTCCGGGGTTAATGTAGACGGTAATGTCTTTGGCATCGCGTGCGGGGGCAGCGAGGGTCATTGCGCCGGCCAATAGCGCCGATATTATAGACTTGTTGTTCATTGCAGGATGCTATTTGACGATTTTGACGTCGAGCTGTAAGAGCTTGCCGTCGATGGTGTTGTAAATGACTTTGCCGGTGCTGAGGCATGCTGTGGGGAACATAGTCATGGACTCGGGACTTGTCAGGGCCTGCGACTGAGAGCCGTCGATGCTGAGAAGCAGAATCTGAGAGGATTCAATCTGATGTCCGTCGTCGGTGCTGTTCATGGCTACGATGTAGTCGTTGCCGAACCATGCCGGTGCTTCGAGGCGTCGGTTGCCGGGGCGAGATATGATGTTCCCTTGCAAGTCGGTGATGACGATGCCTTTGCCTGCGGCAACAAACATGACTTTTGTGCGGTCGGGCGAAACCGAGGGCCAAAGGTATCCGGCGTATGCTTCGACTGGGGTGTAGGCCTGCTCGTGTCCGTTGATGCCGATGATTAGGCGCGAGTCCTCGACGCGTGCCGTGACTGCGCTTTGGGGCGTGATAGCGCTACGTGTTGCGGCGTCGGCGTCATCTAGACGTACGGTAACGTTGTCCTCGAAGTCGTAGATACGGGCGTTGTCCTCGCGGTCGTCGGTGAATTTCAGATAGCGTCCGTCAGATGACAGCTGCGGGTGATACATGTTGCTTTGGACACCGCGGAGCAAAGGCCTGGGTGCTGAAACTTCGGCAATCTGAGCCGGAGCGTGTATAGCGGCGAGCGCCGCTGCAATGACTAAAAATTTGCGCATTGAGGTTATGGCTGGTGTTGCAGTTATTATTTATTATTAATGTGTATCAGGAGTTGGGGGGCGTCAGCGGATGACAATCTTATCGGCGTGACCGGCGCGTACGCGTATGTATATGCCGGGGACAAGACGATCGGCGTCAACGCGTACTCCCTGCAGGTTGTAGTAGGCAGCGGATGCCGAAGAGTCTGAGCCGTTGTCGGCGCTGATTCCGCCGATTCCCTGGTCCGGCTCGACCGAAGTATAGACGGCGTCGAGCACCGGAATGCTGACGGTATGAGTCGTGGCATTGCTATCGGCAAGATAGAACTGTATCGAGGTGAAAGCTAACGGGTAACTTGCCAGGTCGTTGACATCGACGAATTTAGATACCGGAATGGTGAGGACGTTATTGACCGAGGGCTGTAAGCTGACTTCGCTCTCGACACTTTCGGCACGCACACTTGTAGGTGCAATTTTATATACCATTTTGGTAATTTTGGCGTCACCGGGATTGATTACCATGCGTATGGAGTCGGGAAGCGAGTAAATCTTAGCGGGAGTCTTGGGCTTTATGGTGACAGAAGGACTGCGCGTGCCGTTGATGGTGTAAGTAAAGGCAACGCCCTTAAGGCCGGCGCGCTCTATTTTGCGGTCCTTGGTCGAGGTTCCGCTTGTGGTCCAATCGGTGATTTCGTTGTCGACCAAGGGTTTGTAGCGGGTCTCGGGAATCTCGACGTTGACGGTGGCTTTGTCTGTAAATTCGCCGATGACGGCAGTGAGCGTAGTGGTGCCGTTGTTGTGGCCGGTGAGGACGCCTTCGTCGCTGATGGTAGCAATGTCAATGTCATCGATCGACCATTTTATTGACGCGGGGTCAATGTCGTAGTTGACGCCGTCGACATCGGCACCTACGCGGACGGTGTACTTGCGGTTGTTGTCGATGAGAATCGGGTTGAGACGCAGTGCAATCTGAGCCTCCATGATTTCGATGTCCTTGGATACCGAGACGTCGCCGAGCGATGCGGTGAGCTTGTAAGTGCCGGGCTTGTTGAGGGCGGCAAAAACGTCGCCGGTGCAATTGCCGGCCTCGGGGGGACAACTGAGGGTGATACCGGAGACGTCTTTGTCTATGAGGGCGCCGTAGCGGTTGTAGCCAAGGATAACGGGGCGGAACGAGCCGTAGATGGGTGCCTGCAGTTTGTAGTCGGCAAATTCGAGGCGTGTTATGGTGTTGTCGACGGGAGCTGTCGAGCAAGCGAACATGCCGTTGGCGACGGCGCGGGGATTGGATTCGGTGGTTTTGTTGATGATGGCGCCGTCAACGAGCATTTCGGCCGAGCCGCCTGCATCGAAGTTGGTCATGTCCCAGACGCCGTAATGCTTGGCAATGGCGCACATGACGCTTGTCGAGCAGCCTTTCGAGGTGCCGTACACGGCATCTGTGGATTTGTCGATGACCATGATGTACAGCATCTTGCCGTCTTGACTGACGCCGTAGCCCGTGCGCGAATAAACTTGCGAGTTGTAGCCCTCTGAGGTGTTGTACTTGGTGAGCTCGCCGGCAACCATGACCTGTGCGTTGCCTGCGACAAGGTTGTCCACGATAATGGGAGTGTTGTTGGCGTCGAGCCAGTTGTAGCGCATGGTGACTTTGTCGCCGACGGCGAGTTTTTCGAGGACGGTCTTCTGTGTGCCGCGTCCGGCGATAACCAGGTCGTAGCTGCCGACGGTGCCGTCACCCTTATCTTTGCGTATTTCCTTGACGGTAAAGGTAATGTCGTTGCCGGCACTCCATTGCGAGTTTTCGTCGAGCATCAGACAGACCTCGGTGGCGCAACCGGTTACGAGATTGAAATGCTGATAGCCGTCAGTACCGGCGTACTGGTCGACGCAGCGAATGGTGCGCGTTGTGCCGTAATACGAGTTGTAGGCGGTTATTTCGTTGTCGCGCAGCGTTTTGTTGAAACAGTTGATGGTTACCTCGCCGGTAGCGTCAGAGTTGAATGTTCCGGCCCATTTGTAGTGTCCCGATACGGCTTTGCGGTCGGGCGTGACAGCGACGATGCCGGTGTGTTTCCAGCCGCCGTTCCATTGGTCAGAGAACATGTTGGTCTCAGTAATGATTTTGCCGTTGCGGACATTACCGCTGTAAGTCAGGCCTGTGAGCTGCTCCGAGAACGGGGGCTGTCCGCTTACGCACCAAAAGTTGGCATTGGCGCCGGCAAGGACGACATGCTCGTTGGTAGTCTGACGTTTGGCGGCCGACACGAGGCTCTCGGTACCGTAGAGTTTATCCGAGGCCTGCGTGGTCTCGACGCGGTTATAAGGATTGGTGACATCTATGCGCAGCATATTTACATTGAGAGGATAGCCGGGCAAACGCAGACGGGTGTAGCGGACTCCGGGACCAAGGTCGCGGTCGATGAGCGTCGTTATGTCGTAAGTTTTGTCATTGATTACAACCTGATCGGTCTGAGCAAAGGTACACAAAGTGGAAAATAAAGATAAAGAAAGTAGTAATTTCTTCATATATAGAGATTTAAGGATTTGAAACAAGGTCACAGCAATGGCTGTAAGGATTTTAAGAACAAAGGTAGTTTAAATTTTTAAAATTGTTCAAATTTTTATGTTAAAAATGCAGATTGACAACAGTATTGATACACTATGATATACGACTGAGTCCCCCGGACGGACCTACCGAATCCACGGCAATGTCCATGGCCGATACCTAAATTTGGACACCGGGACCTCCGAAAGTCGATGCCGGTGACATGTCATAATGTCAGTAGGCGTATGACAGTATACAAATATCTGATTTACAGCAAAAATGAATGTGGCACAACATTTTTGGCACGGGGTTTGTTATTATGTTGAATGAGCCGGAAGAAAGGCCGGGGCAAAAACCCTGTGACTGACATCAGGCTCCCAAAAGTGATAATTAATAATAAAAATACATAACTATCTAAAATTAAACTAACTATGGGAAAAATTATTGGTATCGACTTAGGCACAACCAACTCGTGTGTCGCAGTTCTCGAAGGTAATGACCCCGTTGTTATCCCTAACAGCGAAGGCCGCAATACAACTCCTTCAGTCGTGGCATTTGTCGACGGCGGCGAACGCAAAGTCGGCGACCCGGCAAAACGTCAGGCAATCACCAATCCTAAACGCACCATCTACTCGATAAAACGCTTCATGGGCGAAACCTATGACCAGGTCCAGAACGAAATCGAGCGCGTACCTTACAAAGTAGTCCGCGGCGACAACAATACACCCCGTATCGACATCGACGGCCGCACATATACTCCGCAGGAAATCTCTGCAATGATTCTTCAGAAAATGAAAAAGACCGCCGAAGACTATCTGGGACAGACCGTAACCGAAGCAGTCATTACAGTTCCTGCATACTTTAACGACTCGCAGCGTCAGGCTACCAAAGAAGCCGGCGAAATCGCAGGTCTTACCGTAAAGCGTATCGTCAACGAGCCTACTGCAGCAGCCCTTGCCTATGGCCTTGACAAAGCCGACAAAGACCAGAAGATTGCAGTATTTGACCTCGGCGGCGGCACATTCGATATTTCAATACTTGAACTTGGCGACGGCGTATTCGAAGTCAAATCGACCAACGGCGATACTCATCTTGGCGGCGACGACTTTGACCACGTAATCATCGACTGGCTTGCCGACGAATTCATGAAAGAAGAAGGCGTAGACCTGCGTCAGGACCCCATGGCCCTGCAGCGTCTGAAAGAGGCCGCCGAAAAAGCCAAAATCGAACTCTCGTCATCGACTTCGACCGAAATCAACCTGCCCTATATCATGCCCGTCAACGGAATTCCAAAGCACCTTGTCAAAACACTGACCCGTGCCAAATTCGAGCAGATTGCCGACAAACTTATCAACGCAACCCTCGGTCCTTGCCAGCAGGCACTTAAAGACGCCGGCATGACAACATCAGACATCGACGAAGTCATCCTTGTAGGCGGTTCGACACGTATCCCCGCCATACAGCAGGTAGTCGAAAAATTCTTTGGCAAAGCACCTTCTAAAGGCGTCAATCCTGACGAAGTCGTTGCCGTAGGCGCAGCCATTCAGGGCGGTGTCCTCTCGGGCGATGTAAAAGACGTACTTCTGCTCGACGTTGTGCCACTGTCAGTAGGTATCGAAACCCTCGGTGGCGTAATGACCAAGCTTATCGAAGCCAATACTACAATTCCTACCCGCAAAAGCGAGACATTCTCGACAGCAGCCGACAATCAGCCTTCGGTCGAAATCAACGTCCTTCAGGGCGAACGTCCCATGGCTAAAGACGACAAACTTCTGGGCAAATTCCACCTCGACGGCATCGCACCTGCACCGCGTGGCATACCTCAGATTGAAGTAACCTTCGAGATTGACGCCAACGGCATCCTCAACGTTACCGCAAAAGACAAAGCCACCGGTAAAGAACAGTCAATCCGCATCGAAGCATCGTCCGGCCTTACCGACGCCGAAATCAAACGTATGAAAGACGAAGCAGCCGCAAACGCTGCCGCTGACCAGAAAGAAAAAGAGCGCATCGACAAACTTAATCAGGCCGACGCCATCATCTTCCAGACCGAAAAACAGCTCAGCGACCTCGGCGATAAGATTCCCGCCGACAAGAAAGCCGCCATCGAAGCCGCTGTCGGCAAACTCAAAGATGCTCATAAAGCACAGGACATAGCAGGCATCGACGCCGCCATCAAAGAAATCGAAACAACGTTCGGCGCAGCCCAGCAGGACATCCTCAATGCCCAGGCTCAGGCCCAGCAGGGCGCACAGGCAGGGCCCCAACAAGGACCCTCGAACCCCGGCCCCGACGACCACGTCACCGATGTCGACTTCGAAGAAGTGAAGTAAGTCCACCAACCAACGATAACAAAATGGGGTGTAGCTCAGAGAGTTACACTCCATTTTCATTTGCACTTTTCTCTCCGGATACTTGTTTTCTATGGATTTTTAGCTTATATTTGCATCAAATTTGTACCATTACAGAAATGTGAAGACGAAGTATACTTACTGAAAAACGAGCTTTTCAAGGATATGGTATTCCATTCGGTTGAGGATGTCAGGG
>OGOU01003426.1_pt1 | contig 10181 bp, 6 predicted proteins | sample 1552721 | NCBI WGS metagenome assembly OGOU01 (sample SAMEA2580176, study PRJEB22360) | human gut metagenome | biome: human gut; feature: human-associated habitat; material: faeces | place: Denmark | collected 2008/2010 | reverse complement strand
ATCGTGTCGTGCCCGATGCCGTACCAGATTTTGCGCAGGGTCAGGCAGTTTTGCTTGTTGGGGATGGCCATTGTGGCGCGGTCTCCGTTCACGCCCAAAAAGCTGATGTTTGCAGTGGTAACCCCCTCCAGGACAGTAGCTCCGGTTGCAGCTGTAAGCGCAGCTGCTTTTTTGTCACCATCCGTTGCGTTGTTGTTCCAGATAAAATAGCGCGGGGTTTCATCCAGTGCATAGTCTGCCGGGGCCGCTGTTTCCACAAGCTTATACAGGTCCCCGGTGACCAGCTGCGGGCTGCCTGTTGCAGGGGATTGCGCAAATGTCAGGTCAAAGCTGCCGTTCGAACCTGTATTCTCCGACCTAATAAAATCCCACCCTGTGCTGATTTTATTATAGTGGTATATCGCAAAGGTTGCCGGGCTTGCCGTGATGGCTAAGTTTGTAGCAGAATCCGTCTTGGAAACAGTCAGAACGGCATTGTGTACAGTTGCCGATGCACTGTCGCTTTTCACCGAAACCTGATTGCCTACAATTTTTCCCGCCAGCGTAGCCGTATTTTTTACCGCCATGTCGCTTGCGAGATTACCCGGATTCATTTTATAAGAGTACTCCAGTACCAGGGCTTTCTCGTCCGGCAGAACGAACTTGTACTTCCGTGTCGATGCGGTTTCTTCAACCTTTTCAACGCGAACGCTGTCTTTGACTTCGTTGCCCTTTACCCAGTCGCCGTCCTGCAGGATGTATTCATATACCTTGATAGAATCCAGCATCAGCTCCATGCCGGTTTTGCCGAAGTATTCGCTTTCCATCGTGTCCGTAAGCTCGAGCGTGTCACTGCCCGGTGCGAGATCCTCTGCGCGGGGGTTGATGCAAAGGGTGTAATTGGCTTGATGGGTTTTTTCATCATAATTGCCGGTCTTTTCCAGAAGCGCCTTTTTCGGGCGCGTGATGGTCATGCCGGACGATGTCGATGCACCGTTCCATGTGGCAGTATTCGTATAGGTTTTTTCCTCGAGAGTACGCTCGTTCCAGGCTGTCGCATCATCCAGCTGGAGCGCATAGCGGATCTCCACATAATGATCCGTTGTTTTGTTTGGGTCAATCAGATTTTGCAGCGTAATAGGAAGCACCTTAATAGTCAGCTGCCCCGAAACAGAAGTGTCAATCGACCAATAGGTAACCCCGTTAGACACAAGGCTGTATATGTTTTCGCTCGGACTTTTTTTGATTTTTCCCGTATATTTATTGCCCGGCGCTGTATCCAGATCCGCCGCAATCCTATAGCTGCTAAGAAACTTATTGTCCGTAGCCAGCTTCATGCCGTCCGGGATCTTATCTACCACCGTCAGCGCGTGGGTTTTGTCTACATCACCGCTACCCAGATTCAGTTTGATGCGATACCAGATGACCTTGTTTTTGGCATAGGTAGTGCTGTTGTTCTGCTTGTACCCATTGTCGCTCTTGTCAGATGTTTCCTTGGTGATCGAGCCCATCTTTGTATACTCGTAAGTTCCCCTCCAGCCTTCGCGCCCGGCGCTATCCGAGTAAATTTCCACGCGGTTCAAAAACTGCCTTTTGGTATTGTTCGCCATATCAGACGTTTTTGCCACCGTTGGAATGTTGCTGATGGTGCATCTCAAAATGCGCAGCTTCTCGCCGTCCGTCCGGCTAAACTGTAATCGGATGCGATGCACCGCGGTTGCATCATCGGAAACCGAAATGCCGTTGTCGGGATCCGCCCAGTCATTCGAACCGTTGGAAAAAAAGGAAAGCTGAATCTGTATGCCTTCATCTACCGCTTGCGCCCATGTCAGCGTTGTGCCGCCTTCCATCGTCAAGCGCAGATTGTTTCGAATGGCGGTTTCCAGCTGGGTTTTGACGCCGTACAGCGGTTCGCGGATGTTATCCACGATTTTGAAACTGTTAACGCCCGCGGGAACCGTTCCGGTTATATTCCACATGACCTTTTGGTCACCGTTTTCCAGCGGCGTGACAGTGCCCGGATACTTTCGAATATCCACTTTGCCTACACCGGTGGAAACATTGGCTGTCGCGGTATAGGAACGTGAACCTTTTTCCAGCGTTGTCTGATTGGTTGCAGAAACTGTACCATTCACCGGATCCGGTGCAACCGTTTGATAGGTAAATGTATAGGCGCTCGCATTGGAACCTGCCGGGAAGGTATAGCCGTTGGTCAGAAAATCGTTGCCAGTGATGGTTGTTACAACTGTTTCGTCAGCCCTCTTCAGCGTTACATCACCAACAATGTCCAGCTGTGTGACCTGTGTATCGGTCACCGTATAGCCTGCCAAATCACCGCCCGGATTTTTTACCGTGATGACCCAGTTGATGCGGTGGGTCGCAGCGTCATAGGTGCCTGTTTTGGCAATGCTGCTCTCCTTCACGGTGACGGTATCCTTGGCCTCGTTGCTCTGCAGCGTACTGGTTGTGCCCTTGGCCGTGTTGACAATCGTACCGGAACCGTCTGCGCCTGTCACGGCAGCCACAGTTTCATCATAGGTCAGCTCATACGACTGGTTATATCCGAGAGGCGGCAGCCCTGTGATCGTAAAGCCCTTGCCGTCTGTGTTGTAGGTGATGGCGGCATCTGCATACTCGGAGAGCGGCTTCCCGTTGATTTTAATGCTGCTCGTATCATAGTTGCCGTTTGCGGTATTCTCGGCCAGCCGGTCCGTAATGGTGACAGGCTGGTCATGCGTACCATTTGGGGCATTGACTGTGACGGTGTAGCTTACCTTACTGTTGTCTTCCGAAAGGGTGTGTTTTTTCTCCGCATTCAGCGAATACTCCGGCTCAATGGTGTAGGTTTTCTCGCCCAGATGTATCTTGCCGTCACCACCGGTCTCAGCGTAATTGATCGTGGTATTAAACTTGAAGGTGCCGGTGAACGTCCGACTTGTGTCGTTACTAAATGTAAATGTGACCGTAGGGGAATTTTTCGAAAGCGCAAAAGTACCAATTATCGTTCCGGTTGAATCGGTGATGTTTCCTGACAAATCTCCTTTGGGGTAGACACCCGCCGGCAGGGTATAGGTCGCTGTATTGCCGCCGTCTAGGAATGCGTTCGCCGGTACACTGTAGACGATTTCCACCTGAATCTGGGTGCCGTCCTTGATAGATGCATCGTTATCCAGCGGTTCCCAGACATTACCTTGTTTGATGGAAATAGCTGTACTTGTCAGCAGATTATCCAGCTTTAGGTTGCCCTCGCTGTCATACTGAGGGGGTGCTGGCGCTGTGGTCAGTGTATCATCGTCTTCCGCAGCCGGCATTATGGGATCCGGCCGTTGCCAAACAATATACGCCACCGCGCCGTCTCTTGCCAAAATGGCGTCCGCATCAAAGGAGAGTTCTTCGGATCCGTCTGATGCGCCGGTCTGCGCATATACGCCATACGCATCCAACACACAGATGGTATTGGTGACATCGGCCTCTGCGACCGTCACAGCCGCTACCGCACCGTCCACAGCGCCGGAAACAACGGTCAGGTTCGCGCCATCATACGCGGTTACAATGCCGATCGTTTCCTCACCGGCGGCATTTGTATAGAGTACGATGTCGCCCGGTGTGGCCTCACTGCCACCCGGGGTGATGTATTCAGGGTGTGCGTTTTCCAATTCCGTGCGCAGCTGAAGCAGGCTTGCGCATTGCGGTATGACATCCTCCGGTATGCCTGCATAATGCTGGCAGAAGGCGACAAACATCACATCCCAGCTCCCGTAAGGGTTGCCGTACCAATCACCGTAGCGTGTGTAGTGATGGGCCTGCGCCAAGGTCTCGCCCAGCGCCTTGTCCACCGTAAAGTTTTTGGCGCTCTCGGTGTAGCCAAGCTGTCTCTGTGCAATTTCCGTCATGGCATCGCTCCAGAAGCTGCTCACGCCCTCGCTCTGCTCGTCCCAGTCTGCCGGGGTCTCAACATCTGCGGTTATGTCCGCCAGACATTCCAGCGTGTGGGTATGCTCCGGGATGGTGCAGGTCAGCACCCTTTGGTAGCAGTCTGCGGTATGGGAGTGGGCTGCCGGCGCGGTCTCGCCGTCTTCCTCCGCTGAATCAGCAGGGGTTTCCGATGCTCCGTCTTCATAACCGCAGATCAAGACCTCGGTATAGCAGGCATCGCTGTGTACATGCTCCTCATATCCACAGGAGTATTCATCGTCCGTCATCGCGGTGCCTACTTGGTGCAGACGCCAGCTGACGGAAAGTATCGTCAGCAGTGCCAGTATCACCAGCACGGCAGCACGGCGGTGCTCCGCATGGCGCGCTGCCATTACCCGCCGAATTGCCTTGTCCAATTGATTTCTCATGTGGGCTCCTCCATCAGCCTATCCACGAAATACGGGGCACGGGCCATACCCTAAGAAATACCTTGCCCACAATTTGACTCTTTTCAACGCAGCCGACAACCGTACTCCGGCTGTCGATCGAGGTCGCGCGGTGGTCACCCATCACAAAGAAGCGATTTTCAGGCACCTGATACGGGAAGCTGAGGTCACATTCTCCCAGAGCCAGCTCATCGACATACGGTTCCTCCAGCACCTCGCCATTCACCGTCACAAGGCCGTTGCCGTCAATCGAAATCACATCCCCGGGGATACCGATGATTCGCTTGAGCAGCAGCTTGTTCTGCCAGTAGAAGCCGCACAGATCTCCTTTTTCCAGAGTATCTGTTTTCAGCAGAACCAGAATGTCCTGATCCTGCAAGGTTGGGTTCATGCTGTCACCCGACACCTGCAGCACCGGCAGCAGGTTGGTTGCCAGCAGCACCGCAATGGCCGCCACAACGACCAACGCATAGACCGTGCTTTTCAGCACACGCTTGTAACGCCTGCGGTAAGACAGGCGTTTGCGCTCCTGCGTGATCTCCTCCATAGAGGGAATCTCAACGCGCTTTCCGCTCAATCCCTTCATTTCCAATATGCCCCTTTGTTATTCGCGGTGGGCGAAAACTCGGTGCCCTGCACAGGGTACTGCGCCTTGACCGATTCCAAATATTGATCTGCCGCAGCCTGTGCGGTTTCAAATACCCGGTTCAGCGACAAAGCGGCCTCGGCGATGGAACCAACCTGCTCCAGCCGCAGCGTGCGGTCTGCAAGCTGTCGGCGAAGATTGGCATTCTGCTGTTCCAGTTCCTCCTCGTGCTGTTTGAGCGCGTAGATGATCTCTATCAATTCCATGCGGTTCATCCGCCGCAGTTCGCGTTCTGCCATGGTATATCTCCTTGAGATTTGTTTGGGTCAGTTCAGTGTCTTTAAGCATTGCAGATTGTTACATTGTAAGTGTTTTGCTCTTCATTAAAGCATATTATAATTGGAATTGTCAATTATTTTTCTTTGCTATGCAATAGATTCAGGATGCTTACAAAGATTACCTCACTGTGAAGCAGCGCTGCCACCGGCTTTTATGAATGGGACGCCGCCAAGCACAAATATTTTTTTCAAATGCCGGGACAGCCGCTTTATTTGGCGGGCATTTATAATACTATAAATGGTGTGAACTGCTTGATCATTCTGACCACTATTGACCTGCAGGCTCCATTCCGCGTTGCGCATCAGGTATTCGTTGTCGGAGTTGGCCGGCACGGTCAGTGTCTGGTAGCTGCCGTTGCTGCCCCAATACTTTTCAAAGCCGTAGGGTACGGAGATTTCTTCGTATCGGAACTGCAAACTGCCCAACTGAGTTTTGGCGCTGCTGACTGCCGCGTTTACGGCATTTTGCGCTTCTGCCTGCAATTCCGCAAGGGCAGCATCGCGGGCGCTGTTGGCGGCTTCGTCGGCAGCTTCCTGTGAGGTATACGGTCCGACTCGACCGTTGCGTGTGCCGGATGTCTTAGTCACCGCGTAGTGCAGGCTCCAGCTTGCGGCTGCGTCGCCGCCGTTCTTCTGGTAGTTGTCATCGGCGGTATGCCCGCTGGTGGTTACGGTCTGTTTGCTTGCCGGGCTGACAGACCAGCTGCCGCCGTCAATGCTGCCGGATTTGGTGATGGGCTCGATCTCGATGGTCGCGCCGTCCACCTTTTCCTGCGTTTTCAGCTGGATCTTATCCGTGCGGATTCCATAGGAAAAATCAAAACTTCCGCTGGCGGTCTGGGCCGGTGCCTCCCAGCTGGCGTAGTATTCCTGCACAACAGGTTCCGGCTCAGGTTCCTCCTCACCGGGGTCAGGTCCGATCAGGGCAACGGTCTGCCATCCTGCGCGACCGGGATTATAGATGTAGGTGTAGTAACCGCGGGCGGAGGCGTAGGTTTCCACGCCGTTCAGCAACTCATCGGCAGAGGCAAGATAAATTTCCGCCGCGGTGCTTTCGGGAAAGTTTTTGATAATATACATCTGTACATCGTCATAAATTTATGCACAGAAATCCAAAAGAGAGATTTCTTCAGTATCTTCTGCGGAAAAAGCGACGGGCGTATCGGGCAGCAAGTCCATAGAGAGCTGGTCCAGACCGCCCCAGATGCGGTACTGGTTGCCGTAGTGGTCACCGGGTACATACTGGTCTGCGCCAACCATAGAAGTATCGACGTAAGTGTACGTTGGGCAGTTCTTGGGCTGGCCGTCTGCGCCGGGGGGGCAGCAGTAGGCGGGTTCGCCGTTGAACCAGATCAGCCAAGTGCCGTTGACCTTGGCAACCTTGGTGATCTTGCCGCTGGTCACCGCAGGGGTGGGGCGCTCGGCAAAGGTGGCAATTTCGCTGTTGGGGAAAGGATATTCGGCAGTCGCATTGCGGTCGATGGCTACCTGTAGGGTTTTGGTCAGTGTGCTGCCATCGGGCGCAGTATAAACCAGCTGTGCGGTAAAATCCGCATCCGCCTGTACATAAACGCCCAGCACCGCAGCGGAGGTTTCGCTGTATGCCCTCCACCTTGGTCAGATAATCAATGGCGTTGTTGCCGCCTACATGACGCGAAAACCAGTGGAAGAATCCATTGGCAGGCGTGATGATCAGGCTATCGTGCGTCCGGGTGCAGTACTCGCGATCCGTTTTGCGCACAAGTTCGCCGGGGTGATAGGTTTCCAAATACTGCATCACGGTAATTCGGCGGGCAGCTTCGATGTTCTTTTGGTATTTTCCCATGGGGGTGACCTCCGTTTCTGTATGAAAAAAGCACCTTGCCTACAAAATAGGTAAGGTGCCCCAAGGATCCGATTATTTGTTTTTAGCTGGCTATTTGTCACTTCAGCTGGCTGAAAGGGGGTGTGGGGGAAAACACAGACGGCACCCCCATTTCCCGAAAAAGGATATACTTCCCCCTTGGTTTATAGAAAAGGATTGACGCTGCGACAAAAACGCAGATTGCAAAGCCCCGCCGGATAGAGTATAATCGTTCTATAAGGTAAGGCAGGTGAGCAGAATGCGATTTTTCCTGATGCAGCGCAATCATCAAGTGGCTGTTATTGAAATAGCGGAAAAGACCGGCGACATTATTGATGTGGCGGAGGTTCTTTCGGCGCAGAGGATTCCCCTTGGCGCAAAGCATAGCGATGGCAGCTTTGATGTTCTGTCCCTGCGCAAATGGTGGGCAGGGCGCGGTATCCCGGCAAGCCGTTCCGGGCTGGAGCACGCCTTGGAAACGCTGCATATTCCTTACGCCGAACTTCTGCTTGTCAAATGCAGCGGGCTGAGCCTCTCAGACCAGTATTGGGTCACGCCCTGCGATGCCCCACAGAACTGGCGCGATGTAAATTTCTACGAGAACGACTTTTCTGACGATGTGGGACGCGCTTTGTTTGGCGAGGGGGTTCTCTCAGCACAGCCGGATTTGTGTTCCCCCTGTAATACCTCAGACGGCTTTTTACAAAAGCGCTGGCGCATTGCGGACGGAAAACGAATCCTCTTAAAAGCAGGATCGGGCATTTACAAGCAGGAGCCTTACAACGAAATCGTTGCCACGGCTCTGTATGATGCGCTTGGTATGCCGCACGTTCCCTACTGGCTTGTAGAGCAGGGCGGGCAGGTCATGTCCGCCTGTGCGTGTTTTACCAATGACCACACCGAGCTTGTCACCGCCGCCCAATTTATGCGGCTGCTGCCGCAAGCGCAGGGTGTTTCCAACTGGGAACACTTCAACGCTTGCTGCCGGGCTGTCGAAATCCCTGATGCAAAGAAAGCGGTCTGCAATATGCTGCCTGCCGATTTCATCTTAGCCAACACGGATCGCCATCTTGGCAATTTCGGTTTCCTGCGTGATTCCGAAACGCTGGAATGGAAAGGAACAGCGCCCATCTATGACAGCGGCACAAGCCTTTGGCAGATGACCCTCACCCGCGCGATCAATGCGGAAGCCATGGTTCCCGCAAAACCGTTTGAAACCTCGCAGCAATCCCAGCTAAAGCTGATTGCGCCTTATGTTGATCTGCCGCTGGAGCGCCTTGATGGATTTTCCAATAAAGTAGAAGAAATCTTCCGAACAGCCGCCCAGTTTGATGATGGACGAGCCGCGAAAATTGCCGCCGCTGTTAGTGGCCGAATTCAAATGCTTCGATTTAATAGGGCATAATCTGAAATAGCTCCAAAGCATACGGTTTGTGAAATGACTACAAATTGTAGGCAGTTAAAAATTACAGAAGCTATATGTCGCTGCCTAATACCGATGACAGTCATGCGCCAACTGGTGACAAATTGTCAGCAGTTGAAATAGGGCTATAAAAACAGCGTCCTCCGTTTTACATTCGGGGGACGCTGCTTTTCTCTATGGCACTCATTTGGCGGTGGGCTTTTTTGTCGATATGCCTTGTCGGCTGAATTCTTTCGCAAGGTCAACCAGCTTTTTAGAAGGTCGATAGCTGTCCAGAATATGAGGACTAAGCAGAAAATTCAGCAGACAAGATTTGGGAATCATATACCCACCACTGATTTCAAAGTATCGGATGTAACCGTTATGGCACCAATTCGTCAGGGTGTTGTGGTGATAGCCGGTAAGCCGGCTTGCTTCGGCAACACTCAGCACATCGCTGTAGGGCTGCGTTTTCAGGGTAAGAAAGTCCTGAAACTTCTTTCTGCTTTTGGCGGTATCCAGATTTGCCCATTCCCGTAAGGTCAGCATTTTGGGCTTGCCGCCTTTGTTCCAGCTCGCTGAGTAATACCCGGTCGGTGCCGAGAATTTTTCCGGTTGGTATTGCCTTAAATCTTCCCCTTCATCACTCTCTCCACCATGGCGCGCTGTGCGTGCTCGGCTTCCAGGTTGGCGGGATGCTTGGGGAAGGCGCGCATGACTTTCTGGTAAAGCTTCAAGCCCTGGTCGGTGGTGCACATGCTGGCAACATACACCATATAATCCGGTACCTGGCCAAACACGCAGCGCTCGGTGTTTGGCACATCCCAGCGCTTTGACTGCTTTTCAATAAAGGCGGCGCGCATCTCGTCAGGGGTGGTGTACTGGGCCATTTCCTGTTCCCACTGGGGCCAGATCGGGTCCACCGAAAGGTCAATAATGGCCGGGCCGCCGTGGTCACCCTTGACCAGAGCAAAGGACTGGTACATGGGGGCAGAATCCGACATAAACACCCAACCCACATACTGCACAGCCGGAATACCGTACACGTTCAGGGTGCGTACTACCTGTTCGGCATTCTGGTAGGTGTTGTTCATGCGGCCGTCAATGCAGTTCACAATCTCCCGCACATGGGCATCGCTGATGGTATCGGTAGTTTCGGTGGTAAACAGCTGTGCTTCGCGGTTGAGCGGGTACATGTTGGACGGTACCTTAATATCCTTGCCGTCGGTGCGGTCTACCATGCGGAATGTGTGATTTTCAAATGTATAAGAAGCCATGTTTCTTCCCCATTTCCTTATTTTTCGTTTATCCAACAGTATACCAAAAACGGCCTGCTGATTCAATGCCGGGCAAACAGAATCCCCGCCGCCAGAGCACAGTAGCTTTGGCGGCGGGGATTCCTGTATCAAAACCCACCCCTCAAAAAAGAAGAAGGAAACGGCAGATGAGGTACCCGCAGGGCGGGCAAGGAAGAAATGTGCGCGATGTGTTGCCAACCTAAAGCCCATATAAATTGGAATGGACATCGGGCTGATATTTTGTTCGACGATAGGGCGATACGTCTGCGTGCGCCCCTACGGGAGGATACTCCCAAAATGACGTGCCGTGAAATGTGTTATAAAGGCAATACCGCATAATTCTAAGTGCCGATACGGCGAGCGAGGTGCGGCAG
>OGOU01003420.1_pt1 | contig 10202 bp, 9 predicted proteins | sample 1552721 | NCBI WGS metagenome assembly OGOU01 (sample SAMEA2580176, study PRJEB22360) | human gut metagenome | biome: human gut; feature: human-associated habitat; material: faeces | place: Denmark | collected 2008/2010 | reverse complement strand
GCTTTGATAAAGAAACGACATACAAATATCTTACACCTACGTCTTATAATGTAAGTGGCTGGGAAAAAGCTGTAGTCAATATAGCAATAAAGGATGGATTACATTCCGATACGGATTCGGACACCAATATCGAACTCAACCACGAGTACACGTTTGACAGTAGCCAACAGCCCATCAAACATGTATTTTGTTCACAAATGGCAATGGTTACATGTACCTACCAATATAAGGGGAATGACAAATATCCCTCAACCATGATAGAGGAACATCCCGAAGAAGGTGTAACCACCTATCATTACACCTATACGCAGTTCGACAAGAAAAACAATTGGACGGAACGAAAGGTTAGCTATGCCACTGAATATGACGACTACGATGATGACATGAATTATATCGGGAAAAAACAAACATTGCCAGAAGAATACATTGAGAAAAGAGCCATTGAGTATTGGTAAAGTGAATTAATAGTTATAACTGAAGATTTAAACATTGGAGCGGTTTGAAAGTCACTCCGATGTTTTTTATATTATATTCGTTGGAAGGAAGGCCTGCCAAACGTCATACTTCTAAAAGTAGTTTCTTTATTTTAGTAGCTTGCGGTCGTTGTTATTACCCTCTAAAACTTTCATCTGTTGAATTGCAATCTGATTAAGTTTAATCAACCGTTCACCCTGCGGAATGCCTTGGTCTATGAATACCGCATTGAGGTTTTCCATATTTGAGAGGCAAATCAATTCGTTAATAGAAGCATAATCCCGGATATTCCCCTTCAGTTCGGGGTGTTGTTCACGCCACATCTTAGCGGTCATGCCGAACATCGCCACATTCAGCATATCGGCTTCGTCAGCATAGATAATATTGGCTTGTTTGGCTGTTACTTCGGCAGGAATAAGGTTCTGCTTGATTGCATCGGTATGTATGCGGTAATTTATCTTGGATAGCTCACGTTTGGCGGTCCAGCCTAATTGTGTTTGTTCCTGTTCTTTCAGGCGTTGGAACTCTTTCAGCAGATAGAGTTTGAACTGGGGAGAAACCCAAGAGGCAAATTCAAACGCAATATCTTTGTGTGCATATGTACCACCGTATTTTCCACGTTTTACGTATAATCCAATGGCATTTGTTTCATTTACCCATTCCGAAACACTAGGTGTAAAAGTCAATAACCCTGCTTGCTTTTTAAAGTGTTCGGATTCGAACACTTTAAAATTGGGATTATATATCTGTTCCCATACAGACAAATATTCCAAAGTACCACGATTTCTCAACCAATTTCTTACCACATCTGCTGCCCTGACAGAATCTGATTTAGCCTTAGCAATATCTGTAATGCAAATGTAATCATCTAACTTCTGTTTCGAAATTGAAATATGCACATTTTGTACTTCAATTACTTTATTCTTCATTCACATCTTCCTTTACAATAAGATCATCCATCTTTACTTTATACGCCAGCAAACGTAATACATAATCCGGCATCTTTCTGGTTCCTCGTTCCCACTCTGTTACTGTTCTGTATGGGATTTCAAAATATTTACAAAATTCCTTTCTGTTCATTCCGGTACTTTCTCGTAATTCTTTTATTTTATCTTTATATTTTTTTATAGTTTACATGTATTATATTTATAAATATTCATTATAATTTTCTTGCGTCTATATTGTATCATATTTTAGTAGAAAAAGAAAAAGTATTTCAAGAAATATGAAATACTTAATAATTATTTTATTTCTAATGTACTTAATAAATCAGTTATATAATCATCTGTTGTTAGGTTTTCTCCATAGAATAAGAACATATAGCTTTGATCATTTCTTATAATATGTACTTCTCTTACTCCTTTTATATTATAAATATAGCCACGATAATCACCAGTAATTAGAGTTATACTTTCTACATTTGGAATAATTGTTGCGGTAAATAAGTTAAAGGCAAAGTTTTCCATAAGAGTACGTCTATCCATTAAAATATTATTTTTTATAAAGTAATTTTCACGGACATAGTTAATATAGTCAACATCATCATTTATATCATTTTTAAGGAGAAAATATTTTCTATCAGCATAGGTAAAACTGCTTTCAGGACATGTAACATTATAATCTTTTGGAATATAAAAATTAATATCATTACTTACAAATAAATCAATATTTTGAGATGATTTAGAAAATGAAAAGTGACTTTTTGTTTTATCATTTTCTTTCAATATATAGTTAACAACATTTAGATTAGGTTGTTCTTCTTTTTCATAGTCTTTAAAATCATTTCTTAATTTTATATCATCTATTTGTAAATATTCATTTTCTGGAATAGTTCTTTTATATATTTTTAGTTTATTTTTTATTTTTAGTCCTTCGACTACTTCTTTGACATTTTCTGGTTCTTTAAATGTATATCTTTCTAGTAGAATTAATTTATAAGTGAAGAAGCTTAGTGTTAATACTATAATGATTATTAGGGTTGTTAAAGCTATGTTTATATATTTATTTTTCTTTATTTCTTTTCGGCTATAATCAATGGTATTTTCTACTACTTCTTCTGTTTTTTCATTTAGTTTTTCTTTGGATATTTTTTCTCCATTTAATAGTTCAACGATAGAGATATCTAAGACTACACTTAAGGGTTTTAAAAGAGACATATCCATTAGGGAAAGTCCTCTTTCCCATTTACTTACAGCGTTTTTTGTTACTCCTAATTTTCTTCCTAATTCTTCTTGAGTTAGATTCTTTTCTTTACGTAATTCGGCGATTAATTTACCTATTTTTTCTTGATTCATATACTACTACCTTTCTATTTTTTTATTATTTAAATATAGGATAGCATAAGTTTTATTTTTTTCCAAGCGACTGTTGGTTCACCTTAAATTTTTACATAAGAAAAGTATTTCAAGGTATGAAATACTAATCATTATTTTTATTAAATATAAGTAGCAATCTTAATATTTCTAGAACGGCTGCAGCTACTGATGCGACATAAGTCATAGCTGCTGCACCTAACATTTTACGTGAATATTTTATTTCACTTTTTTCTAATAAGTTTAATTCTTCTAATTGTTTTAGGGCTCTAGATGAAGCATTAAATTCTACTGGTAGTGTTACTAATTGGAAAAGTAAGATAATAATTTCCATTAAAATACCAACCCAGATTAAATTAATACTTGAAAATATACAACCAATTACAATAGCAATATAACCTGCATATGATGAGAAGTTTACAATAGGAATAAGAGCATGTCTTATTCTTAGAAAAGTATAATCATCTTTATCTTGAATAGCATGACCACATTCATGAGCTGCAACAGAAGCTGATGCTATTGAAGTATTATGATAGATGTCACTTGATAAGCGAACTGTTTTTGTTGTTGGATCATAGTGATCGCCTAAAGTAGAATGAACTTCCTCTATTTGGACATTTCTTAGACCATTTTTATCAAGAATAGTTCTTGCAACTTCTTCACCAGTTAAGTTATGTTTATTTTTAATTTTTCTTGTTTTACTATAACTACCATTTACAAATATTTGAGCAGTAATAGTTATTAAAAAAGCAAGTATTGTTAATAAATAATATTCCATTTTATCTCTCTTTCTAATTGATTAGCTACATTAATCAATTGACATTATAATAACATATTTTAAGTATTTTTTAAAGGACAGATTAGTAATTATTGTTAATTAAGTGCTCGGCTATTTTTAAACCATCCATGGCTGCTGTTGTAATACCTCCAGCGTAACCGGCTCCTTCTCCTACTGGATATAGACCTTTTATGTTACTCATACCATTCTCATCTCTTATGATACGAACTGGAGATGAGGTCCTGCTTTCAATTCCTAAAAGAATTGCATCATCACGATCATAGCCTTTTATTTTAGTAGCAAAATTAGGAATAGCTTCTTTTATAGATGAAGATACATATGGTGGTAAGATATCATTTAAATTACTTAGAGCATATGAACCTTTAGTAATTACTTCAACTTCTTCTAGAGTTGTTGATTTTTTATTAGCATAGAAATCTTTTAAGAGTTGAGTTGGTATTTTACCATTTTCTAGGTTATAGGCTTTTTCTTCTAACGCTCTTTGAAACTCTATTCCGGACAGTGGATTATCTCCAAAATCATCTTTTGTAATAGTTACAACTAAGGCACTATTAGCATTTTTACTATCACGGGCATGGTTACTCATACCATTTATAGCAAGATGTCCTTCTTCACTAGAGGCATTTACAACGTATCCTCCTGGACACATACAGAATGAATAGACTCCCCTATTGTCTTTTGTTTGATAAGTTAGTTTATAACTGGCAGGAGGAAGTAGTTTGGCATACTTTTCTCCATACTGACTAATATTAATCATGTCTTGAGGATGTTCTATTCTAAGTCCTATTGCGAAGGCTTTAGAAGTCATAGAAACATTATTTTTATTTAACATATGGAAAGTATCTCTAGCACTATGACCGATTGCTAGAAGGAGATTTTTACAAGGAATTATTTCAGAGTTATTTACCTCTATTCCTTCTAGATTATTATCTTTTATAATTAGATTAGTTAGTTTAGTATTATAGTAGATTGTTGCTCCTAAGGATAACATTTTATTACGCATGTTAATAATTATTGTTCTTAAAAGATCTGTTCCAATATGAGGATTTTTTAAATACATTATTTCAGTCGGGGCACCATTTTCTACAAATATTTCAAAGACTTTTTTACCTCTAAATTCTTTATCCTTTACTAAAGTATTTAGTTTACCATCGGAAAACGTACCAGCTCCACCTTCTCCAAACTGAACATTTGAATTAGAATTTAGTTTGCCCGTTTCAAAGAAATGTTCAATTGATTTAAGACGGTCTTCTACTTTTTCACCTTGTTCAATTATAATTGGTTTATAGCCATGTTCTGCTAGAATGTATGCAGCAAATAAACCAGCTGGACCACTTCCTACAATTATAGGGCTTTCAATATTTGCTTTTTCTTTAGGAAAAGAATACTCTTCTACTGGAGTTTTATAAATATTAGAAGAAGCATATTTTTTTAGAAGTTTTTCTTCGTTTTGTACTTTAATATCTACTTCATAGATATAAAATATTTCACTTTTATTTCTAGCATCAAGACTTTTTTTATGAATAGTAAGTTTTTCGATAGAGTCTTTTGATAGATTAAGAGTTTTAGCGATCTTTTCTAATAATTTAGAAGTTGAATCTTCTTCTACTTTTATTTTAATATTATGAATTCTTAACATTTTTATCACCTATACTTCTTCCAATAATTAGTCCAGTTAACCAAGCAAAGCCAAGATTATAGCCACCACATTTACCATCTACATCTAGTATTTCTCCAGAAAAATACAAATTCTTAGTTAGTTTTGACTCCATAGTTTCTACATTTACTTCTGTTAGGGGAATACCACCAGATGTTACTTGGGCATTATCAAATGAATTGGTTCCAGTAACTTGGATGGTAAAATTAGTTAGATTTTTTAAAAGAATTGTTTTTTCTAAAGAGGTTAAATCTTCATAATAAGTGTTTGGATTAATTTTACTTAGTTTTAAAATTACTTGAACTAATTTATAATTTAGTATTGTTTCTAATTGTTTAGAAATTGTTGCTTTAGTAATATATGTTTCTCGTTCTTCTAACCATTCTTTTGCGGAGCCTTCAATGAAAGGAAGAAAATTAATTATTAATTCTTCTTTTTTATTTTGTGATAGACCTCTTGCGATACGACTTGATAAATTGAAAATGCAAATACCTGATACGCCGTAGTCAGTTAATTGAATTTCTCCCTCTTCTACTCCGATAATATTATTATCTTCTCTAGAAAACACTTTAACATCAGTTCTAACACCTGACCAAGCCTTTAAAAAATCTCCTGTTGTTTTTAATTGAACTAAGGCTGGTAGAGGATTAATTATAGTATGATTAAACTTTTTAGCAAGTAAGTAACCATTACCATCACTACCTGTTTTATGAGATGCTTTAGCACCTGTTGCGATAACTAAGACGTCTGATTTAATAGTTTCTGTTTCTGTATCAATTAAGAACACATCTTTTTCTTTTTTTACATTTGTTACGTGACAGTTGGTCTTTATAATTACACCTTTTTCTAGACATTCAGTTAAAAGAGCATTTCTAATACTTGTTGCTTGATTAGAAGATGGATAGTAATATCCTGATTTTATTTTAGGAATGATACCTAACTTGGTAAAAATATTTTGAACTTCTTGACAGTTACTTTCAGTAATAATTTTAGAAAGTAGTTCTTTATTTGTACTATGATAATTAGTTAGTGATTGATCAGCATTCCAATAATTACAACGACCATTTCCAGTTGCTAGAATCTTTTTACCTACTTCACTATTACGTTCAAGTAAAAGGACTTCATTATATTTAGTTTTAGAACAAATAGCAGTCATAAGACCAGAGGCACCAGCACCGATTATTACTATTTTTTGCATAAAAACACTCCTTTTTATTTGCTTTTTAAGTTAGAAATTTTCTTCTTTATTATAGCATTAATACATATTAAAAGAAAGGTGAACCTTTCTTTATTTTTTAGCTAAATAAGACTTTCTCAGATTTAAACTTTTTAATTATTATGTCTATAATTATGATAGAAATTATTATTGAAGATAATAAACATAAAATAATATTGTTGTAACTTATTTTTGTTGTAAAAATATCCATTAGTATTTGTACATGAGAAAGTATTGGAATAACATAATATAATTTAGATATTATAGGGATATTTAACATAGAAATAAACATTGGAACAATGGTAATCATAGTTAATACTTGACTAGCCATTTGAGCTTCTTTATAACTTTTTGAATTAGCAGTTAGGAGTATTGCTAATCCTGATATTAAAAGAGAAGCTGCTAGACAGATTAAAATACCTATTATAATGTTTTCTGGATTTATAAAGAGATTTATATCTTCATAAACTTTATATTTTCCTTTAGCAATTACTAAGCTAATTAGAGTTATTAAGTAACCAAAAAGGGATGCAAATAAACTCATAATTACTGTTGCTAGATACTTACCAGTTATTAGCTCTTTACTAGTTACTGGGAATGTTAGAAGCGTTTCTAAAGTACCCTGTTCTTTTTCCACTGCTGTTGCAGAGGTTGCTAGTGAAGCTGAGGCCATAGCAATTGCGATAATTACATAAGTAAAAGCTAGAGATAAAACAGTTTGTAAGATGTAATTTTCTCCTTCAACTAATTCTGTTTTTATAGTGAAATTATTATATACATCTTCAGGATTAATATTATTTTCAAGAAGGTACTTATTTCCTAAATAAGTATTATAAGTATCAAGATAAGATGTTATAAAGGATGAGGCAGACATACCCTTCATTCCTTCGTCTGAATAAATTGTATAAGTATTTTTTTCTTTATCATAATAAACATAAGCTGATACTTTAGAATTTTTAAAGTCTTTTTCCATCTTATCTAGTGAATCATAATACTTTGTTTTTAGTTGGTTTTCTTTTATAATTTTCTTTTCAATATCAGTTAATTCATAGTTAATAGCAATATCATAGATTTCTTTGTCATTAATACTAGTTTCATAAGTTGATGATAATAAGAAAATAAAGAATGCTATTAGTAAGGGAAAAACAAATATTAAAGCTATTGTTTTTTTATCTCGAAAGATTGATCTTAATTCTTTTTTTATTGTTATTTTTACCATTTTCTTATTCATAATTATCTCCTATCAAAGCAAAGAAACTATCTCTTAAATTAGTTGTTTTAGTATTTTTACAAATTTCAGTTGGGGTACCTTGAGCTATTACTTTACCTTTATTTATCATTACTATTTTATCACAAATATTTTCAGCTTCTTCCATATAATGAGTTGAATATATTATACATTTATTTTCTTTTTTTACTTCTTTTATAAAGTCTAGAATTGATTTTGAAGAAATGACGTCTAGACCAGAAGTTGCTTCATCTAAGATGTAATAGTCTGGATTGTGAACTAGACATCTAGCAATACTTGTTCTTTGATATTGTCCTGTTGAAAGAGTTGAAATCTTTTGATTAAGAAAGGAAGACATATTAAACTTTTTTACGATGTCTTTGATTCTTTTTTCTAAAATTTTTTCATCTACTTCATAGTAGTTTCCAGCCATTTCTAGAAGTTCATAGGGAGAAATATCTTTATATAGTTTTGTATTTCCGGATAAAAAAGCTATTTTTTTCTTAATACCAATCATATCTTCTTGATGAGTTTTATTATCAATTAAAACTTCACCAGATGTTGGTTCCATAATACCAGCAATCATTCTAAGAAGAGTTGTTTTACCAGCACCATTAGGGCCAATTATTCCTACGACTTCCCCTTCTTTAGCAGTAAATGATATATTATCATCTGCTTTAAACTCTTCTACTTGGTTGTTTTTATTTTTCTTTATAAATTTTTTAGTAACATTTCTTACTTCTAACATACTTATCTCCTTTGTGAATTTTATTTTCATTTAGATTGTAACACATTATTTAGAAAAAACTATTTATTTTTATAATTCTTGATAATTATGTGAACAAGATCTTATTAGTCTATTGTACTAGAACAGTAGGTTTTATGTCTTCAATAATTACTAAACCAGCGTTATAGAGTCTACTTTTCGTAAAAGTGTAAAGATATTTTGCAGTAAAAATGATTTTAACGACTTTTTCCTCTAGACCATTAGTGCCTGTTTCATAGTTTGTTTCTGTGAAAAATAAGATAACTTTATTTTCTTTTATATAGTTTGATGATAGTAGTTGTTATTTTTAACAGGAAGTTTTTAAATCTAAGTATTTTGGCATCATACTTCCTTGTTTTTATTATACATAGTTTTTATTCATAATAAAAGAATAAGCATCTTTGGTGATACTTATTCTTAATTCTTTTTACTACTTTATTCTTCTTGCTTCTAGATAATATCTTTTATCGTTACTGTGACCCATTGAGAAAGTTTTTCTTGGTAATGCTCCGTCTAGAGTAACTGTTTTAAATAGTTCATTTTTACTCATAGCTTCTAGGATAAAACCTACATTTCCAGCTTTATGGCCTAATTCTTTAGTAACGTCTTCTCCGTGGACATAGTCAATTTTTCCTTCATGTTTTTTTAAATACTCATCTAAGAATAGTTGTAGTGAACCTACTGGTATATTTGACTTTGGATTTTTAATCCAGAATGTTCCTTCTTTTTCACTAGTTACAAAGTCAACTTTTTGACCAGCTGTTTTTTCATAAGAAATATCATAGAACTTTTCAAGTTCTTTAAATAACTCTTTAGTATTTACATTAAATAATACTCTATGAATGGCTTCAAACTCTAAAGCCGGACTATGTAAGTTTACTAATTCAACTAAGGCATAGCGAGCAGGATTTTTTAAGTACTCATCTTCTGGCATAGTCTTTTTTAGGTTTTCATAGCAAGCTTTAGCAGTTGCTAGAGAATGATTTCCATCGCCCATAGCAAATAATAGTACTTCTTTATCTTTTAGATTATATTTCTTATTAAATAATTCTTTATCGGCTAATTTTTCTAATTTAGTAAGAGTTTCGTTAGCATCTTTGTCTTTCAAAACATAACCCTTAATATGACCACCATTTTTCATTAGGTCAAAGTCATATACTTTTTCTTTTTCTGTTACTTTTTGCTTTAATTTTTCAATAATTTCTTTTTTGTCATCATCAATTAAAATCATAATATGGGGTAATTCAAGTTTGGCATTTTCTCTTACTTTTACTCTTGGGGGAATTCTTTCAATTACAGTTTTTTCAGTTGCTCGTATAAGTGTTGTTGAATCTTTTTCATAAGAATAATCTTCTAAATCTACCATGCCAATCAAACCTTCACGGACTTTGCCATCAGCTTGAGTTCTTTCTAGATAGATTAGAGAATCTTTATATTCTTTGAAAAAGTCGTTAGTAACTAGTTCATCCATATTAGAATTAATCTTTTTAATTCTTTCTTCTACATCCGCTTCTTCCAAATAAATTTCTGGTAGAGTTAATCTTAACGTTGAAGGATTAGATCCTACTATTTCTTCTACATCTTGCCAATATTCTGGTTCTGATGTATATTGATCACAAGCAACTACGCTCCACTTAGTCATATCACAACTCTTTGGTAGTAATATGTTTGCCTTTTTAAAAGGTATATTCACAAATATCATCTCCTAGGCCTATTATAACAGATAATTATAGATAGTAAAATATAAATT
>OGOU01003411.1_pt1 | contig 10230 bp, 7 predicted proteins | sample 1552721 | NCBI WGS metagenome assembly OGOU01 (sample SAMEA2580176, study PRJEB22360) | human gut metagenome | biome: human gut; feature: human-associated habitat; material: faeces | place: Denmark | collected 2008/2010 | reverse complement strand
GGCTAGGAATATTTTTGTTTCTAATTATAGTATTATTTGTTATTTATTTTATGTTTTTTAACAAGGTTTCGTTTTTAAAGTATAGTGATGGTGAGTTTAAATTTAATTATGGAACTAATTTTAAGGTTTCTAAAAAAGATGGAGTATATACTGTTGGTGAAAAGAATGGTACGGCTAAAATTATAATTAATATTTCTGATAATACCTTGGGAATGGATTCTGATAATAATAAAAATAGGGCTATTTCTATTTCTGATAGTTTAGTTGGAGAAGGCTATACAAAAGCTTCATTTAATTGTTTGGATCATATATGTATGAATGTGTATGAAAATGAAAATAAACATATTACTATTGCGGTTGAGTTTAATGAGGATAACGTTTTTACATATGAACTTGTTTGTGATAAAGAGGAGTCTGAAAAGTTTAATGATGATTTTGATTTGATTATTAATTCTTTTGTAAAAATGAAGTAGTTACTGTATTTTGTATAGGAATATTTTACTTGAAATGATATTTTGAGAATTCTGGTTGAATAATTTGGTTTAAAGAATAAATATTGCTTTTATTCTTTTATATTGCTATAATATTTTTAGTATAGGAGGTCTTTATTTATGTATTGTCCAAAGTGTAATGGACCTATGGAAATGGGAAGTTTATTTTGTCCTCATTGTGGGGCAAAAATTGATAATAATGATAATAGTAATGGTGGAAATAATTTATCACAAAGCACTAATGATTCTTTAAATAATGTCGATAATACTTTGTTATCTAATGCAGGTAGTGTCACAGTTCCAGTAATTATGAATAATCCTGGGAGCAATGATTTAAATACTAGTAATGTTAATGATGTTAATTTAAGTTATGGTACTGAAAATGGTACTGCTTCTAGTATTGGTGGTGTTAGCACAAGCAATGTTAGTTCTTTTAATGTTGCTAGTTTAGAAACTAACAATAATGTAAATACTGATATAAATAATAATTACAATATGGCTAGTATGAGTCCTAATAATTTTGGGGTTGCTAATACGAATATAGTTAACTCTAATGTTGTTGGAAATGGTTCTGGTTCTAATATAAGTACCAATGGGATGAATACTAGTATGGAATCTGTTGTTAGTAATGCAAATATAAATTCAAATATGAATACTGATAATTCTAATAATACAAATTTAAATATGAGTAATTATTCTCCTAATCAAAGTATGAATATTAGTAATAATTCTAGTGTTAATTCAAATGCTATCTCTAAAGTTAACAAGTCTGGTAATTTGATAACTATTATTCTAGTTTTAGTTATTGCTATTGTAGCTGTGGTTGTTTGTTATCTTATGATATCTGGAAATAAGAGCAATACTACTAATAAGGATAAGAATGTTGTTGCTACTAATAATACGTCTGAGGTTACTATAAATGGTAGGACTGGTAAGGTACCTAAAGGATGGAGTTTTATTTCTGGAATTGAGGCTGGGTCTGCAGAACATGAATCTGTATTTATAAAAGATACTCGTGATTCAGTGGCTCTTATTTCTTCTACTAATGAGGTAACATTTGGTGATATTAAAAAAGGTATGTATACAGTTAAAGCTAAGTTTGAGTCCTTGGGATTTTCTGAGTTGAATGCTACTACTGATAAAAAGAATGGCATTGAATATGTGTTATTTGATGGATTATATGATGGTAGTAATTATCATATTTTATACTTTGCTGATGGAGTAGGTGTAAGTGGTAGTGAAGGTTATTATGCTTCTAGTGAGGATTTAATGACAATTATTAATTTTATGACTAGTTTAAAGAAAAATACAGTAACTAAAGGAATTATTTCAGATAATAATGTTAATTTTTTTAATACTATGATAGGAAAATAGAATTGTTGACCAAATTTGTATTTGGTCTTTTCTATTGCTATTTTTTAGTATTTATGATATAATATAAAGACATTTTCAAAGTGGTATATATTTGTTTGAAAGTGTGTATATTTTATTTAGAGATTAAATTTTATTTAATATTTAAAGGAGATTTTATTATGATAAAAAGAAAGTTAAGCGATGTAAATAGCATACTTATGTATAAACAATTACTTGAAAAACCAGAAAAGTATATTTTATGTAATTATGAAGAAGGTCCTCTTGGGGTTGAAACGACAGAGGCAGAACTTTATAGAGAAACAGTAGATGTTTCTTCTGATATTACTAATATTTTTACTGAAACTTTAAGGAGATTAGGTACTGGGGTAAGAAATGTTAGTGATATTTCAATAGGACTTGATTTTAGTATTTTTGTAGATTGTGATTCATTAGATGAAAATGGTCAATATACTGAATCACCTAAAGTTCTAAATGATAAAATTTCTGTAATTGTTGATAGTATATCTGGTCATTATAATGGAGAAAAGAGTTTTGAAATCATTGGTGATGATTTTGAAACACCATTTGGTAATCAACAATTTACAACAGATTTTAGTACTTTAGTTATTGGATTAAATAAGTTAGGATTTGAATTAGGTGGTATATCTTCATTTGGTGAAGTAAAAGAAAGAGTTTTAAAAGGTGAAAAGGCTATTGGTACTGTTTCATTAACTACAGAAAAAAACAAAGTTTATAAGAAAAGTGAAAAATAATTCACTTTTTTTTTACATTATTTTACTATTTGAAACTTATTTTTTTCTATTTAGTATTACTAATTGTGTTATAATTTTTATATGGGTGATAAGTGCATGAAAATTAAGATAGACAATGTAGAAGTTAATTACATACAATATGGTGAAGGTAGTGATGTTTTACTTTTGCATGGATGGGGACAAAATATACAAATGATGAGGCCACTGGGGGATAACTTATGTAGTAATCATAGAATTACAATTATTGATTTTCCTGGTTTTGGTGAAAGTAGTGAGCCACCAGTTGCTTGGTCTGTAAGAAATTATGCCGTTTTAGTAGAAAAATTAGTTGAAAAATTAAATATTAAGAAACCTACTGTTATTGGACATTCCTTTGGTGGAAGAGTTGCTATATATTTTTCAGCAGATAATCCTATTGATAAATTGGTTTTGTTTGGTAGTCCTTGTATGAAGGAAAAAGAAGAGTTGACTTTATCAGTAAGAATTTTAAAGAAAATAAAAAAGTTACCTGGCATGGATAAGTTTGGTGATTTTATGAAACAATATATTGGTTCTCCTGATTATAGAGCTGCAAGTCCGATAATGAGACAAACTTTGGTAAATGTTGTTAATGAAGATTTGGCATCTTTTGCTAGGAGAATAGAGGAACCAACATTACTAATTTGGGGTGAACATGATGAAGCGGTTCCAGTTGAAGAAGCTAGAGAGCTTGAAAAAATAATGATAGATGCGGCACTTATTGTTTTGCCAGGGACACATTATGCTTATCTAGAGAATTTAGGGCAAGTTATAAATATATTAAATAGCTTTATTTAGGAGGGATAATATGGTTTTAAAAATATTATTATTTTTATCATTCCTTTTCTTATTATTTTATAAGACAAAACGTACATTACATATGTTACAGCAAAACCTTTACAATGAGAATAATCGATATATAAAATGGTTATTTAAGACTAAGAATCAATTTTTAGATTTAGACTTAATAGTTATTGGTATTTTGTTAGTGGAAAGTTTAATACTTTATGATATTAAATATTCTACAGTTATAGTTAGTCTTGTTGTTATTGGGTTTGATTTTTTATTAGGTTTAAAGTGGAAGAAAAAAATAGAAACTGATCAAAATAAAAAACCATTAGTTATTACTAAGAGAATAAAAAGACTTATTGTTACTACTAGTGTTTTATATTTGATACCAGTTGTTATTTCGTTATTTAATATAAATGATTTGGCACTTACTTGGAAATTGATTTTACTTAGTTATATTATGATATACTTAAATCCATTTGTTGTATTTATTGCTAATATTATTAATAAACCTATAGAGAAATTTGTATATATATATTATAAAAATAAAGCTAAACATAAACTTAGAGGAATGACTAATTTAAAAATAATTGGTATTACAGGAAGTTATGGTAAGACTAGTTCTAAAAATATATTGAGTGATATTTTAAATGTTAAATATAATGCTTTAGCTACTCCTAAAAATTTAAATACTGATTATGGATTGATGATGACTATTAATAATCATTTGGATATATTTACTGATATTTTTATAGCTGAAATGGGAGCTTATGTTAGAGGAGAAATAAAATCACTTTGTGATTTTGTTAAACCAAAGTATGGTATTCTTACTACTATTGGAACGGCACATTTAGAGTCGTTTGGAAGTGAAGAAAATATTGTTAAGGCAAAGTTTGAATTGATCGAGTCCCTTCCTAGTGATGGTTTTGCGATACTTAATGGTGATGATTCGAAACAAGTTAGTTATAAGTTGAAAAATAAAGTTAGAACTATTTGGATAGGCATTAATAATAATGATGTTGATATTAGAGCTTTTAATATAAAGTATACTTATAGAGGGACTAGTTTTGATGTTATGTTTAAGAGTGATAAAAAAACTTATCACTTTGAAACTAAGTTGTTAGGTGAGCATAATGTTTATAATATATTAGCTGGTATTGCTTGTGGAATGGAATTTGGTATTTCACTTGAAGAACTAGCTGATGCTGTTAAGTTAGTTAGACCGACTGAACATAGATTGGAACTTAAAAAAATTGGTAATTTTTATCAAATTGATGATGCATATAATTCTAATCCTGTTGGAGCGAAGAATGCTTGTCATGTTTTGGGAATGATGAACGGTATAAAAATTGTTGTTACTCCAGGAATGGTTGAACTTGGGGAAAAAGAAGAGTTTTATAATAAACAATTTGGTGAAGAAATTGCTGAGGTTGCGGATTATGTCATACTAATTGGCGAAAAGAGGACTAAACCAATTTATGAAGGTTTATTAACACAAGGATTTGACAAAGATAAAATAATAGTATTTAATGATGTTAGAGAAGCGTATGCTTTTATTAATAGTATATATAATGGCAAAGATGATATATTTGCGTTATTTGAAAATGATTTGCCAGATACATATAATGAGTAGGAGGATTTTTAGATATGAGAATTAAAGTTGGTGTTGTTTTTGGGGGAGAAACAGTTGAACACGAGGTAAGTATTATTTCGGCTATTCAAGCTATGAATAAAATGGATCAAGAAAAATATGAAATTATCCCAATTTATATTACTAAAGATAGGGAATGGTATACTGGGGATATGTTAAAAGATATTGATGTATATCAAGATTTATCTTTAATTAAGAAGTATGCCAAGAATGTTGTTTTATATTATAAAAATGGTGCTTATGTATTACAAAAGAAGAAGTTTCCTAGAACTATTGTTAAGGAAGTTGATATTATTTTCCCAATAGTTCATGGTACAAATGTTGAGGATGGAGTTTTACAAGGATATTTACAAACTGTAGGTGTTCCATATGTTGGCCCTAATGTATATGCAGGTGTTGTTGGACAAGATAAAGCTTTTATGAAAGATGTATGGGCTGGAACTGGACTTCCAATGACTGCTTATGTTTGGTTTTATGATGCTGATTATAAACACGATAAAGATGCAGTTATTAAGAAGGTTTCTAAACTAAAATATCCAGTTATAGTAAAACCTGCTACTACAGGATCTTCTGTTGGTATTAGTGTATGTGAAGATGAGGAAAGTTTAGTTGAAGGAATAGATGAGGCTATTCAATATGATTCTAAGATTGTTGTTGAAGAAGTAGTTAAAAATTTAATAGAGGTTAATATTGCTGTTATGGGTAATTATGAACATCAAAAGGTTAGTGAGATAGAGGAAGTATTATCTGGAAATAAATTCTTAACTTATGCTGATAAATATATTGGCGGAGGTAAGAATGGTAAGTTAAAAGGAAAAGCTCCAGTTAAGGCTTCTAAAGGTATGGCTTCAACTAATAGAAAATTACCAGCTGATATAGATGATAAAATGCGTAAAGAAGTAGAAGAAATTGCTGTTAAGGCATTTAAAGCATTAGGCTCTGCAGGAAACGCTAGAATAGATTTCTTGATAGATGAAAAAAGTAAAAAAGTATATGTTAATGAAATTAATTCTATTCCGGGAAGTTTGGCTTTCTATTTATGGGAGGCTAAAGGTGTTGACTTTACTAGTATGTTAGATGAAATGATTAATATTGGAATTAAAGAATATAAGAAGAGAATTAGTAAGACTCATTCATTTGATTCTAATATTTTACAAGGTTTTGCTGCTAATGGTGGAGTTAAAGGTATGAAAGGAGCTAAAGGAAAGTTAAGATAACTTTTCTTTTTTCTTTATGATAGGTGTTTTAATTAGAAGAGAAAATTCGGATGTTGCTAATGAATATTATATTAGGGGAATAGAGAATTTTGGGGGAAAAGTTATTTTAATTAATGATAATGATTCTAGAAAAGAGCTCGAAGATAAATTAAGTCGTGTAGATGGTATTTTACTTACTGGTGGAGATGATGTTGGGCCAATCGATTTTTATTTAATTTCATATGCTTTAGAGAATAAGTTGAAGTTACTTGGTATTTGTCAAGGAATGCAATCAATGTGTCTATATGGTAGTTCCCTTGGATTAATTCCTATTGGAAATGATAGTCATAAGAGAGATGAAGGATATGTACATGGTGTTACTTTAAGTGATGGAGTTTTGAGAGAGGTATTTGGAATGTCTAAGGTTATGGTTAATTCACATCATTTACAGACTGTTAGTAGAAGTTGTTTGTTTAGGGTAGTTGGTTATAGTGATGATGGTTTGATTGAGGCTGTTGAAGGAGATGGTCCTGTATTCCAAGTAGGAGTACAATGGCATCCGGAGAGAATGCTTGAGTATGATGAGGGAAGTTGGAAGTTACTTGAAAGATTTGTTAAGAGTGAATGAAGTTGTTACTTAGTGGTATTTTTTAATTAAAAAGACAATAATGATAAGATTGATCGTTATTGCCTTTTTGTATGGATTTATGATAATTTTTGTTTTGATCTGTGTAACAAAAAATCTAACAAATTGTGTTTGTTAGATTTGTGTAATCAATATAAATGGTGGGCTGTTAGGGATTCGAACCCTAGACCCACTGATTAAGAGTCAGTTGCTCTACCAACTGAGCTAACAGCCCATTTCCTGATTGCATAATTTATTTTATACTAAAAATTGACGGTTGACAAGTCCTTTTTAATAAAAGTTTTAAATAATTGACATTTTGTTAAGGTGTGTTGATAGACTAATTTATATATTTATGGTATATTCTAAATAGCGTAGGTGAAGTGAAAATGAAGAAAGTAGAAAGATATAATCCGGATATAAAAGTTGGATTAACTAATTATGAAGTTAATAAAAGAATAGAAGATAAGTTAGTAAATATAGATACTGAAGTTGGTACTAAGTCTGTTTCTGAGATAGTTAGAGAAAATGTTATAACTTTATTTAATGTAATCAATATAATATTGGCGGTTGCGGTTATATGTGTTGGATCGTTTAAGAATTTGACATTTATAATAATTATTACTATTAATACATTAATTAGTATTGTTCAGGAACTTAGAAGTAAAAAAACTTTGGATAAGTTAAAGGTAGTAGCTGCTTCTAAGATACATGTTGTTAGGGACTCGACAGAAAAAGAAATTGGTATTAATGAAGTTGTTTTGGATGATATTATAAAAGTAGAAATAGGTAATCAGATAGTTGTTGATTCTGTAATTAGAGATGGAGAGGTTGAAGTTGATGAGTCTTTTATTACAGGAGAAGCTGATACGGTGTTTAAGAAAAAAGGAGATATGTTATTATCGGGAAGTTTTATAGTATCTGGTAAGGCAGTTTGTCAGGTTGAACATATTGGGTATGATAATTATACGGCTAAGATTTCTATTGGTACTAAATATATAAAAGCAGTTTCTTCGGAGATTATGAGAAGTTTAAATAAGATTATTTCAACGATATCATTTTTAATTGTACCTGTTGGAATACTTTTATTTAGTAGGCAGATGTATATAGAAGGGAATACTGTTTCACAAGCTGTTGTTTCGACAGTTGCGGCTTTAATAGGAATGATTCCGGAAGGGTTAGTTTTACTTACTAGTACAGTTTTAGCAGTTAGTGTAATTAGACTTTCAAAGAGAAAAGTATTGGTACAGGATTTATACTGTATCGAGACTTTGGCTAGGGTTGATACTTTGTGTTTAGATAAGACAGGAACAATTACGGAAGGTAAGATGGAAGTTGCTGCTGAAGTTTTATTTACTGATGATGATATTGGAGAGATTATTGGTAATATTAATAATAGTTTAGGAGAAAATAATCCGACTGCTATTGCTTTATTAGATAAGTATGGGAAGAGAGATAGTTTTGAGGTTGTTAAGAATTTACCTTTTTCTTCAGCAAAGAAATATTCAGGGATTGTTTTGAAAGATAGAGTTTATGTTGTGGGGGCAGCGGAGTTTATTTTAAAGAAAAATGATTCTATTATGAAGAAAGTAGAAGAATATACGAGGGAGTATAGAGTTATTTTGTTAGGAGAGGCTAAGGATAAGGATTTAGATGATGTTAGACCGATTGCTTTACTTTTGTTACAAGATAAGATTAGAAGTGATGCTAATGAAACGTTACAATATTTTAAAGAACAAGGTGTTACTTTAAAAATTATTTCAGGAGATAATCCTAATACGGTTTATGGTATTGCTTGTAGAGCTGGTTTTCCAGAAAAAGCTAAATTAATTGATGCAACTACTTTAAAGAACGATGAAGATATATTAAAAGCAGTAGAGGAGTATGATATTTTTGGTAGAGTTACTCCGGAACAGAAGAAGACTATTGTTTTGGCACTACAACATTTAGGTCATACGGTTGCGATGACAGGGGATGGAGTTAATGATGTCTTGGCTTTAAAGAAAGCAGACTGTTCAGTAGCAATGGCATCTGGATCTGATGCGACTAAGAATGTTAGTCAACTAGTTTTATTGGATTCAAACTTTTCATCTATGCCTTATGTAGTGGCAGAGGGGAGAAGAACTATTAATAATATTGAGAAGAGTTCATCATTATTTTTAGTTAAGACAATATATGCTACTTTATTAGCAATTATCTTTATCTTTATTGATATGCCATATCCATTTATACCAATTCAGTTATCACTTGCTAGTACGGTAACCGTTGGAATACCATCATTTATTTTGGCACTACAAGATAATTATGATTTAGTACAAAAACATTTTTTGAAGAGAGTTTTAAAAAGAGCAGTACCACCGGCATTTACAATAATTTTAAATATTTTAGTAGTATTTATTGCTAGTAAGATGTTTAATTTTACGTATGAACAGACTTCAACTTTGTCAGCTGTTGTTACGGGATATGTTGCTTTTATGTTGCTATTTAAGACTTGTTTACCATTTAATCCTTTGAGATCTTGCTTATTTGTAGCAATGGTATCATTATATATTACTGGTTTCTTTGGATTTAGAACCTTGTTTTCGTTCTCGACATTGGACTTAAAAATGGTAGTAATTATTGCAATATGTATAGCATTTGCACACTTTATGTATTATACGTTTGAGAAAGCAATTAATTATTTAGAATTAAAAGTAAGAAAAGAGTAAAAAACACTTGACTTTCTTACTTTTTTTATAGTATTCTATTATTGCAGTTGGGAAATATATTTAAAAAAATTAATTTTCTCTTGCAAAAGTTTAAAAAGTATTGTAAACTTAAGAAGTCAGTTAATTAATGGACTTGTAGCTCAGTTGGTTAGAGCACACGCTTGATAAGCGTGGGGTCACAGGTTCAAGTCCTGTCAGGTCCACCATTAATTTGCCTCAATAGCTCAGTCGGTTAGAGCACTTGACTGTTAATCAAGGGGTCCTAGGTTCAAGTCCTAGTTGGGGCGCCATATGTGGCGAGTTGGTGAAGCGGCTTAACACACTGCCCTTTCACGGCAGCATTCACGGATTCGAATTCCGTACTCGTCACCATTTTGAATATAATTCCAGTTCGCTGGATTTTTATTTGACCTTTTCGAAGGTCTTTTATTTTTTTTATTGACAAGCAGGGGCAATTCGTGTAATATTATATATGCGGACGCACAAGAGAAAATGGAGTAGTACTCAAGAGGCTGAAGAGGCGCCCCTGCTAAGGGTGTAGGTCGGGCAACCGGCGCGAGGGTTCAAATCCCTCCTGCTCCGTTGACAGAAAGAAAAAGACAGTCAGAATCTTCTGGCTGGCTTTT
>OGOU01003402.1_pt1 | contig 10245 bp, 10 predicted proteins | sample 1552721 | NCBI WGS metagenome assembly OGOU01 (sample SAMEA2580176, study PRJEB22360) | human gut metagenome | biome: human gut; feature: human-associated habitat; material: faeces | place: Denmark | collected 2008/2010 | reverse complement strand
CTGCCGAACTCGGCGCACAGGGCATCGGTCTTTGCCGTACCGAACATATGTTCTTCGGGCCCGGCCGTATCGACAAGTTCCGTGAGATGATTTGCTCCGAAACCGTCGAAGAACGCAGAAAAGCCCTTGATAAGATCGAACCTATGCAGCAGGCTGACTTCGAAGGTCTTATGGAAGCCCTTGAAGGACATCCCGTTACCATTCGTTTCCTCGATCCGCCGCTTCACGAGTTCGTTCCCACCGAAGAAAAGGACATCGAAGAACTTGCAAAAGCGCAGGGCAAGTCCGTTGAAGAAATCAAAATTATCTGCAATTCTCTGCACGAATTCAACCCGATGATGGGACATCGCGGATGCCGTCTTGCGGTAACGTATCCCGAAATCGCCGAAATGCAGACGAAAGCAATCATCAAGGCTGCAATCGCGGTACAAAACCGTCATCCCGATTGGAACGTCGTTCCCGAAATCATGATTCCGTTGGTTTGCGAAATTAAGGAACTTGCTTTCTGCAAGAAGACCGTCGTCGAAACCGCCGACGCTCTCATCAAAGCAGCAGGCAGCAACCTTAAATACGAAGTCGGTACCATGATCGAAATCCCGCGCGCGGCACTTACCGCTGACGAAATCGCAAAAGAAGCCGAATTCTTCTGCTTCGGTACCAACGACCTTACGCAAATGACCTTCGGTTTCAGCCGCGACGACGCAAGCAAATTCTTGCCTTCGTACTACAAGAACAAGATTTTCGAGTCCGATCCGTTCGCACGTCTTGACACCACCGGCGTAGGCAAACTTATGGATATGGCTGTCAAAATGGGACACGCTACCCGCAGCAACATTCATTGCGGTATCTGCGGCGAACACGGCGGCGATCCTTCTTCCATCGAGTTCTGCCACAAGATCGGCTTGAACTACGTATCTTGCAGCCCCTTCCGTGTACCTATCGCACGCCTTGCAGCGGCTCAGGCTAATATTCGCAACCCTAGGTCCTAAATCTTGGGCTAAAACTTAATTAAAACACTATATATTGTGTTTGTGAGCCTGTATCTTTTCGGTACAGGCTCTGTTTTTGTTCTTTTTTAGGGTAAAAAATAGTTAAAAAAAGGTCAATTCCGCTAAAGTTGAACACTTTACAAGGGCAAGAAGTTTTGATATAATGAATAATAAGAAAAGTCATAGTAAAATGGTATCAAAAAAGCGTATAAACTAATGAAAGGTAGAAAAAAGGGGATAAGTTATGAAACAATGTCCAAAGTGTGAATTGAATTGGATAAAAGACGACGAAGAAATGTGCGAGGTATGCTACAATAATTTACATAAAACAACGCAAATTCACAAAGGAAGAACAGCTTTTGCGAATGAAACTTTTACCTTTATAAATGAACCTAAAAGATTTAGGGGGAAAGATGGATATATTGCTATCAATTCAAAGGGTGAAAGGGTAGGAATAATAATGTGTACGGATGATGAAAGAACCCCAGCATTTAATCACTGTGAGTTATGTTTTTTTGAGGATTATCAATCTAAATATGGCGAATGGCACAGGTTCACGTCTAACGGCGAAAGAATAAAATGGTCTTTTCTTTGTGACGTTCTAAAGAAAGAGGGGAAATATAGTTGTTTAGTTGATTAAGATAAAAAGTGCCAAAATTGCTTGCGGTAATAGGAATATATATAACCCGAAAGGACAGTAAAAAACAATAAAAACAGCGAAGAAGTACTTGAAAAGGGGTAGAATAGGGCGTTTTTGGGCTTTGCCCTGCATTTCGCACCCTGTCATACAGGCAAACATTAAAAACCCCAGAAACTAATTGGGTAAAATCATAACAAACAAGCCACCGAGCAATCGGTGGCTTTTGTTATGTAGTTATGAAATGCAAAAAAGAGTTTTTCACAAGGATTATTTGCCCGAGCCGACGCTTTTCAAAAGCGAAACAAAGTACAAGCGCCGCGAGCGGGCTTGTCCTGCGCGCACAACAAAAAGCGGCTCAAAACATTTGTTTATATGGTTGTTTTTTTCGAGAGTTATAATTAGTATAGAAGAGCAAACAACTTTATTGCAAAAAACATATACGTATGTTATAATTTTATTTAGACAAAGAATAGTTTGATTAATGATTATTATTTGGATTATTTCATTTATGACGATTCTCATAATTGAGTGAGTTTGTAATAAAAAATGTCGATAAAAGAGATTTTAACAATGGCAAAAAAGATAATTTACACTATAGGTTATACAACATTTAGTATTAATAATTTTATTAAAGAAATTAAAGAACTTGGAATAACTTGTATAGTTGATGTAAGAAGTTTCCCTAGGTCTGGATATTACAAAGATTTTGACTCTGACGTTTTAGAAACTCGCTTAAGGAAAGAAGGAATACTATATAGAAATTATGCATATGAGTTTGGTGCGCGTCAACAAAACAAATCATTATATCCAAATGGATATTTAGATTTTGAGCTTTTTTCAAAAACGGAAAACTTTATTCAAGGCGTAAAAAAGCTTAATTTGGGAATTGAATTAAATCAAACATTTGCGTTGATGTGTGCAGAAAAGGACCCATATAATTGTCATAGATGTATAATGGTTTCTCGATTCTTGCAAGAATATGGTTTTGAGATTATCCATATTGTAGGTCATAATCAATTTGTGTCGCAAAAAGAAATTGAAGACAGACTAATAAATGAATATTTTCCCGAACATAATCAATACTCGTTGTTTTCTGAAGAAAATTTAAGCGATGACGAATGTCTTTTATGCGCATATCGAGAAAGAAATAAAGATATAGGATTTAAGATAGAGGAGGAATAAAATGAAATTATACACAATCGGATTCACACAAAAAAATGCGAGAACGTTTTTTAATCTTTTAAGAGATAACAACGTAAAGACTGTTGTTGATATTAGATTAAATAACACCTCGCAATTGGCAGCATTTGCAAAGGGCGAAGATCTAAAATTTTTTTTAACGGAGTTTTGCCAAATCGAATATGTACATGATATAACATTTGCGCCGACGGAAACGTTATTGAAAGATTATAAAAACAAGAAAATTTCTTGGTTTGAATATGAGAAAGAGTTTAGTCGAATTATGGAAGGCCGTAATATTAAAAACTATATAAAAAAGAATTATTCTAATAAAGATTCGATTTGTTTACTTTGCTCGGAAGCATTGCCTAATCAATGTCATAGAAGACTTGTTGCGGAAATTTTTGGTGAGGTATTTGAAGACGTGCAAATAATTCATTTGTAGAAGTATAATATGTATAAAATACGAATGATATTAATGACCAAGTCATATAAGCACAAGAATTATTGTGTTGCGGGATTTGAATTGCGAAGCGGAAAATGGATTAGATTAGTGTCATCAAAAACATTAGATAACGCAATTAAAAAGGAAGTAATTGATAATCCCCCGAAAAAAGAATGTTTAGATGTTATAGAAGTAAAAATTATTGAACGTGTTCCACTGAATTGTCAAACAGAAAACTGCTTAATTAATGAAAAAGATCCAATATCAATAGTTGCAAAACTTCAAATTGATGATATATTAAACAGTAAATTTTTGGATGATTATGATTTTATTTTTGGAAATGGCGATAAATGTATTTCCGAAGATGAAGCAACAAAATTAGATTATTCGCTGACGTTTGTACTTGTGCAAAGTTTTACAGTTGCAATTAATTATAATGATGAATATGGTAAGTGGATTAATAAATGCTCATTTAGGTATAAGGGGAGATTATATACCGATATTAGTCTAACAGATCCGGAATATCGTAAGGAAGAATATAACGGAAAAAATTTTGGTAATGTTGCATTGGTGATGAGTTTGCCTGCGGTACCTTATGAAAACGATGGAATGTATTATAAATTTGTAGCAAAGGTCTTTGAATATCAAGAACACCTATGGTTTTATAATAGTTGATAAAAATGAAATATATAGAAACAAGCCTCCGAGCAATCGGTGGCTTTTGTTTTTATGTTATATAATATTTAGTATCGTTATTAAGTTATGCTTATTAAAATTCTTATTGAAAATCAAATGAAACGGGCGGTTTGTTTGATTTAGTGCAATAATGCGGTGCTTTGATAAATTTTTTGCGGGAATTATAAATTTTTTTGTATAATTATGTTGACTTTTGCAGTTTAGTTTGATAAACTAAACGTAATTTTTTAATAAAGGAATTGATAGGATTTTGGAAAAATTAACCAAAAAGTACGGACTGCTTACCGCGATTTGTATGGTCGTCGGCATTGTTATCGGTTCGGGCGTGTTCTTTAAGGCAGGGAAGGTTTTATCTTTCACAAACGGAAATATCGGAAAAACTCTGGCAGTCGTTGCAATTGTCGGCGGGATAATGATAATCTGTTCACTCGTATTTGCGACGCTCGCGCAAAAGCACGAAAAGGTCAACGGCATTGTCGACTATGCGGAAGCGACTCTCGGGAAGAGATATGCATACTACGTCGGCTGGTTTATGTCGACGATTTATTATCCGACGCTTACAAGCGTACTCGGCTGGATTTCGGCGTCGTACACTTGCTCGCTTTTCAACATTCCGTCAAGCACGGGCGCACAACTTGCGCTGGCGGGGGCATTTCTTGTTGCCGGGTTTGCGGTGAACTCGCTTTCGCCGAAGCTTGCGGGCAGATTTCAGGTATCGGCAACGTTCATTAAACTTATTCCGCTTGTACTTATGGGCGTAGTCGGGCTAATCGTGGGGCTTGTCAACGGCAAAACCATCGACGCATTCAAGGCGAACATCGTGACGGAAGGTCTTGTTAACGACGGCGGATTTTTTGCGGGCATAGCGGCGTTTGCGTTCGCATACGAGGGCTGGATTGTCGCAACTTCCATAAACGGCGAATTGAAAAACGCAAAAAGGAACCTGCCGATTGCGCTTATTGTGGGCGCGATAATCATTATTGCGGTTTATCTTTTGTATTTCCTTGGACTTACGGGCGCGCTGTCGACCGAAGATATGCTGAAAGTCAACGCGGGGCAGGTAAGCGGATCGCTTCCTCAAAACGCATTCTCGGCGTTGTTCAAGAGTCCCGCTTTCGGCACGATTATCATGGTATTTGTCATCATTTCGTGCCTTGGAACGATGAACGGTCTTATGCTTGGTTGCTGCCGCGGATTTTATTCGATTTCCGCGCGTAACGTCGGGCCGAAACCCGGTATGTTCGGCGAATTGAGCAAAGAAACGAATATGCCGCAATCGTCGTCGATTCTGGGACTTCTTTTGTGCTTCGTATGGCTTGTGCAGTGGGAATTCTTCTTTATGAATCCGACCGGCAAAATCCCTGCTTTCTGGTGCTGGGAATCCGACGAAGTGTCCATCATAACGCTGTATGCGTTCTATATCCCCATTTTCATCGCAATGATGGTGAAAGGGAAAGACCTTAACGTCGTGAAAAGGTTTATTTTGCCGACACTGGGCGTTGCGTGCTGCTGTTTTATGTGCTTCTGTGCATACGACGGATACAAGGCAAACGGACAAATTTGGTCGTATTTAATCGTATTCTCGATTATAATGTTTGTCGGATTTTTGTTCTCGGAGGATTTCAAAAAGATTGTCGGAAAAATTAAAAAGAAGTGCGGCAAGGCAGAAGTCGTTGGGGACGCCGTCGCTGCTGAAATTACGGAAGGTAGCGTCGATAATTTCGTTTCCGAAAGCGTCGAAACCGAAAACGCGGAAAGTCCCGCAGTCGATGAAAATAAGACAGACAACGATACGGAAACCACCGCAGAATAAAAACTGCGTTTCAAGGAGCACCGAAAAGGTGCTCTTTTTATTGTCCCTTGGACGGTACATACGATGTCATATAAATATATTGTAAACAAACAGAGGTATTTATAATGAAGTACGAAGAACTTAAAAAACTTAGTCCAATCGATTACAAATCTGAAATAGAGAGTTATAAAGATATTTATCAGATAAATCATACTGAATTCAAAGATTTATCTTACGATGAAGCAAGACGGAAAGCGTTTGATTTCTTAAACGATAATAATGTAAGTATTACAACAATAAACGGGATTATGGAAGATATATTGTATTGGGCGCCACTAATATATGACGACTATATCAGAAATTATATTGAAAAAAATAAAAACAAAGTTCAGGCAAAAGAATGGCACGGGTGGGAAGTTACGTTAGATGTACTGTTAGACCCATAATACAAAATAAAATATATATTTTTTCCTTGAAATTTGTGTTGAAACCTTTATTTTTAGTTGACTTATTTCGTTGAATAACGCCGCCTAAAATGCTATAATAACCACATAGAGGTTAATCTGTTTTTGAAATGAAAGGGAAGATTTTAATAAACGCGTATCTTGACTCGCGGGAATATCTGTACGAGGCGGAAAGGCTTTTTGAAGAGTTTGAAAAACTTGGCGTTAATGTGTCTGTCGTGCGCCTTGACAAATATCCCGCGATAATTTCGGACGGAAAGATTGATATCGGTTTTTCCGCCGACTTTTTCGTGTATCTCGACAAAGACAAATACGTCCTGACAATGCTTGAAAAGTCGGGCGCGAAAGTGTTCAACAACGCGCGCGCAATTCAGACCTGCGACGACAAAATGTCAACGTATATTGCGCTGTCGGACAGCGGCGTGCCTATGCCGAAAACGCTCCCCGGGATTTTGTGCTACAACCAAAACGAAAAAATCAAGGAAAAAGCCGTTGAAAACATCGAAAAGGAACTTGCGTATCCGCTTATCGTGAAGGAATCGTACGGCTCGCTTGGAAAGCGCGTTTATCTTGTAAAAAACAGGGAAGAACTGCTCATTACGCTTGAAACAGTGAAAACAAAGCCGCATTTGTTGCAGGAATTTGTTGAAGAAAGCCGTGGCCGAGATTTAAGAGTTATCGTCGTCGGGCAAAAGTACGTCGGCGCGATGGAAAGGTTCTCGGACGTCGATTTCAGAAGTAACGTCGGCGCAGGCGGCAAAGGAAGAAAAGCGGACGCGTCGGACGAAATAAAGAATCTTTCCGAAAAAATCGCAAAAATCCTGAACCTTGACTACTGCGGCATCGACTTTTTGTACAAAGACGACGGTGTTACCGTTTGCGAAGTCAACTCCAACGCATACTTTTTCACGTTTGAAAAGGTAACGGGGATAAACGTTGCGAAGATTTTTGCGGAATATATTTTGTCCGTACTGAAATAGAACAAAAAAATCAAAACGTAAGAGAATATGCGAAAAATTCGCATATTTTTTTTGTAAAATAAACCAAAAATTATTGTGAAAACCGCGCTGAAAACCATATATAAAGCCTTGACAACGATATGAAAGTTTCGTATAATTAAATTAAGGTCAAAGAAAGTCAAATTTTCAAAAGGCAATTATGAAAATCAGCGACGTCATCGAAAACTTCATAATCGAGGTTATGGGGGACGACAAGTGTGCGGAAATCAGCCGCAACGAGCTTGCGTCCTATTTTCAGTGCGCGCCAAGTCAGATAAACTACGTTTTAAAAACCCGTTTCACGACGGAACGCGGCTTCAACGTCGTCGGTCAACGCGGCGGGGGCGGCTTTATCCGCATTGAAAAGTTTGACGCCAAAGCAGACGGATATCTTGAAAGCATTTTGCCGTCGCTTGAAAATCCGACAAGTTACACCCGTTCCAAACAAATCATTTGTCATCTTGTCGACGACGGCGTGATTTCCAAGGACGAGGGCAATTTACTTTCGGCGGCAACCTGCGACAAAGCGCTCACCGCACCGCAGCACGTCGCCGACGTCATAAGAAGCAACATATTGAAAGAAACCATTATACAAATATTAAAGAGGTAATTATGCGAAATTCAGGCGGTCGAATTTGCGACGATTGTCAAATGCGCCCGGCAACGACACTTTCCACAATCGAACTTAACGGAAACGTTTATGAAGTCGCGCTTTGCGACGAATGTTTCCGAAAACGCAACGCGGCGAGCGCGCCCGTGTATCAGGCTTTTATGCAGCAGGAGCGGGAGTGCCCGATATGTCATACCCGACTTTCCGAGGTGGAAAACAGTCAATATCTCGGTTGCAGCGAGTGTTACAACGTGTTCCGCAGCGAAGTCCTTAACAACATTTACGACTTGCACAGGACAAGAAAGCATATCGGAAAACGCAAAAAAACGCCGCGTCGCAACAAGACGGTGGGGCTGTCCGACGTCGAAAACATGCGCGAGCAATACCATCTTGCGAAAGACGAAGGTCGCTTTGAAGACGCGGAAGAAATACTTGACTTTTTAAGAGGTGCCGACGATGACGAACGATAATACGAAAAACGTCGTGGTGTCGTCAAGGGTACGCCTTGCAAGAAACGCCGCGAAAATTCCTTTCCCGCAAAAGGGAATCACCGTGGAAGAAGTCGCGTATCTTGTGAAGTGCGCTGACAAAGCCGCCGATTTCGAGCATCAACTTGTGTTTATGTCCGACCTTCGCGACGTTGACAGACAAGCCCTTGTCGAAAGGCATCTGATAAGCCCCGACCTTGCGAAAAAGGATCTGGGCGCACTGCTTATTTCGGACGACGACAGTATTGCGGTTATGATTAACGAAGAAGATCATATCCGCGCGCAGTGCATCAAAAACGGGTTTCGTTTGCAGGAATGTTACAACGCAATCGACCGATACGACGACAATTTAAGCAAGGTTATGGACGTTGCGTACGACAGCGAATTCGGCTATCTCACGGCGTGTCTTACGAACGTCGGCACGGGAATGAGAGCGTCGGTTATGGTGTTTTTGCCGGCGATGACTTTCACGAATATGATTGAAAATTTCCTGCTTATCGCAAAGGAAAACGGACTCACTTTCCGCGGCGTGTACGGTGAAAGAAGCAACCCCGTCGGGTGCATGTATCAGCTTTCAAACGCGCGCCCCATAGGTCTTACCGAAAGCCAGATAATCGAAAACGTTTCGGGCGTCGTCAGTGAAATGTGCGCGTCCGAGCAAGGTTTAAGACGCCAGCTTTTGTCAACGAGAAAAGACGAGCTCACCGACAAAGCGTACAGGGCGTACGGCATTCTGAAAAACGCAAGAATGTTGTCGTCGGGCGAGTTTATGGAACTTGTTGCATACTTGAAACTTGGCATGGCAATGGACGTAATCGAGTTTAACGACGTCAAAACGCTTGATAAACTTATTATTGACGCACAACCTGCAAATCTTGTAAAGATTGCAAAGTCATACAGTCTTAATGCGGATCAGCGCGATCTGGTGCGCGCCGCGCTTGTAAGACACACCCTTGAAAACTTGAAATAATCGGAGGCAACTATGATACAGGACAGTAAAAACGTACAAAAAATCAAACAGGAAGCGTACAACGTCGCAACGCAGACGGGCGGCGAAATCGGCAGCGAACACTTGCTTGCGGGTATCGTCGTTATCGACGGCTCGATTGCAAACAATTTGCTGAAATTGCACAGCGTTACTCTTTCAAAAATTCAGAATTGCTTCCATGCGGTGAGTTTGAAAACCGAGCCGTATTATTCGGTCAGGACAAAGCGCATTTTGTCGAACGCGCAGGTTTTTGCCGCCGAGTGCGGTGAAGACGTCGTCGGCAGCGAACATTTGCTTGCCGCAATCATTTGCGAATCCGACAGTATCGCTTATACGATTCTCACGAATTCCGCGGATAACTTCGGCGCCCTTCAAAACGACGTCGCAAACGTTCTGGACGAAGAGAAAAACAGAAACTTTTCAAAAATGGAAAGAAACGCCGCTGATTCCGGCGATGAAAAATTGAAGGACGCGCTGGATAACGTCAATAAGCGCATCAGAGGCTTCGGCGTCGAGGACGATAAAACCTCCCGCTTCAAAAGTACCGACCAGAAATCGCAGGGCGGCGCGCTGAAAGAACTGGAAGGCTTCGGAATCGACCTTACGCAAAAGGCGAAAGAAAACAAGCTCGATCCCGTCATCGGCAGAGATAAGGAAATCGAAAGGATAATCCAGATTCTTTGCAGAAGGACGAAAAACAATCCCGTACTTATCGGCGAGCCTGGCGTCGGAAAATCGGCGGTGTCCGAAGGGCTTGCGCTGCAAATCGTCAACGATCAGGTGCCCGACGCGTTGAAAGGGAAAAAAGTATTCTCCCTCGATATGGCAAGCATTGTTGCCGGCACTAAATACCGCGGCGAATTTGAAGAAAGATTCAAGGCAGCGCTCGACACAGTGAAAAAGGCGGGCGACGTGATATTGTTCATTGACGAAATCCACACAATCGTAAACGCCGG
>OGOU01003401.1_pt1 | contig 10247 bp, 10 predicted proteins | sample 1552721 | NCBI WGS metagenome assembly OGOU01 (sample SAMEA2580176, study PRJEB22360) | human gut metagenome | biome: human gut; feature: human-associated habitat; material: faeces | place: Denmark | collected 2008/2010 | reverse complement strand
TGAGCATGCCCAGGGAGGGCTGGCAGTCGATGAGGATATGGGAGTATTGCCCCTTCAGCGTGTCCAGATATTGCCGCAAGATAGTCTCACGGCTCATGGCGTTTACCAGGGATACCTCCATACCGGATAACTGGATGTCCGCAGGCATCAGGTCTACACCCTCTGGGTGGTGCAGGATACCCTCGCCGGGACGAAGCGGCTCATCCATCAGGATACGCCCCATAGCGTCTGACAACGTAAAGGGCAGCTTGTCCGGCTGGGGATGGCCCAGGCTGATTGTCAGGCTCCCTTGCGGGTCCCCGTCGATCAGCAGAACTTTCTTTCCGGCCTGCGCCAGCCCGATTCCCAAGTTGGCACAGGTCGTTGTCTTGCCAACGCCGCCTTTCTGGTTGGCAATGGCAATGATTTGCGTGTTCATTAACTTCACCTCATTTCTAATTGTTGCTGTTGCTTCTGGAAATAGAAAAAGCCGCCACTCCAAAATAAAAAGTGAAGTGACGGCTCTTTCTATCGCCGGAATACGAGTTCCTGAAATGAAAAAAGCACCCAGTCATTTATGATCTGTGTGCTACATCAAATTCATATTCAATTATTCAAATTAGCTCAAACTATGCCAAACTGCCACAGCCAAAAAACGAGGGGAAGGAGGGCTGAAAAGCACCCCAAAAATCGGCTCTCGGTTAACCACTTTGGGAACCACTTCCCCCTCTTTTTGCCCTCTTTTTAGCCAGTTAACCACTTGCGGACCACTAAAAATTGGATGAAATCGGCTCTCGTTTTGCCAAATTTGGTCAAACCATATCAGCCCGTTTAGATATAGCAAAAGCCCGGAAAACCTTGATTTTCCGGGCTTTTTGAACCATTTTGATATAGTCTGAGCAGTCGATTATCGCTTGCTGAACTGCGGAGCGCGACGAGCTGCTTTGAGACCGTACTTCTTTCTTTCCTTCATTCTGGGGTCGCGGGTCATGAAGCCGGCGGCCTTCAGAGAAGCGCGGTACTCAGGGTTCAGGGTGACCAGAGCGCGGGAAATGCCGTGGCGGATAGCACCGGCCTGACCGGATACGCCGCCGCCGGCGACGGAGACGACAATGTCAACCTTGCCCAGCAGATCGGTGGTGACCAGGGGCTGACGAACGATGAGCTTCAGAGTCTCAAGACCGAAGTAATCGTCGATATCACGGCCGTTGATGGTGATAACACCGGTGCCGTTGGGGATGAGGTGGACGCGTGCTACAGACTGCTTTCTGCGTCCGGTGCCGTACATATACGGTCTTTTGCACTTATAAGTTGCCATATTCTCTTCCTCCTATTAGCGATCCCAAACTTCGGGCTTCTGAGCTGCATGGGTGTGCTCTGCACCGGCGAAAACGCGCAGGCGCTTGAGCTGCCACTGAGCTATGGTGTTCTTCTGAAGCATGCCGCGGACTGCAAGACGCATTGCCAGCTCCGGGCGATTTGCCATCAGGTGCTTGTACTGAGTCTCCTTCAGGCCGCCGACCCAGCCGGAGTGAGTACGATAGTACTTCTGCTCGAGCTTCTTGCCGGTCAGGACTGCGTCCTTTGCGTTGATGATGATGACGTAATCGCCGCAATCGACGTGAGGAGTATAGGTGGTCTTAAGCTTGCCGCGAAGCAGATCGGCAGCAATTGCAGCGGTCTTGCCGAGGGGCTTGCCTGCTGCGTCAAGGACGTACCATTTTCTTTCAACGGTCTCCTTGGTAAGCATTGTCGTGGACATATTTGTGCCTCCAAAAAATTTAAATATACTTTGACATTTTAACGGGGCGCTATTAAAATACAAACATTGAAAATAGCGTGCTCTATTTTTATACCACAGCCGCGAAACAGTGTCAATACCGATTTTAATCCGCGTTTGATAAACTCGCAAAATCTCGCAAATGCTCCTCAAATCGGCTTGATGCTCAATTTCATTTTTGCATTTTTCGAGAGGTTTTAGCATGGACATACGCGCACTTAACGAATTTACCGGCATTATCCGCAAGGCCGTTGACGATTACGGCATGATAAACGAGGGCGACAGGGTCGCAGTCGGCGTTTCCGGCGGCAAGGACAGCATGCTGCTCCTTCTGGCGCTCAAGCACCTGCAAAGCTACTATCCCAAGCATTTTGAGCTTGAGGCGATCACGATCGAGCTGGGCTTTGAGGGCATGGATTTTACGCCCGTGCGCGAGATGTGTAAGGAGCTGGACATTCCCTACACCTGCCTGAAAACCGACATCAAGGAGATAGTCTTTGACGTGCGCAAGGAGGATAACCCCTGCTCGCTGTGCGCAAAGATGCGGCGCGGCGCGCTCAACGACGCGATCCGCGCGCGCGGCATATCCAAGCTCGCGCTCGGCCACCACTTCGACGACGCGGTCGAAACGTTTCTCATGAGTCTGCTGTTCGAGGGGCGGCTGAGCGGCTTCCGGCCGGTGACGTTCATGGATCGCAGCGGCGTTACGCAGATACGTCCGCTCATCTACGCCGGCGAGCAGAGGATCATGAACCTTGCCGACTCGCTTGATATTCCCATCGTGGAAAATCCCTGTCCGCAGGATAAGGCCAGCAAGAGATATGAGATAAAGCAGCTTATAAAGACTCTATCGCTCGCCTATCCCGACATGAAGTCTAAGGTGTTCGGCGCGATGCAGCGTCTGCCGCTGCCCGGCTGGGGCATTGAAAGTTAAATGAAAAAGAGCACCCGACCGGGTGCTCTTTTCATATGCTTTTACTTGTCCTTATCGTCGGGGCTCATGTCGAACTCAAGCTCCGCATCGCACTTCGGGCAGCGGATCGAGCCGAAATCGAGATCCTCCTCATAGACGGTGATCGTTTCGCCGCATTTCGGGCAGGTCACTTCGTACTCCTGCTCGTCGCCGCAGCTGCCGCAGCAGCCTGTGCAGACGTCGGCGTCGTCATCATCGTCATCGATCTCGTCGTAGTCCTCGTCATCGTCGTCCATATCACCGATGCAGAGATCCTCGAGGTATTCCATATCCTCGCTTATATCGCTGATGCTGTCGGAAAGATCCTTTGCATGAGCGTCAACGGCTTCGATATCGTCGGCCATGGCTTCGAGCACGTCGATAACGGCGAGCATCAGCTTGCCCTCGTTGGTGCTGTCCTTTATGCCGAGGCCGTCTGCAAGACCCTTGAGGTATGCGACTTTTTCACTTACTGTCATATTAATAAATTTTCCTCCATTTTTGCGTCGTAAAGCTCTGTAAGCTCGGTCTTGCCGACATCGTCGGCCTTGACCTTGATGAGCGAAACGCCGCCGGGATCCATATTGTAGGTGCTGTAGAAATACAGATAGCCGGTGCTCTTGAGATATGCCGTTGACAGGAGCATCTCGCACTGAGGATAGCCGAGCATGTCAACGTGGTTTACGACCTCAAGGGTGTTCTTATCGGCAATGACGAAGCTGCCCTTGGAGCCGCTGTCGGATATGCCGCTGCCCGCGCCGAAGTAAACATAGTTGCCAAACACAACGGGAGTAGACGTGCTCTGAGCGTTGAACGAAACGGTTTTGAGATCGCTTATTGCGCCGCTTTCGGCATTGACCGACGCGCTGCACAGATAGCCGCCCTTGGTGGTGAAATAAACCTTGCCTCCGTCAACGGTGATGCTGCTGCGCGCATCGCCGCAGCCTGCAAGCTCAACAGAGGAAACGGGCTTAACTTCCTCGTTTTCCGCATAGGTCTTTTTGAATACAAGCAGCGAGCTTGTGCCCTTGGTTCCGTTTTCGCCGTCGTCGGTGGCTACGACCACATAGCTTCCGACCTCGGCTGCGCCTGCCCAGTAGAAGCCGCCCTTAACGGTGTAGCTCCACAGGAGCTTTCCGGTTGCGGTATCGACGCAGACGAAGTTTGCATCCTTAGCCTCGCCGTTCCAGAAGCCGGTGTACGCCTTACCGTCGGCGCAGAGAACGGGCGAAAGAGCCTGGCCGGCCAGCTCGTCGCTTACGCTCCACTTGCTCTCAAGCGTTTTTGCGTCGAAGGCCTCGAGCGTGCCCTTGCCGAGCGGCGCGATTATCTCGTCGCCGTTAACAACGGCAGGAGTATAGCCGTAGCTGGGAGAGGAGCTCATATTTCCGCTTGCAACTATCTCGCCGTTTTCAAAGCTGAGCTTATTGATGGTCGTTCCGACCATGACGATAACGCCGTCGTCGGCAACAGTCGGAACGCTGGGAGCGTTCATCCAGTCCGTGCCAAGCTTATTTGCCCACTTGAGCTCGGTGTCGGAAGCGTCGGCCGGGGTCTCTGCGGACACGGTGTCGGCAAACGCGGCAGTGCCGGGCATAACGAGGCTCAGCACCATTAAAAGAGCCAGAAGCAGGCTCAGTGATCTTTTCTTCATAGTTATCCTCCAAGTAAGTTTAGTTTATCGTCTTTCGCAGCCGCCCTACTCGTAGGTAATGTTGAGCGTCCATGCGTCCTCGCGCATATATCCCACCTCCTTTGGATTTCAAATGCGCTTTTGCGGCAAGTCTTCCGGCTCATGGGTCAATCTCGGGCGCGCCTTCCCATAAAAACAGTGGCATCTGCGCCCTCGTCGCCATTCACGGCAGCGGGACTGCTTCGGATTTGCACCGAATTCCTTGTTAGGCCGCGTCGAGCGGCACCGCAAGGTACACTTGATTTAACCATATTATTATATCAGCATTATCGTTTCCGCACAACAGAAAACGCCCTTTTTCGCCAAGGAAAAAGGGCGCAAAATTCAGTTTTGATCGTCGGCAAATTTTCCCGTGTTGATCTCTCCCCCGTTTTTGACCGTATCGGTCAATTCGGCGTCGGGGATAATGCCGAAAAATATTTTTTCCGCCTCATCGGGGCTTACATTGCTGCAAAACAGATTGAAAAAATACTCGTTATCCGTCCACAGGAATTCGATCTCGCCGTCCTCGTGAGTTATCCTGACAACCTTATATCCGTTAAGCTCGATATGCTCAAGCGTTGAGCGCTCCGAATCCGACAGGCCGCCGAGCGTGTTGCGCGGATCGCCCGTTACAAGCTCCTGATCAAGCCAAATAATATCGCTGTTTTCGTTCATGTAGTTGAAAGAAACATATTTATTGCAAACGCATTCGGCAATTGCGTCGTACCCATCCGGCAGATACCCAAGAGTATATACGGTTTCTATTTCCTCCGGCGCGTTTTGGATCACATCCCGGTCAACCGTGAAGAAATACATGCTGCCGTTATCATGGATAAAGAATTTAATAAGCCCCTCTCTCAGCGCCGGGACGGCGAGAACCGTTCCTGTGAGCAGAGCCGCGATTATTGCCGCTATCAGCAGCCTTTTGGCCGCCGTGTTCACGCAGTGCCACGCATTCGAGCCGCTTTTTTTGATCAGCTTTTGTGCTTTCAGCTCAAACTCCGGCGAAAACTCATGCCCTATGCTCTCCGAGGGCGGAACATCGTCAAAGTCGCTCAAGACGCTGTCCAAAATAGCATTTTCAAACGCCGGCCTTGTTTTTTCCATGTTCAAACACCACCCCATCTTCCGCGCAGAACCTCACGAGCAGCTTGCGCGCCCGGCCAAGCTGCTTATCGACCGTAGTCTTTTTCCGGCCGAGAATATCCGCCGTCTGCCCGACCTTAAGGCCGCATACGCAGTGCAGGAGCAGAACATCCCTGTATATATCCGGCATGCGGCTCATCGCGCGCGAGAGCATTTCAACATCCTCCGACGCCGCGATGCGGTCGAACGCACTTTCGTCATACGACGCATTGTGCTCGTCAACGGTGTCAATATGCAGCATTTTATCTCGCCGCTGCTTTTCGGGCAGCATGTTCAGCGCCGCATTTTTTGCCGCTGTGAGCGTATACGCGCGCACAAGGCAAGCGTCGTCATCCGGCAGCGTCCTTATGCTGCGCGCTATCCCCAGCAGTGCATTCTGCACCGCATCCTCTGCCTCGTATGAATCGCGCAGTATTTTATTTGCGACAAAAAACATCTGCTCGCGATATTCGTAATATATCTTTTCGAACTTCTTTATATCCTCCGCATCGTCAATAACGGCGGACAAAAAACTAAGAAAAGCAGGATCGGTCGGCAAGGCTGCTCCCCCCTGTCAATTTCAGTGTATATGATTCTTCCTCTTTTTTCAACCCCCGAAAAAATTTTAAAATTTTTTCGAAAAATGTGTCCTGTATTTTCGTTTTTTCCTGTCTATATAAGCAGAGGGCAAAAAACAAGAAAGAAAGGAGGGATAAAGCATGAAAAGAATAGCATGTCTTATGCTGAGTTTTATCATCATGATCGGTGCGTCTGTTTCGGCATACGCCGCACAGCCGACCGATGAGGCCGAGCCGCAGAGCTTATATTCGTCAAAGCCGACTGTTGTTTTTTTAATCAGTGAAAATGGCAAAGCTTCTGTTAAGCTAAAGTGTATGGGAAACCGTGACGTAACCAAGATTACGTCAAAAACATGCATTGATAAAAAAGTCGGCACAAAATGGGTCAGAGTAAACGTCGGCACATCGGACAATTACCTGTATCTCACGGCAAATTCATCAACTCTCATAGCAAGTCATCCCGTTTCGCTCACCGGTTCGGGCTCTTACCGCTGCATAACCACATTCACGCTATACGCAAAAACAAGCGAACCAATCACGCTCATCAAGTTCGCAGAATATTAAGGTTCAAGAAAGGAGTAATAGCTTTTGAAGAAGTATGTTTCTTATGATAAACTATTATTAACATGCATAATAGTTCTTTTTTCAATTTATTTATCTATTACATTAATCTCTACGTCTTTTGCTGACTATACCACAACCGCAACATGTTCTCATACTGCTCTTGGAGTACAGTATTCTTAAGTAGCACACCCGCACAAATATTTTAGAACCTGTAAGAGTTGTAATACTAAGGTCTACGTTGGTGGTCATGCCACTAAGAATCATGGTGACGGTTCATGGGGTAGTGGAACTTGTCCGCAATGTGGATCTCATTCTTATCCAATCCCTACCGTCGATCAGATAAACGCTTCTCTTAAACAGCACCCCCACATAGTTGGCGTAAAATGCAAGTGCGGCAGTGTAAAATATACTGACCCACAAATCAATCCTGACTGTTCTTCTTGCATAAGTACATATAACATCAAAAGCAAGTCAGCCACCGGCAACAGCGTATTATATCTTTCTTATTTAGATGGAGATTCCGGTGCCGCAATTTCTACGACGTTCCCTGTACCCGTAAAAATGACATTTCAAAGCAAGTATTCTAAGAGCGGTTCAAACTTCACATCATATTCATCAAAAATTACTTGCGTTTTCAATCAAAACTCTGTTCCACCCGAAGCAAAAAGCCGACTACACCTTTTCGCAACTGCACAAGTAGATTACTACAACAATTCGAATTCAAAGTTATACACAAATACGCTATCTGCACCGGCTTCAAACCCCATGCCTGCAAGTCGCACTGGCGGAAAATTTTCAAAGTCTCCCATTCCAAGTTACTCTTTAGCTGGAGCAACTGGATACGCAGAAGGTCTTATTCCTCCACGCAGCGTTTCCGTAAAATTAACATATACTTTTTAAGAGGTGATTATCAATGAAAAAGAAAACCGCAATAATATTATGTTCCGTTTTGGCGGTTATAATAGTCTGCTCGATATGCGTTGTTTCGTTCGGTGACGAGATATCGTTCCTTAAGTCACTGGGCATAAGCTCAAAGCAGAGCGACGACACGGTGCTTGCCGAGTACAAGGACTTCAAGGTCACGCAGGGCATGGTAAATTTCCAAAAGAGAGCCGCAAATCTTACCGGAGATAACCCGAACGTTAAGGCAAGCGATTACACGAAGGACGCCATAACAGATCGTCTGCTTATAGGGCGGATGCTCGTCGAGGAGGCGGAAAGCCGCGGCGTTGCAGCAACCAAGGCCGAGATGGAAGAGAACCTCAGCTCGCTCAAGGCAAGCTACAACGATTATCCCGAGGTCAAAAAGCAGGTCGATGAGTATTGCTCCGGCGCAGGGCTGAGCATAGACGAATACTGGACGCAGGTTTATGACCAGTCGTATGATCAGATATCAAGAACAAATCTCCGCATTCAGCTCGGAAAGGATTTTTGCAGCGAAACCGGCTATAACGGCAGCGTTGACGATGCGCTGATGACCGATGAGTTTGACCAATACTATAACGACCACCGCGCGCAGCTTTTAAAGGAGCATCAAAGCGACGTGAAGTATTACAGCTGACCGGGTTGCAGCGGCATGTACGGTTTGATATAATACAAGAAAACAAGGAGGTAACGCCATGAGTAAAATATGCCCGTACTGCGGCGGTGAGCTGCTGACAGGATACATTCAAAGCCGCGACGGCGTTTGCTGGAGCGAAAAGAAAAAGCTTGTGTCCGCTCTGCCGGGGCTTGCAAAGGATGAGCTGTATCTTCCCGATGGGCACATCGGAAAAGAGGTCACGGCGTTAAACTGCCCGAAATGCCGCGTTATACTTATAAATTACAAGGATTATCCCTATGACCACCCGATATTTCACAAGGGTGAGAAGGCATGAAAAATCCGCCTCGACGAGGCGGATTTTTTGTGCCTAAAATTATTCTATACCGGTTACCGTATAGCCCTGATCGACAACGGCCTGCTTCAAGGCATTGTCGGCAACCGCTTTTTCCAGAGTTACCACTGCGGTTCCTGCGGTGTGGCTGACCTCGGCAGACTTTACGCCGTCGAGCGCTTCAAGAGCCTTTTTTACGTGCATCTCGCAATGATTGCACATCATACCGTCGATCTTAATGGTCTTTTCCATTTGTTTTGTCTCCTTTTCACTTGTTGTTTTTAATTTTTTGCGGAGCTTGTGATCTCTGCTCGGGTCGTGCATTTTGAAAAGATTCAGGCGCAGAGCGTTTGTCACTACGCTGAAGCTTGAAAGACTCATTGCTGCCGCGGCAAACATCGGGTTGAGCTGCCAGCCGAGCACACTTATAAACACGCCGGCGGCCAGCGGAATGCCGATGATGTTATAGATAAACGCCCAGAACAGATTTTCGTGAATGTTCCGCAGCGTTGCGCGGCTGAGGCGGATAGCGGCCGGAACATCGGACAGGCGGCCTTTCATCAGCACCACGTCCGCAGCGTCGATCGCAACGTCGGCTCCCGCTCCGATCGCGATGCCTATATCCGCACTCGTGAGCGCCGGGGCGTCGTTAACGCCGTCGCCGACCATGATGACTTTTCCCTTTTCCTTGAGTCTGCGGATGACGCTCTCCTTGCCGTCGGGAAGTACGCCGGCAATGACCTCGTCCACGCCGGCTTTTGCGCCGATAGCCTTTGCCGTGCGCTCGTTATCGCCGGTGAGCATAACAACGTGTATGCCCATGTTCCGCATCTGCTCTATGGCCTGCGGACTGTCGTCCTTTATGACGTCGGCAACGGCGATTATGCCGATAAGCGCTCCGCCGCGTGCAAAAAGCAGCGGAGTTTTCCCTTCCTCGGACAGGCGCTCGGCTCTTTTTGCCGTTTCATCGGATACTGCTATCTGTCCGCTTATGAATTTGAAGCTACCGCCGAGAAGCTCCGCTCCGTCAAGCGACGCGGTAAGGCCGTTTCCGGGCAAGGCTTCAAAGCGCTCGACCTCAAAAGCAGTGAGCTTTTCCTGCTCTGCCCTTTGAGTTATCGCGCGAGCTAAGGGATGCTCGCTTTTTTTCTCGAGCGCGTAGGCTGCGGACAAAAGCTCGGTTTCGCTTATGCCGCCTGCCGGGATAAGATCCGTAACGCGCGGCTCGCCGCGGGTTATGGTGCCCGTCTTATCAAGCGCAACGATCTGCGCCTTTCCCGTTTCCTCAAGCGATACCGCAGTTTTGAACAGAACGCCGTTTTTTGCGCCCATTCCGTTGCCGACCATGATGGCGACCGGCGTTGCAAGTCCGAGGGCACAGGGACAGCTTATAACGAGCACCGATATGCCGCGCGCCAGCGCAAAGCCCACAGTTTCGCCTGCTATGAGCCATGCGGCAACGGTTATCGCAGCGATCGTAATGACCGCCGGCACAAATACGCCCGAGACCTTGTCGGCGACCTTTGCGATCGGCGCTTTAGTTGCGGCAGCGTCGCTCACCATGCGGATGATCTGAGAAAGCGTCGTATCCTCGCCGACGCGCGTCGCCTTGCAGCGGATAAAGCCCGAGCGATTCATCGTTCCGGCCGAGACCTGACTTCCGGCCGCTTTGTCAACGGGGATGCTCTCGCCGGTGAGCGTCGATTCATCGACGGCACTG
>OGOU01003398.1_pt1 | contig 10260 bp, 9 predicted proteins | sample 1552721 | NCBI WGS metagenome assembly OGOU01 (sample SAMEA2580176, study PRJEB22360) | human gut metagenome | biome: human gut; feature: human-associated habitat; material: faeces | place: Denmark | collected 2008/2010 | reverse complement strand
CTGCATAATTTCTTATGCAGCACATTACTTTTTCTTCTTTTAACAAACAAAAGGCTTCCTTACGGAAGCCTTTTGCCATGATATAGGGATTATTGGGGATTTTAATTTAACGCTGGGGTAAACGTTAAATCGAAATGTTTATACTCATTTACGAGTATGGTCATATTATATAATTCCAGTGTGAAATCTTTGTGAAAAGTCCTTGAAAAAACTCTGAAACAATATGATTATTTCTGTTTTGTCTGATTATTATCTTTTTTGTCATATTTTTTCTCGGAAAACCGTTTACTGTAAAATTTATGCTCTGTTTTCTTACTGTCTTCCACGCTTTCAGACTGTTCCGGCTTTACAATATCCTTAATTTCAAACCAGAATGTAGAACCCTTTCCTACAACGCTGTAAACTCCGAAATTATATTCATGCTTCTTAAGAATAGCTTTTACGATTGAAAGTCCCAGTCCTGTCCCCACTACTTCCCTCTTATGATTTTCCGAACGGTAATATTTATCAAAGATAAGCTTTATCTTTTCAGGAGCAATTCCCTCTCCGGTATCCGATACTTCTATACGGACGCAATCCGCTGAATTTTTCTGTTTTATGAAAATCTGCTTGTCCTCACCGGTATAATTAACGGCATTATTAATCAGATTGTAAATAACCTGCTGAATCTTTATTATATCGCAGCGTACTATTACGTCCCCGTCAGGTTCAAATGAAATATGATAATCGGATTTTTTTGAAATCCCTTCATATCTTGCAACTATATCCTCAAGAAGGATTCTTATATTGAATTCAGTATAATTAAGCTCCTGATTACCGTCCTCAAGCTTTGAAAGGTCAAGCATGTCGTTTACAAGCTGTGCCAGACGGTCAGTTTCTTCAATTATTATTTCAAGATGTTCGTTTCTTTTCTGAGGATTATCTCCTGACAAATCCCTGATCATTTCAGCGTAAGCCTTAAGCATGGTAAGAGGAGTTCTAAGATCGTGGGAAACATTTGCTATAAGATCGCGCTGCATAGCGTCGACCTTTGAGATCTGCTGACCGGCATAAGTAAGCGTACTTGCAAGCCGCTGAATTTCAAGGTAGTCTCCTCCCTCAAATTTTATACTGTAATTGCCGGCAGCCATTTTTTCAGCTGACTTAGTAATTTTTACAATCGGTTCGGCTATTTTTCTAGCCATAAAAAATGAAATTACAATACTGAGGATAATAAGATAAATTGTTATAATAAGAAGCTGACGTTTTATTATTGACGCAGTGGAGCCTACGGGCACAAGCGGAGTATTGATGAGTACATACCCTTCAGGAGAGTCGGCACTGCCTATTACCACAGCGAATACCAGCATATCATTGCTTATTGCACTGTTATATTCCTTAAAATATATTTCTTTTTTACCGCTTTCCTTCAGCTTGTTTAAAAATTCTCCTTTCATGGAATCAGGACTGTGTATAAGGCAGCTTTTGCCCAGAGTATCCTTTGTATAAATGACTCTGCCGTATTTGTCCACAATTTCAATACATAAATCATTTGAAATAGCAATTGTTGTAAGCGTTCTGCCGTAATCGTCATCACCGTATTCATCAACTATTTTTTTCGCCGAAAGCTTTACATCGGAAATCTTCATTTTTTCATAAAAGTTTTCTAGAAAAACAATCTGAAAAAACCACAGCATTATAAATACTACAGCCGTAAAAAACATGAAGTATTCCCATACTTTAAATCTAAGGCTTACGGCATTTTTAATTTTGGACGTATTCAAATTTATATCCCATTCCTCTCAATGTAACAATAAATTTTCTGTATTGTCCCAGACTGTTTCTCAGCATTTTAATATGAGTATCTACAGTTCTGTCATCACCGAAAAAGTCATATCCCCAGACCTCCTCCAGAAGCTTGTCCCTTGTCAGGGCAAGATTTTTATTTTTTACCAGATAGAAAAGCAAATCATACTCTTTCGGCGTCATCGAAGCTTTTTCACCGTCAACATAAACTTCGCGTCCGGCAATATCAATTTCAAGACCCTCAAAAACAAGCTTTTCCGGTACAGTCGATTCTGAAACGTTGTTTCTTTTCAGTACGGCCTTTATTCTTGCCATAAGCTCCTTAGGAGAAAAAGGCTTTACAACATAATCGTCAATTCCAAGCTCAAAGCCGAAAAGCTTATCATATTCTTCGCCTCTTGCAGAAAGCATGATGACCGGTACCGTTTTATATTTCTTTATTTCCTTGCAGGTCGAAAAGCCGTCCAGCTTGGGCATCATTATATCCATTACAATAAGGTCGAAATCTTCGGACTTTACCATTTCAACGGCTTCCATACCGTTTTCCGCTTCGGCAACTTCATAGCCCTCAAATTCCGCATACTCTCTGACAACTCGTCTGATATTTACTTCATCGTCAACAACAAGAATCTTATACATACGTCATTCTCCTTTAATCCTTTTATATTATCATGAATTTACAGCTATATTATAATTCATAAATGTGTATATTAAGTGAAAAATAAAAAAAGATTTGAGTATTAAACTTTTTAAAAAATATGTTAAATCAAACTGTCATTGTTGACATTTTCAATAAAAATTGGTATAATACTATTAATCTGTTATATGTTTTCAACAAAATAAATTTACGGCGTGCCGTTCGCCTAAATAATAAGCGGCTGGGAGGTAAAAATGAAAAAGCGTATTGGTATTCTTACAAGCGGCGGAGACTGTCCCGGACTTAACGCAACCATCAGAGGCGTTGCAAAGGCATGCTATGAAATGATGGGCGAGGATAATGTAGAAATCGTAGGAATTGCCGAGGGGTATTACGGTCTTATAAACAATATCTGCCGTGATATGAAGCCGGAAGAATTCTCCGGTATTCTCACAAGAGGCGGTACTATTTTAGGCACAAAACGTCAGCCGTTTAAAATGATGCAGGTCATCGGCGACGATAATGTGGACAAAGTAAAAAACATGAAAGAAACCTACAAAAAACAAAAACTTGACTGTCTCCTTACTCTCGGCGGCAACGGTACACATAAAACTTCACGTCTGCTCTCAGACGAAGGACTCAACGTAATCGGTCTGCCGAAAACTATAGACAACGACATTTACGGAACTGATGTAACCTTCGGTTTCCATACCGCCGTTGACATTGCCACAGACGCTCTTGACAGACTTCATACCACCGCAAACAGTCATTCAAGAATTCTTCTTTGCGAGATCATGGGCAACAAGGCCGGCTGGCTTACCTTGAACGCCGGAATCGCAGGAGGCGCCGACATTATTCTTATTCCTGAAATTCCTTATGACATTGATAAGGTATGCGAATCTGTACTGAAAAGAAGCGAAAGCGGTAAGAATTTCTCGATCGTCGCCGTTGCAGAAGGTGTGTTTGACCAAAACGAAGCTCAGCTTAAAAAGAAAGAACGTGCAAGACTTCGTGCTGAAGCGGGAATCACTACCGCTACAAACAGAATAGCCGCACAGATCCAATCAAAAACCGGACTTGAAACCAGAACCTGCGTTCCCGGACATATGCTCAGAGGCGGAAGTCCAAGCGCTTATGACAGAATCCTTGCAACTCAGTTCGGAGTACACGCCGCAAAACTTATTTCCCAGGAAAAATACGGCAGAACTGTTGCAAAAATCGGCGGAAAAATTACAGCAAATAAGCTTGAAGATATCGCAGGAAAAACAAAATTTGTGGATCCGTCCGATCAGCTTGTTAAAACCGCTAAAAATTTAGGAATATCTTTCGGGGATTGATAATGACTGATACTAAAAAAGGATTTTTTAACAGTCTTCCGGGATTTAGAAGCGGAAAAATCGCCAAAAAGATTATAGCTGTAGGTTTGATTTATATTCCGTTGATTATTTCTTTGCTGGGTATAATTGTATATATTAATAACGCTTTTAAAGAATATAAGTATGATAATATTATTAATGCGGTAATTTGCACAATTATAGCTGTTTTGGAAATTTTGGCTGTTATTGCAGCTTTAATTATTGAAAAAAAGTCGAGTTCTAAAAATAAGCATGCTATTGAAATAATTACCGGATTTATCTTCACAATACTTGCCTTTGCATTGTTTACTGCATTTAACAGTTTTCATACCAATGAATATAATTTATACCTTGAAAACAAAAAGGAGTCCAAACAAGCAGCCGTTATTACAGAACTTTCAACAACTGCGGTTTCTAAAAAAGAAAGCATTACTTTAGCTTCGACAGCTGTGTCAGTCAAAGTAACCGAAACCGAAGCTGACGCTGAAACTGAATTGCCAAAAACCTCTGGAGCGGAAACTAAAGCAGAAACGACAACAACTGTGATTTTACAAACAGAACCCACAGAATTACAGGAGAAAACTGAACCTACCCAATATACATGGCTTCGTGCAACAGGACATGTATATACAGGTGTTGATTTATATCTGGTCATGGATACAGGCGAATTCCTTTACGGAACCATCATGGATATAGACAACGATACGGATCAGGTTTTACTATACACTTATGAAAACGACACAACTCAATGGGTCGACCGCCGTGCAGGAATGTTTCTAAAATCTCTTTATATAAGGTCTGACGATGATTGCTTACCGCAATAAAGAGCATAATTTATTTTATTGAATGCAAATATAGTAAGTATTAATATAATAAAATCAAATCCTGTTTTAACTATATATTTTTCTAATAAATATAACAAAATCAAGCAGAACTGATAAAATTCAGTTCTGCTTGAACTGTTTATAACGATATTTTATGTACTATTTTTTTATAAATAAACTAAATGTTGCTATAAACAGTGAGAATATGGAAAATTTTTAGTAAATTTTAATAATGACATAAATCAGGATAAATGTTATAATGGAATAAGTATAAAAAAATTCCGAAATACTGAAAATAGTAAAAATTTTACAGAAAGATTGGGATTCATATGCCGAAAAATTATGACGTAATTATTGCCGGAAGCGGTACTGCCGGACTTTATGCAGCTATTAATCTTCCGTCCGAGCTTAAAATACTGATACTGTCAAAGCGTGATTTGCTGCTTTGCAACTCTGCCCTTGCACAGGGCGGTATTGCAGGTGTATACGATTCGCCGAATGATAATATTCAACTCCACCAGAATGATACTATGATCGCCGGCGGTTTTAAAAACAATACTGAAAACGTTCATATTCTTGTTTCCGAAGCCGCTCAGGACATTCAAACGCTTATTGATCTGGGTGTTGACTTTGACAGAACTCCAGACGGAAATCTTCACAGAACACTTGAAGGCGGACACTGCCGCCACAGAATTTTTCACCACAAGGACGCTACAGGCTTTGAAATTGTTTCAAGACTGCTGGACAAGGTAAAAACTCTGCCTAATGTTGACATTATGGAAAATACTTATTTATGCGGAATAAAAAAAACCTCTACAGGATTTTCTGTCGATACATGGAAAGAGGAAAAACGCCAAAGCGTCAACTGCCATTATATGATTCTTGCAACAGGCGGAATCGGAAGAGTTTATGAATACACTACAAATTCCGCTATCGCTACCGGAGACGGTATTACATTTGCTTATGAAATGGGTGCGGACATTAAAAATCTGAGCCTTGTTCAATTCCATCCCACAGCTTTCAACAACAAGCACACAAGGGAGTGTTTCCTTATTTCCGAAGCTGTAAGAGGCGAGGGCGCATATCTGCTCAACAAAAACGGCGAACGGTTTATGCATAATTACGACGACAGACTTGAACTTGCTCCCAGAGACGTTGTTTCCCATGCAATAATTCTGGAAAGCCGAAAGCTTAATTCCAATGATTTTTATCTCGACATTTCAAGAAAAGATCCCGAATTCCTTAAAAACCGTTTCCCTATGATCTATAAAAATCTGCTTAAGCAAGGTTATGATCTTACCATGGATAAAATTCCTGTGTTCCCATGTCAGCACTATCTTATGGGCGGAATTAATGTGGATAATTACGCAAGAACAAAAATTGAAAATCTTTATGCGGCGGGAGAATGCTCTCACACAGGCGTACACGGCAACAATCGTCTTGCAAGCAATTCTCTGCTAGAAGCTCTGGTATTCTCAAGACGTGCGGCTTCTGATATTGCTGAGAAGTCCGGAAAAGCAGACGTACTGGTTAAAGGAAAACGCTGTCCTATAATCGGAAGAATATGCATGGATCAGCTTGTACTGGACGTTTCCGGTGCAGGAGATGTAAAAGAGGGAGAGATAGTGACTCTCATTGGTAAAGACGGCAACGAAGAAATTACCGCAGATGAACTAGCTTCACTTTACGGTACTATCGGATATGAGGTAGTATGCGGGATTTCTAAAAGAGTCCCCAGAATATATGTGGATTAAACGCTTTGAAAAGCCTATGCAAACTATTAAGCTTTACAAAAGCTTAATCAAACATATTTGGTTCATTTCTTGTCTCGTGACTGATGCCGAACCAAAGAAACACGTTCCGCTTTCTTTTCATCTGAAAAGAAAGCTCGCAAAGAAAAAATTTCATCCGTCATTTTGCAGTTGAACTAATAGGTCTCCTCATAAAAGGCAAGACGTTACATATAAAATTCACACCCAATTAAGATTGGTGCAACTGAAAGATCTCTCAAGATTACCCTTTGATATGATGGGTAATGGCGGCAACAAAGAAATAAATTACCTTTTATTGGGTGAATAAGTATTAACTTAATTTATCCAACCCTTTTTCTTTTCTTTGCTATACTTTCTTTTTTACGAAAAAAAGAAAGTATATTGATTTTCTTTGTTACTTTCTTGTATCAAGACAAGAAAGTTAAAAATTTATAATTTTTATTGAAGATTTTACAAAATCTTCAGATAAATAAAATTGAGGATCAAAATTATGAAATTAAAAAAATTAGCTCTTATATTAAGCGCATCTTTGATAACAGTATGTTCTGTTTCATTCAGCGTTTATGCTGACGAGGAAGTATCTGAGGAAGGAACAGCAGCAGAAGAATCCGTAACAGACGAAGATGACGGGTATCTGACGACTGAAGACGGAAATTATAAATATTCCTTTGAATCCAGTGCAGAAAGCGGCGAGAAATACGTTGTACTTGAGGAATATCTGGGAAATGAAGAAAGTGTGGTAATTCCCGAGGAAATTGACGGGATAAAGGTCACTAAAATCGGAGATTACGCATTTAATGAAAAGGAATTTATAAAAAATATTACTATTTCAAAAAATATCGAAGATTTCGGTGACTATACCTTTTACGGCAGTACGTCTATTACCGAATTTAAAGTTGACGAAGAAAATGAAATTTACAAGGCTGATGAAAACGGCGCAATCGTCGGCAAAGACGGACTTGCGTATTTTGTTTATCCCTGCGGAAAAAATCCAACTGAAATTACGATCCCTGACGGTACTGTTGCAATTCAGTCCAGTGCATTTGCAGTTTGTAAAGAGCTTAAAACGGTCAATCTTCCGGACAGTCTTGAATATATCGGATCATTTTGCTTTGCTGAGTGCGAATCACTGGATAATGTGGTGATTCCTGATGGCGTAACGACTCTTGAGCAGTATACTTTTTCAGGCTGTAAATCACTGAAAAATATAACGCTGCCGGATACTATGACTCTTATCGGAGACGCCGCATTTTTTGAGTGCGAATCAATGACGGAGTTTACTTTTCCTGCTTCACTGACAGAAATAGGACAGGGTGCGTTTGTTTCAACAGGCTTTAAAACCATTGAAATACCTGCTACTGTCATTAGTATAGGCTACAGCGCCTTCGGTTTTACTACCGATCAAACCCATGAGATTATTGCTGTAGACGGTTTTTCTATCAGCGGATATTCCGGTTCATACGCCCAGTCTTATTGTACTGAAAACGGTATTGAATTTATTGAAATTGAGCCTGCAAATACGGATACAGGTAAAAACTCCAGTGAATCAAAGGTGAAACCGGGCGTTGTGATAAGTATCTGTATAGCTGCTGCGGTTATTATAATCGTTGTGATTGTATTTGTCAAAAAAGTCAAAAACTATGATTATGACGACGAAAATGAAGGCGATTACGACGATTACAAGGATGACAGTGAAGAAAGTGAAAATAATGGAAACGAATAAATAAACGGAGAATTTTATGAAGTTTTTGTATATAAAAAAAGCTGCTGTAATTTTTACAGCAGCATGTATGGCGGCGAGTTTTTCTATATCTGTTTACGCTGAGGAAACGACTGATGAGTCGGACGAGAACACTTTTACAGATGAAGTCCTTACCTACAAAAAAGTCGACGGCGGAGTGTATATTACCGATTGCGATGATAATGTAAGTTCGGTTAATATATCAAAAGAAGTTGACGGTTATGCAGTGATCGGCGTAGAAACAAACGCTTTTGCAGAATGTGAGAAGCTTAAGGAAGTAATATTGCCAGATTCAGTAAAATATATGGGAGAATCTGTTTTTACAGGCTGTACGGGACTGAAAAAAGTCAAAATACCCGATGGTATAACTGAAATACCTAAACAGACGTTTGCGCTCTGCGTTGAACTTGAAGAAATAGAAATACCCCAAAGCGTAACCACAATAGGGGAGTACGCTTTCAGTTACTGCAATGATTTGTCATGGTTCGATATACCCGAAACAATTACGGATATAAGTGATTACGCATTTGCCTACAGCATTATGGGTGAAACTCTTGAGCTTCCTGAGGGACTTGAATCGCTGGGAAGTCTGTCGTTTTATTACAGTCAGGGACTGAAAACGGTTACTCTTCCTTTAACTCTCAACTCAGTGGGTTCGCTTGCATTTCTCGGCTGCGCAGACCTGACCGAATACAAGGTAGCAGACGGAAATACTACATATACGGCTGAAAACGGTATTCTTTACACTGCCGACATGACCAATCTTGTAAGCTATCCTGCCGGTAAAACAGACGAAGTATTTAACCTGCCTGAAACGGTTCAGTATATTTCCGACGGAGCATTTTTCGCAAATACTTATGTAAGTGAAATAAATCTTACAGATTCACTTATTTCTTTGGGAACTGCGGCGTTTTCAAACTGTACCTCACTGAAATATATGGAAATCCCTGCCGGCGTTACAGAGCTTCCGGACAGCTTATTCTGCGACTGTACTTCTTTGAGAGAAGTTGTGATTCCCGATACGGTAACAACAATCGGGCCTTACGCATTTCTGGAATGTACCCTATTAACAAATGTGACTATATCGGATAACGTAACGGAAATCGGCGATCATGCTTTCGGTTTTACTGATGATGACGAGGGTAATTTCCATAAAATCGACGGATTTACCATAAAGGCTAATTTTGACAGTCAGGCCAAAAAATACGCTAAAGAAAATAAAATTTCAATTGAATACCTTGACGGTAATAAGGACATGCCTTATATCATAGCTCTTATCGGAGTCGGCGCTGTGGCAGCGGCAGTTATTGTTGTGTTAATTATTTTGCGTATGAAAAAAAGGAAGAAAGAAAAGGATTATTACAGCTAAATAACTTCATTAAGAAAATTAATCAAACTTTGAGTTTGATTACAGTTAAGTCTTCTTATCACGTTAATCAATTCTTTAGAAAGCTGCGGATATTTATCATCATAATCAAAAAATTCCATTGGTGTAAGCTCTAAATATTCACATATGTGGAAAAAAACTTTTAATGATGGCATTGTTTTTTGATTTTCAATTTTATTTATATAACCCTTACTTTGTCCTATAGATAAACTCATTTTATTTGCCGATACGTCCTTTTGCGTTCTTAAAGAAATAAGCCGTTCACGAAATTCAGTAACTTTATCAGAACACATTTTTATCTCTCCATTCAAAAAATTAGCTATTGACGGACTAAAACGAGGTTTATATTTTTATAGGTGACAAATATGACGAATTGTTTTAGTCCGTTAGGCGTTTAAACCGTTTCAATAGCGTGATTATATTATAGCATAACTGTGCCCAGTTTTTCAATAGATAATTTATACAAAACTGAGCCCAGTCTTTTGTGTATTTTTATTAAGAAAGGAAGAAAATATATGGATAAACGTCAGGAATATAAAAATATGTATCTTAGAGAAAGGGTTGATGAAATTAAGGTTCGAGTTCCAAAGGGACAAAAAGCTATTATTCAAGAATATGCTAAGAGTAAGGGAAAAAGCTGTAACCGTTTTATTATTGATTTAATTGAAAAAGAAATGAATGGAGATAAATAAATCTTTTTTCTTGTTCATTTCTTGTCTCGTGACAAGAAACGAACCAAAGAAACACGTACTTTACTTT